>Ga0056128_1004079_pt1 | contig 18188 bp, 13 predicted proteins | sample WorMetLIZISLAND2_FD_71113 | JGI IMG/M metagenome (GOLD analysis project Ga0056128, IMG submission 71113) | Marine gutless worms symbiont microbial communities from Max Planck institute for Marine Microbiology, Germany - Olavius geniculatus... ... | reverse complement strand
ACTTTTCTTTAATTATCCAAAGTATCACAGTGTAACAAATATGTTGTTTGAACTAGAATTGCCTAGTTTTGACACCTTGATATGGAACAGCAAAGTTAGATTTAAGCGACAGGTGAAAAATTGTTGCAATGGTTTTATTTCTCAGCTGAATTTGGTTTTATGATGTGGGCTTATACGTATTTTACCTTTTTGTGTGTTTTTTCTTTTTTTCTTTTACTTACCGTGTATATATGTTTGCGTGTTTGTGAGTGTTTTTTTTGTGTGTGTAACTTTGTGTTATTTGTGTTTGCTATGGGCCGTGTTGCCTGAAATAAACCTGTGATGATGATGATAGTAGTAGTAGCAGTAGTGGTGTGAATAGTAGTAGCTTTGTTGTTGTTATGGGCAGGCACATACTGTCAGAAGGTTTGGCTCAATTACAGTCAGTTATGTCAATGCTATTTGAAGTTAGCTGTTGTAGTTGTTGTAGTTTTTGTTGTTGTAATGGTAGTGGTAGTAGAAGTAGTAGTATTAGTGTGAGTAGTTGTTCTTGTTACGGCAGGCATGTGCTGTCAGAAGGTTTGGTTCAACTACAGTCAGTTACGTTAACAGTATCTGAGGTCTGCAATTTTGGTAGTTGTTGTTCTAGTAGTAGTGCTTGTTGCTATAGTAGTAGTAGTAGTATGAGTATTAGTGTGAGTAGTTGTTGTTGTTGTTATGGCAGGCAAGTGCTATCGGAAGGTCTGGCTCAGTTACAGTCAGTTATTTCGATGCTGTCTGAAGTCTGCAGTTCTCGTCTCTCTGAATCAGAGCTTCGCCAGCTCCAGTCATCACTGGAACACTGACGTCGTCGTTGTAATGGCTGATTGGGGTACTGTGCAATTAAGCATTATGGGATATGCTGCCCCTCCTAGTTTATACTTGGTGACTTTGCTTTTTAACTTAAGACTTTCGCTGAGCTAAAGTTCGGTCTAATTGCATAGTTTAGGCAAAAATCGAAGTAATTTGGCCAATTCTTTTTGTCGCTTAGCGTAGATGCTCAGTCCAAATGTACAGTTCAAGTACATCTAGTTGAACTTTGGTCTAAGTAGAGATTTTGGCATTCAGCTTTAGGTTTTGTCCAGCAAATTGGCTCAGTGAAAGCCTAAGTCAGAAAGAGAATTCACACACAGGCTCATTGGGGGTACTCTGCAGCTGAGCATCATGGGATATATTGTTTATTCCGGATTGACCACTTCTTTTTTAAGTCCATACTGCACTTGCTTCAATTTAGAGGGTTGAAGTGGTTAATAGTACATACAGCTGTTCAGATCAACCCATCTCCGAGCTATGGAACATCACCTGCCATATGGGATCAAATAGCTGCCTGCAGGGGAGTATCCAAGTTAAAATGTATCGGGTAGACATATGTGGCAAGCACAGAGTGTGGTCCTATGATGTGAGCCTAGGAGCCAAGCCCTCAGTTGGGCCGAGCCAGAGGTAAAGGCCCTCATCAGGGGTAAATGGGGCAATGTCCACTGAAACTAAAAACTTTTTAGCTTCTGTATTCCCAGTGGAATCAGTGAATTTGCCACATATTCCATATATCGCAAGCTCCAAAACTGACTGCTTTCCCTCTCCCCCTTTTGTAAAAATTCTCCGGATTTGCATCAATCTCATGAACTACTTCAGACATAAATGGGGTGGACATGTCCACCCCATGGCGACGCCCCCTGGCCACCCAAGTCAATGAGCATGCCCTGTTTCGACCCCAGGCAGACAGGCTGGTACTGGATCTACCCGGGAGGGATAAAAGGCTGAGTTCATCAGGGGCTGAGTTGATCTGGATTTTTTGTACAACTTGCAGTTTAGTAAGTCTGAAACTTCAAGTCTGAAACTTGAAGTAAGCAGAGTACTGGTTTTACTAGGGTAGTCTGGAGCAAGGCATTGTGGGATATGTTCCCTTTTAGTACTACCCACTACTGACTGTATCAGCATATGACAGCATATCCTACTCCAGCGCAAGTCTTTCACGACTTTGGTGGTGCTACTTTCAGTATTTTTTATGCCGCAACACCATAAGATGTTCAGAGGCCTTATCTGCAAAACTTCTGCCTGCGAAATTTTCTTAAGATCCTACTTACAGAGTACGCACAGATATGCATGTTGTTGTTATGTTTCTTTGCCATTTGTCGTGTGATAGACGTTGTTAATTTCCTCATTTGTGTATGAATCCATTCGCCTGTTTTATGTGTCGCCATGTGGTTTTGTTTTTGTACGCGTTATCCTGCACCCATCCATTTGATATTAGATTGCAGCTGTTTGTCATTAAAACCAGTTCAGTTATGTTAAAAAAGACGTGTCGGCATTTGACTTACTTTTAACAATTTGAGGTGATATTTGGCAGTATATAAATTGGGTGGGCATACTGTCATGCGTGTGCCTGCCAATATTTGGACATTAATATAGCAGTAACATACTTTTCAAGCATGCAACATTTTCTTAATGCCCGATATTTAGTCAGTCGATGTTTCACTAAGAAATCATTAAGACCGTTTCTACCAAGCGTCATAGGCCTACTTTTGAGCAAAAATATGCACCAAATTCGACTTTGGCTGGGCCTCCGTCCCAGACTGCAGGGGGAGCTTACAGCGCTCCCTCAGACCCCCTGGCTGGATTTCAGGAGACCTTTTTTGACGAGAGGAATGAAAAAGAAAGGGAAAGTGAAAACTTAGAGAAGAATTTACCACGGTATGTTCCCGCCTCCCCTCCAACTGTGGCGGAAGGTCGACAGCTAGCCTATTCTGCTGTTCGCGCTAAAAATAAAGAACTTTCGCTTCATCTTTATCGACGGCTTTAAAGACAGTATCATCCTTATTAGATCCACCGTCACTATTATCATCATTATCAGAAGCAGCAACATCAATAACAACAGGTGCCCGTTGAGTCAGATGTGGCGTCACTGACGACCTTGACCGATGACCTTCAGCCAGCTTCAGCGGCAGGACGTTCCCCGAGCACGACGGCAAGTCACGTGATGACGACGATCCAACATGGCGACTTCTTTCCGACCCACCATGCGGACCGGCGAGGGTGGTGGTCTTTTCGCTCCATTCGGGGGTGGTCTTTTGACCCTTGGGGGTCGACGTTTCGACGGCGGGGGTCTTTTTGGCGGCTTTGGTCGAGAGTTTGGTTGGAATGATCTGCTGGGTGATAGAGGACGGCTGGGAGACGGAAGAAGATATCGACGTGGTTGATTGCAGACGGTGATTCGCCGATGCTAAATCCCCCGCCCCACCACAGCGAGCGGGATTACTGAGGCTCCCCAACGAGCCAAATCCGCGTGCCGTCGTGATTCCTCGACCGCTGCTGTCCTGTAACGCGGCCACGTTTCCCACTGAACTGACCCGGGAAAGCGCCGTCCCCCTCGCATCGTCCTGTCTCCCACCCTGACCCCCGCCGGCCTCCACCGGCGATAGATGTCTTGGCTCTGACCCCCCGGCCGCGTTTCGCAGTCGAACCAGCTCGGAGGGCGAGAGAGAACGAAGTGAGACGTCTTGGTGCTTCGGTTGATAGTTGGTTGTTTCATACTGGGGACTTCTGGTTTGCTGCATTAAGCCGGGGACGCCGAGACGCCTAGTACGGTCTTCTGTAATCTCCATGATAGAAGGTTGTTTGTTGTTCGTTCTTCTACGATCGGGGCTTTTCCTTTTCTCTACCAAGCCGGCGGCGCTAGAACGCCTAGTATGGTGTTCGCTCGTCGCCGTGATAGGAAGCTTGGTTGTTTCACGATGTTCGGGGCGTTTGGTTTGCTGTACTAAGCCTGTGTAGTCCGTGGTGCCGATGATAAGCCAATGTTGTCGCCTCTGTTCTTCGAACAAGTCGATCTGCCGCTGCAGGGCGTCGCGCTGACGCTGTAGCTCATCTTTCTGAACTTTTGTCTCCACCTGCATCAACAGCAGAAATCCGGTTATGACTTATGTTTAACGGATTAAAACCCGTCTCAGAGCTGCGGAGCGTCACCTGCCATACGGGATCGCACGATGTTGACCTGCCACCCGACACAGGTGAACGCGCCCCGTCTCAACCCCAGACAGACACGTCTTGGTACTCGATTTACCTAGGCCTACCCCGGAAGGATGGAAGGTTGAGTTGACTTTAGTGTTGGTTATACGGAGATGGTTTACACAGCTGTCGCCAGAGAGGCACCCATCCAAGTAGTAAGCCTAAACACATGATAGTGACTCGACAGGAGTCAAACCGACAACCTTGCGATCGCAAGTCAAACGTGACGTCATAACCGTTTTACAATAGCAAGCCACCATTGCAGTAAACAAGTGCCCAGTGCACTGTGGTCGAATAACGTTAAGACCGTACGTTTGATCACTTATGCCGGTGCATCGGCACAAGTGCCAGACAGTGTTTATTGTTACTGTGACTATTGGGCAAAGAAACGGGTTGGCGAAGACGTCATCAACTTCGTCGCCGTCGCTCATGGACGTCGAGAGCCACAGCAGGACCCGAGGAAAACAATCTCGCGGGGTCTGTCTATAGCGAACATTTTTGAATTTTGCTTTCTAAAATGGCGCATTCTGATGTATTTTATATTTTTGACTTGAGCGACGGTGGGGCCCCCAAACATCGCGGGGCCCGGGGAAAAATTCCTCCCCTTTACCCCCTCTCGACGGGCCTGAAGCCGTCTTCTTCTGTGTTCGTCTGTCTTCGCCGTCGTCCGCAATTTTTAGTCTGTGAAACGTCCGGCAGGGGCTTCTATCCCTATACATAGTGGACGCATCGTGCGCGCAGTGAAAAATAAAGGGAGGGGGAGTTTTGTTAAAAATATATAGATCAAAACTCTTTCCTATTTTTCGCTGGGCAATCTACACCTTTAAAATCTTCCTTCCTTGCTATTTTTCACCGGGAAATCTGCGCGCGGATGAAAACGAGGATAAAGCATAAGGAAGATGATTAGGAAGAAAAAGAGAAAGCGAAAAGGTCGGATAAAAGGATAGGCAAAGGAGCCCGAAAGGGGGATTTGAGCCCGAAATTGGGGAGGGGACTTTTGCTGGATTTAGATTTCAAATTTGGGGGAAAGCAACCAGGGAGGTCCGGGCTAGTGGGGAAAGGTCTTGAGGGCGAAACGTGAAAGGTGTGAAACGTCCGTAATAATCACTGGACTTACTTTGAACTTGTCGACCTGTGCGCTGATTTGTGCGACGTGATCGCGATGTTTCTGCAACTCAGTTTCATGTTCACAACGAGCCCTTTCAACGTCCGCCTTCTCCTGCTGTACGCTGGCCTGCAACAGTACCATAGAAAATCATACAGTAACAACAAGAAATCTGAGCTAATGCACACGACACGCGCGACAACCTATAACAGTTCCTGTTCGCAGGTTGTCTTGGTTCGTCTTAATTCATTTCGTTGCAATTCAATCTTGAAGTGTGCGCTGCAGCCGAAAATCGCCAGCAAATAACTGAAACCATTATTTTGCGGGTTAAAGGTCGTTTAAGGTAATCGATGTTAATACCAATATAAAGCTTGTCACCAGTGCTTGTTATATATGATAAGTTACACGTAAGTGCCCATTTGCAACTATTTTCATGTTAGACGAGCCCAGTCGTAAAACAAGATAATGTTCATACAAACACGGAGTCTGTCCAATGTATTTCGATAGTTTACAGTATATGTCCGTATAAATATAATCAGTGAGCTGTTTGAACTGGCAAAAAAATCAAACAGTTTAATTTCAAATTGTGCAGCAGCAATGATCCTTTCATCCTTCTGTATTATTTTGACTAAACAACAGACACTGTCTGTCACGAGACCATTCTAGCGCTTTACCAAGTGACCAAGAAGGAAAAGGAAATGGAAAGGGAAGGTGGAAGGAAGATAGCTTAAGAAATGTTAGACGCACGCACGCACGGACGGACGGACACAAAGGTGATTTTATACTCTGTCCAATGCTACGCATAGCATTGCATTGGACAGACAATAACAGTGCAGCAAATTAGACAATAATCATTTTGGGGGCACCCCTGTTGAACACCTGCGTGCGCAGGCCTCGCTGAACGCACGAGGTCTAAACTTAGACTGCTAAAATCTACGTTTATTGCTAAAAATTTCCTGTGCAGGTTGTCGTTGGATAGGGCGTTGAAGTGCTCTGTCGACTGTATAACTTATTCCACTATCTGTGTGGCATGCGATCTGTACAAGTCACCTGTAGAGCTCTAAGGTTCTCGAGCTGTCTGTCGTGCTGATACGCTCGTCTGGACTCAAACTCCGCGTTCAGTCGTGACAACGAACTCTTTGCTTCCATCAGATCCACCTTCAGACTGTCCATACAGACCATACATCAGATAATGATTTCTCTTCAACTCAGCCTGCTACCCTCAGCGGGACGGTAAATCGGTAGTAACTGGTTTATGGGCTACGGGGTGAAAGCCTAGTGTGGTTAATTGGGGCGGTGGTACGTCTGCCAGGTGCAGACCGCGGGTACAGTTGTTCGTTGGTCCGAGGCTGCGAGCAATGGGTGGCTGCATAGTGCGCTGCGGTATCATTAGCTCATGCCAGTCAGCCGAGATTGTAAAACACTTCTGGACTGATGTTGGCCTATATGAAGCGCTAGGCCTTAAGCAAGTACCGGATCTTTATCTTTTACCTCTTACCCTTCCCGACATTATCGATTATAGCTTCAATAAGGACTATCAGAATCTGATAATTTTTCGTGTAAGTCTTCAGTATTCTGAAACAACTGGCCATCAACGACTGACATTTCAAGTTTCCACCTCACCCAATGTCTGCTTCTGCACTACCTGGAGAAACAAAATCAGATGACCCAATTAATCAATTTGTAATCGATATCTTCGGAGATCCTTTTTTACACGCTGAAAGTAAGTAAGCAAGTAAGTAAGTAACAATTTATATAGCGCCAAACTCTCAGAAGAGAATCAGGGCGCAGTTGAGCAGATGTCGGTCCAATGCCAACATTACATGTGGCCATTCGCCTAGCTACATGCATTCGACCTTTGAATTTTTTTTATGTGGAAATTGACGCAGCAGTTACTCCTGTCCCATAGGACGTTTACACAAATTTGGTTTTTCTATGCCTTTTTGTTTTCTAGTTAAAACTTAGAAGACCCTATACAGGACAGACAGACGGACCGACGGACGAATAGGCAAGACCCATAGGCTAATGCTGCCTATTAGTACGACCGCATAATCAAGTGTTCCGTACAAGTACACAAACTACAGTAAGTCTATCATTCTGTTAGAAGATACCGGATATGAAATTGCGCGTACTACAATGGCATACGTTAGGCCTAAACCACATAAGATACCAGAAGCGTGAGCGACAGTTTTCGGTAGAATGAACTAACAATATTTAAAAGTGTTTACTTACTAATTATAAACCTCACGATAGATGTTACATGTGCACATAACCCCTACTAATTCTTGTCTTAGTCCATTTTGCTTTACATTGTTTCAGTCGATTACGGTTAACCTAAAAAAATTACATTACCGAGTTGCAATGCGACAACATGTAGGCCTACCTCTCACAAGCAGAGTCCTTCTCTAGGGCATATTTCTAAACACACGAAAACACCAGAAGCATTATATTAAAGACATTAATTTCAACAGTTAGTTACAACAATAATATGGGCCTTAATAATTATGCATTAAAGATAGGGACAATAGAAAATCACGGAAACACGAAAATCACGGAAACCGTGATTTTTAAGCGCGAAAGCAGCTAGGCCTACTTAGCGCGTCTTAGCAATTCTGTCCGTCCGTCTATCCGTCAGTCTGTCACACGGGTGAATCCGACAAAAAACGGTGCAAGTTAGGACCACCAAGTCTTCACCGTCGGCTGCAAAAAAGACTAGTTTTAGTAACCGCAAAGCTTTTCTATAAATTCGAGGGGGTCACTCCGAACGATGGCGCTAAATGAAAAGGGGTAGGAAAAATTTGCGATTTTCACCAAATAAGTCGCTGTAGGTGCGAGATTGAGCCTAGGTTACTATTAATCACTAATATGAAGTCGTACACTGGCTCTAAATTGTCACCGAATTCAATGATCTTGGATGACCTTGAACGCCAAAATAGAGGTTTTTATGGATTTATTGGCAATTTTGAGCTGGTAGATACATTTCAAGAGCGAATTGCGCCGAATTCACTACAGATAGACCAAGATAAGCTGAATAGGCCTATAAAATTTTCAGCATTGAACGCAGATTTCAACGGTACAAGTCTCGACCTTCTAGGATCTAGGTTCAAGGAAACCTGCGCACGAAAGCATCAATGAGGGGCATCTCTTAAAGTCGTTATTTTACCGTTGTTGGCAAGTCTACCGCAAAAACGGTTGCAGATAGGAATGGCTGTGCTGCCTATCACAACAAGTGACGAGCTTTCTAATCGTTATACTTATAACGCTAAAATGCACCGAATTTAAATTCGGCTGCGGCTCGGACTCACCTAGAGCCCACAAACTGAGAAAATACAAATGCGCTTTCCCTGACCCCATAGCTAAATTTAGGCAACTGGACGCTGATGTTTGCATCAGTGACAAAGCTTGCGCTAGGCCTACCACGTTCATTTTAGCAACCATTTTGTCCTGATTCGCATTTATTGTTCAAACTAAAATTGTTCAGTTGATTCTAAAAATAGGCCTACTGTGTGACAGACGGACAAACGGACGGACACCTTTGCTGTAGCTCCAGAGTCCAGAAAAGACATCTGCATAGCAAGTTATGCTGACGCCTGAGAATTGGCATTATCTGCAAAAATAGACTAATATGAACCAATGCCCAACGCCTCCTGCCTTGCTGGGCGTGACATACAAGGTGTTCCAAAAATAGCACCATTCTATTTTATGTGCCTTAACTTTATCATATAATTACCGATTTTTAAAATTCTTTCACTATCAAAATCAGGAAAAAAATTGCAATAGCATTATCAGATCCCACCACACCTCAGCTGTGTCGCTACATTACGTTGTGTCTTGTAAAAGTACCACAATGCAGCTACATTTCGTTGATCGCGCCATTGCTCAGTGGCGACGCCGGATTGAGTGCAGCGTCCAGCAGCAAGGCGGACACATTGAACATTTGATGTGAAAACTGCTAGATATGGCAGTTACTTTGGACAATAAGTGAGACAATAAACAGGTTGTTTTCTGTTGTTAATTTCTTGCAATGTGTTGTTACAGAGGTCTTCATTTGTTGCTTTTACGACACCGACATTTCAAAACGTAGTTTAGCGACACACTTGAGATGTGGTGGGATCTTAAGTAATAATTATGCTTCATGTTATTACAAATTCTCTCCTGATTTTGACAGTGAAACAATTTTGAAAATTGGTTGATATTTGACAAAGTTAAGGAGTATAACACATTGTGCCATTTTTGACCCATTCTGTATATAGCACAAACTTAGATAAAACACGAAATTGCGAAACACAGCCTACAGCAGTATTAAGCTTAACCACGAGTTGCTTAATTCGTTTTGAGCGAAATCGAAAGTGAAAGCGCTAACGAAACGACGGAATTTTTTGGCGTTGCATGAAAAAGCACGATCATATGACAACAGTGTATAGGCATAGGGTCTACTAATGTTATTATTGTTCTTGTTACTGTAGAACGTAAATCGTTCGCAATTGAAATAATGTCGACTGAACTCGCTATAGATGACGTAGTTACAGAATTTATGCTGAACACTTGTCGGCTGTGTTCGCCATTGAAACGTCCACATGTTGTACATGCTGCAGTGTCGTGCGGCATAATTGCGACTGAATTCCCACACGACGACGACGACGCTGGATTCGCTGTCATTCCGTTAACAACAGGAAGTGTTGCTGAGTTCTACATTGAACCGATGTTACCGCACATTGGTGATATTGACGTTATGTATCACGATAACTTTACGCTGGCAATACCAAAAGGACATCCACCGCCAACACACTTACCAGCTGAGTTTCACAACTATGTCCAGGTATTTGAGATTATTGACAGTCACTTACCTGGCTATGTGTACTTGGAGTTACGTTACTTACTGTCACAATACAGTAATGATGACAAGTACAACGCTGTGGAGTACGACAGTAGACATTATGTAGAAGTTGTATACAAATTAAAAGGTAACGGAGATATTCATGGACCGGCAGCAGTTAGTCGCTCACCAGATGAGTCAGTATTGTTATCAATTGACCTAGTGCGTTGCGTACGTTGTCTGCCGTGGCCGTCACAAGCGCTGATTGGCCGACACGACACAGAAACTACGGCTGGCCGGACTCAGCAACTCTTGATCGTGTTGTTAGCAACGGATGTGATGTGGTCCGTGGGGCGCATCGTCAATGTAGAGAAGATAAATGGATGGGAAAGCTTCAGCACAGACTGTCATTCTCACGAGCAGAAATTGTACTGATAAACAGCTGGATGCCAGTACAACAAATTGTCTATCATATGTTACGATATTTCATAAAGTCCAAGCGATTGACTGAGAGTGTTGACAACTCTGAAGCAGGCACACTGAGCAACTATCACATTAAAACTCTGCTGTTATGGGCTTGTGAACTGAAACCAAAAAGTTGGTGGACCGATGACGTAAACATTGTGCGAATCTGTGTGGAACTGTTACACACTTTAGCTCAATGGCTGACTTACACGAATGTGCCGCAATATTTCGTCAACGCCTGTAACTTAATTGACAACTCGTTCTACGTGACAAATATCGGAGATCACTTGATGTCAGTGGGTGAGGTGTGGTTATCGAAGTGGTTTATGGACAATTACATACAAAAATGTTTACAGTTCGATGACCATCCACGAAACATTTCTCTGTTATTTGATTATGCCAATACAAGTACAAAGCTACACAATGCAGTTTCAGCGCTTGTTGCCTGGAAACAGAACAGATCACGCTTGCAGTTGTTGAGAAAGTTAAGTTTTGCAGAGTTGCAAATGTCACAAAGTGTATTGCACCACCCCCTGACTTCACGATCATGTGGTTGCTGGATGACCCATTGGACAGATATCGACTCATGTCTTTATTTTTTCTCCAAAGCAGTGGCACTTCTACACGTTGCGTCCAGATATCTAAGATATGGTCTCAACGACGAGTTGATAGATATCTTAGCGACAGTATGTGGACTGCAATTTGCTGACATTCGACGTAACTTCTATCATTCCTCCAGTGTGTCGGCACTGAACATAGCCGCCAAGTTGATGAAAGTCGTGGCAAATAGCTCATTCAGCACCATGTCATCGATAGAAATTGAACTGTCTAAGGCGTATCTTTACAGAGCGTTGAGATGTAAAGATTCTGACAGTAACTCCATCTACTGCCTAATAAATGTCTATTTGGCAGTTTTGTATTACAATACAGGACAATACCAGACGACAACAGGTCATTGTTCACTGGTGACAAGGTCACGAGATCACTCGCGGTGCAGCTCACATGTTGTACAAGGGAAATTTTACCCAAGATCGACGATGACGTTGACAGTATGTTAGGTTTTGCAGAATTGTACCAAACCGTACGAAATGCTGCATTGAAACAGCAGCGACAACCACATATTCTCTCCATCTTTACCACGGAATTATGTGCATATTATTTGCATATCAAATGTCTTTCAGTCACAAAGTGTCACCAACTTATACAGACGTCAACAGGTGATAAATTTAAACGATATAGAGTTTGCATTTGTGATGCTCCGCAGCTGTTTATTGGTGATGTGCTTCTGTTTCTGTCAGTAAATCAGCTGTTTAAATTTCAACAAAAGTGATTTTGGCAAAACTCAGAACGCTCACTGGTGAATGCAAACAGATGCAACATATCAGAACTGGTTGAATTACTGCAGAAGTCTGCAGTTGAACATCTGACAACATATCATCAGCTCATGGCGCGAGAATCTGGTTTTGTAGCCACGACTGTCACAACAGATATTGAGGCGCTGTACGCATACAAACGTGGCGACAACCAGCAGTGTTTACGGTTGTCCACACAGAACGTACACACGCTGTTGTATGCTCGTCACTGGCTTAGTGTTCCGACAACTCCGGAGTTCATTCAGCTGATGGATGATGACATTGTCTCACTGACTGCACTGACTCTGATTGTCAATCCTATATAACCCTAACAATTCCTGCATCAGTCAGCTGACTCTGTCGCTGTATCTGACGGCTCAGTGTCAGTTGAAGCTGCATCAGTCAGTGACGTCACTGGCTCAGACACTCGACTACATCAAAGTCGCTCAGGGAAGAACTCCAGCTGCTTACATTCTAGACCACTTAACACTGAAGTTGACTGAATGTAAAGTCAAAGCATACGCCAGCACAGTACACTAAAACGTGTTCCTCAGACTAGTATTGTGAGATATTCAACTGAAATGAAATCAAATGAAAGGGTGCCAAAATTTGATAAACTTTGGTCCACTGAAAATCATTTTGGATTCTAATGCGGTCGAAATTCACTAACGTGCTCCCTTTGCTAAAAACGGAATATCAAACTGCTACATCGTCTCCACTAGTTCACTCTGCCGTTGTATCTGATGACTCAGTGTCATTTGAAGTTAGCCTACGTCACTCAGTGACGTCACTAGCTTAGACACCTGACTACACTAAAGTTGCTGAAGAAGAGACTCGGCTGATTTAGCTCGGGACCAGTTAATACTGAAGTCTATTGGACGCCAGAAGAAATGACCTATTCCCACCAGTACATAGCCTACCCTATTGGAAACTGGAGTCTTCCAATAATTTTTACATTAAACATTCAACATTAGTTTCATCTTCAGTGACGTCGTGAAGTGTTGCGAGGCAGGTGTGATTATTTGGGCGCGACGTTTAAAGAGGCCGCACCCCTATAATTTTGGATACCAATAACGTCCAAAATTTGGCACGATTTTGCACAACTTCTCACTTGCCTAAAGTCATTTTGTCGAAATCCTCAACTTTGGTCCCTAGGCGGAGCTGTTACCTGATATTTTTACATGTGCTACAGAATGATCAAAGATTGCTAACTCAAAATCCATAAGAAACGAAGGCCCCCCAGCAATATTTCTACAATAATAATTTGACAAAACTTTTGCTTCTGAATTTCCACAAAATAGAAAAAAGATTTCAGCCCCGTTTTTGCACTTTGAACAAGAAATTTGGACAAGAAAAAGAGTTTCTGCCAACAATTTTCAGACAACCAAAAATTTACGGTGGTCAATTGAAACGACGCCATTGTTTTAGACCTAATTAGCATTATATCACAGCGATTAATAATGTTATATTACCACAATAAGGTGAACGGCTTGCATTAGACTAGCCAATGAAGTAAGGTACTGCTGCTGCTGCTGCTGCTGATTTTGATGATAATGTTGTTGTTGCAGTTGTTGTAGTTGTTGCTGAGTCGTGTTTTGTTTGTCGATGTACTGAGCAGCAGCTGTAGTCGTAGTAGTAGTAGTAGTAGTATCGTCGTTGTTTTGTCCCCTGAGTCTTGCTATAGACGCTGACGATTCTAGCGTAGTGGCACTCATCCTTCTTAACCCTCTCTACAACAACAATACCAAACACTACTACTTAGCTTTTAGCCTACAACTAAAGCAGGTTAAGTGTTTCTCTAGCCAGTGGCGTAACTACAGACCCCTCAATGCAGGGGGGCGCAGGTCTAGGGGGCCCAAAATTATGGTGTTCATTTTTTCCGTATAGCAAAAACACGAAATTTGATGTCACCAGATGCGGTTTCGGGGCGCCTAAATGCTCTAAAATACGTTTTCGGGGTCTACGTGTAAGGGAAAGGAAAGTAAGAATAAAACAGAAGAGACAGAAGGAAAGGAGAAAGGGGGGACAGACGATGAAGGGCAGGAGGGGAGAGAACGTGAAAAGAGGAGAAAAAAGGGGGGGCGTGATGATCTTCTTGCAGGGGCTCCGAAATCTGAAGTTACGCCACTGTCTCTAGCCGTTCATGGCAGTCCATCTGAAAACTACGGAGCGTCACCTGCCATATGATAGCAACCCGAACGGAAGTCGAACCCACGACCTATTAACGCAAAATCCCTTGGCGATACAATACCGATATTCTGTGTATAATATTACACAACAACTAATAAAAACAAACAAGTTTGGCAACATCGAGTTGACTGACAGCTGCACTGTATGTAGCTCCGCCCTTTTTAAAAATATCAGCAAACACAAAGCGATTTTTAAACTCTTTTATTTTCTATTATGTGCAAAATTTCCAGTAGGTCTATATCGTATTTTATATTCGTGTATTTTTAATATGTCGATCGTATTGGACATTTATGTTTTATCACGCCTGCGATGTTTTACTGCTCTGTACTCAATCCAGTCATTTGGCTGCAATACTAATCAAGCATGTGGGCACCCTCTAAAAGCAATTGTGTTGTGAGTATAAACGTACCGAGAAGACGCCGACTTGATCGAAACTGTCATCAGCGACGGACGACATGCAAGTTAGACTTGCGCGACGACTCATCTCCTATATACAGACAGACAGAAACAAATCACACCAGCTGTATCTGGCCTAACTGTTTTTCTGCTGGAGATATTGTTAACGCTTCTACGGCGCACTTCAGCAGAACAAAAATTGTGCTAAAATATGCGTATCGTATTCGAAAATGTGATAGTCATGTCAAAAAATACATGTCGAAAAGACCTGTCAAACTCTACTGAAGCGATTTGTCGGTTTGGGGGCTAAATTGTCATGTTTTGAATTTCAGTAGACTATAATCTTTACAAAACTAGCCATCCTGCGAACTTAAAATCAAAACACCACGTTGAACGTTTGTTGCACAGCTAGTTGTACGACTATTTGGAGGCCTACAACAAGTCTACAACAATAGAGCTTGGACTTTGGCGTTATTGCTGACCGTGACATGAAGACGCACGTAGAGACAGACAGACGAACAGACAGACACGTAGAGATACGGGTAGACATACCGGGCTGACAGATAGCTGGTTCTTCTTGGTTGGTGAGTCAGTATCGTTAGCCACAATTGTTGTTGTTGAAGTCTCGGCCGCTACGTTAGACCCGCGACGTCGCCGCAGCAGTGCTGTATACATAAGCAAAAAACATACATTAGAATACAATGTTAGGGATTCTACTTTAGGCCTATAACTAAAACCACATAATACATCTGCAACTTAAATGTTTAACGTTCTAAAAGTGTCTTAGTTTTTCTTTGTTTTAGTTCTTAATGGTTTTACTCAATGTTATTTATTGCTTATTTTTTACTTTTTTATGTCACGTTTTTTCTCTCCCACAAACGTCTGTTTCTGGATTTTTTGTTTTAAATTTTCAGTACCATTTATAACATTTTGTTTTTTTACATTTATGTGCTAGATTAAACTGGCAGTGTGATATTGTTTATTACAAATCATTTTTCATAATTTATAACAAGCTATATTTCTACAGATGCTTGGTGCTTGACAAAAAAACACAAACTCGCCCTTACTTTCCGGAGTCCTAAACAACTGTGCAAAGTTTCTTCGAAATATTTCTATAACTTACTGTTTGAATAATAGTTATTTCAAAAAGAAACAGTGAAACAGACAGCGGTTTAAGCACAAGTTTATTATACCTGAAGGAGATGAACGATCAAAGCATTAGGCCTACATTACATGCCTTGGTGTCGTAATGGAAGGGTGTCAGACTTACGATAAAAAAGACGTGGGTTCAACTCCCAGTCAAATCGTTATCATGTAGTTACTACTTGGACGGATGGGTGACTGTCTGTGGACAGGGAAACCATCGGCATATCACCAACACCAGCACAAAGGCCAACTCGCCTTCCATCCGCCAGAGTAGGTTATAAGGCATATTGAGTATCGGTTAAGATTCAGGTGGGGTGCGTTCACCTGTGTTGAGAGTTAACAGTGTGTGATCCCACATTCTCATATGGCAGGTGACGCTCCGTAGGTCTGCTACGGGTTGCTTCTAAAGAGCTATACACACAATGTTAATATTACCGGATAGTTTCTGTTTGGAGTCGAAAGCGGTAAAGGTCTCAGCACGCTTTGGCAACGACGAGGAGGTGGCTAACTTAGCGCTGACAACAGTCTTGCACTGAGGACCAGGCGACGATGCCGTCACCGACGACGTCACGCTGTTGTCATGATAACCGCTCTGAAGCTCCATCAACCGCGTTTCTAAATATAAACGAACGAAGAGGACACTTTCTGCTCAAACGTAAACAAAAAATTTGAGCTAATGCTCACGAGACGCGCGAAAGCCTATAGCAGTTCCGGTTCACTAGTTTAGCTGAAAATTGGGGTGCTCATGCTAAGTTAATATACAAATACCAAATTCTCTATCTGGATCGCATAACGATAGTTCCGTGCCGCCACCTTGTGAATGATATAGACTTGTGTCGCACTCCGAAATCGCCAAAAAAATCCGTAAAACCCCCTATTTTGGCGTTCAAGGTCATTCAAAATCATTCAAGGTCATTGAATTCGGTGCACCGTTACAGAGATATAGCGACTTATTGACTAAAAATTGCAAATTTTGCCCACCCCCTCTCATTTAGTGCTCTCATTCGGGGTGACCCCTTTCGAATTTATGGAAAAACTTTACGGTTCCTGAAACTAGAGTCGTCCAGGCAGCAGGCAGCCGATGGTAAACATTTGGTGATCCTATCTTGCACCGTTTTTGACTGATCCACCCGTGTGACAGACGGACAGACGGACAGATAGAATTGCGGTGGCTAAGACGCGCTGAAAGAAGTAGCTGCTTTCGCGCATAAAAAAGCTACAGTTGCTGGTTATTCCCCGAATTTGCATACACGGTTTGGTGGGAGGGCGTCACGGCAAGGTCGGGCAGGGACAGTTGGCCCCTCTTTCCCCCTCGTAATTTTTGTGCGTCAGAAAATTTTCTTCCAAATATATAAAATTTGTGTCCAAAAATTCTCACTTTGTCGAAACATGGGGGCAAAATTGTACTTTTGTACATCCATAATCTTCTCTGTTGGAAATTTGCAGCTGTCTTTTAGTAAACAGCAACTTCCTGCCCCTCCCTCTACTTTCTTTACTCACGACGCTTTCGTAAGTAAGCAAAAAAGTAAGCAGTTTATTAAACACAACGTTTCAGATGTAAGAGCTTGCGTGGACGCCATCAGACGAGATCTGAAGAACACGGGTTCTGCATGGGAAAGAAGCCAAAGAATTGGCGTCAGACATAGCACAATGGCGTCTGCGAATGGTCCAATCAAATTCGAATCAAAACATTTCGCTAACACAACAATAATCAGACTGTAATCGCGAAGTGAAAGAAAACAAGATATTAAACAGTAGGCCTACACAACCAATCCGTCAGGATGTGTTATGAACGAAAGTTCAAACGTAATGCGCTCCCCGCCCCAGAAAAAAATTCTGCAAAACGATAAATCAACTGCAAACGTACTAGAAGTAGAATAATGGAGTTAAGAATAAAGATGTTCTAGAACGAATCGTTGAAAAACAGAAGACAGACAAACCTTCACGTGAGATGACGTTGATTAAGTCCGGCAGCGACAATTGTTGTGAATCTGTGCTGTCAGCGTTCTCATCAGATGATAGCAGCACCGCGTTCTAAACAGCATCACAATCCAGCCTACCACCACTGCTACTGCTGCTGCTGCTGCTACCCTCTTATGCTACTTTCTACTCACGGCCGACGTCGTAGTGTGCGTTCCGATGCGTCAGCAGTTTTTACAAGGTATAGTAAGAACACACAAAATGAGATACATGTTCTTGTTTCAAAGTTAACGGGGTATGGTTTGGCTAAAAAATGGCAATATCGGATGAAATCTGACAAAGATATCACCAAAAAAGTTTTTTTAAAATGTGACGTTTTTTGAGACACATTGTAGTTAAGCTCAGTTTCGGTGATAAACCGCAACAGCTTGACGGCGTCTACAGTACATTATTACAGTCATTAACATTTTTAGCATTAACATTTTAATACAAATGATAATCTTCATCATCATACTACAGGGTGCGGCAAAAAAAGTAGCCATCTAAGTTTTTCGCTGTTTTCTTAGCGACCGGTTGGAATTTTAACTTGGAATTTTACACGTTTATTTGCTGAAACCTGTTACATCTAACTGCCGAATAAAATTTGATTCTGCTAAAAAATGTCAAAGTTATAGACTTTTTAACATGATCGCCTACCGATTTTTCGGCATTCAAAAATGTTCATGCTAAAAATGCTATTTAATTTTTAAAAACTGGTTACACGTTACTGCCGATA
>Ga0056128_1004078_pt1 | contig 18188 bp, 10 predicted proteins | sample WorMetLIZISLAND2_FD_71113 | JGI IMG/M metagenome (GOLD analysis project Ga0056128, IMG submission 71113) | Marine gutless worms symbiont microbial communities from Max Planck institute for Marine Microbiology, Germany - Olavius geniculatus... ... | reverse complement strand
CATAGCAAAAAAGTTAATAAATTAATTTTAAAATATGAACAAATAGTAGTGGGGTGAAAAATTCACCCCAGGTTAGCTTATATGTGATTCTGCCAGAGGTCATCCTCGGAGGGTTAACAGTGTGTTAGGGGAGAGGTTAAGAAAACAGTTGGGGGTTCAACCCTCCAAGCCTCCCCGCAATTCAAACACTGAGCGAAGGTTGTTGGCTAAAAAGATAACGCCATAGTGAGTATAGATTTTAGCGATAAATGGACTACAAGCTTACTGTGTACTGTATTAACATATGCCCCTTTCTTACCAAATCCGTATTGTTCACTCTTTAGAACAGTGGTCATAGCAAGTCTGAGAAAACAACAGACTGCTTCATTTGTAATTCCATGGACATGACACTGCTGAGTCCAACTGGCCTGCCATTCGAAAAATGTACCACCCATTATCACGCCATTCACACGTTGCAGCAGCTGAATGAAGTCGTTCGCAGACTGTGAATCGAACTCAATTAATTTTTCATGGCGGCAAACGAGAAAACGAGAAATCACACACCATAGGATAGGCCTATTGCCAGAAAAGAATTTCTAGAGATCACTAAACCGGCAGTATACTGAGCTTAGTTTACTGCACGCACGAAACCAGAAAGAAAGTTGACGAATATATAATAGAAGAAATAGTCAAACGAATACAAAAAGTCGAACTGAGAAAGTAAGCAGGCCCAGGGAATAGCCTATACCGTAGAATTCTGGTAGATGCATAGCTGGCGTGTCGCGATCGATTAGTAACTGCGCCTTTTAGCGGCTGCATCTGTTGGCAACAACACAGATCGTTCAGTATCGTTGTGTTAGACTGGCAAACGACGAGTGACGATGTGCGCTTTGTTCGATAATAAATAGCGGACGGCGTAAATAGAGACTGCACGGCAAGACAGATAGGCCTACAATTATGTGGCTTGCAAGAAAGAAAAAAACGTATATATTAGGAGAAGCATCACTCTATACGCATTCAGGGGGGCTGCAAGTTAAGGTACCGGTAGTCTATCTGAAAATTCTGAAGCATAAGCTGTTCACGTAGCCTACATAATCACTGGCGTCAAACACGGCAGAAAATAGTAAACTAATTAATTTCAATAAATGCGGCTTTCTGCCGTGTTAAAAAAAATTAGGCCCCCTAAAATCCGCCACGAAGCATTTTTATTTCAGAATAAAGCTTGGAAAACGGTTGATTTTTCCGGCACATCGTTTATTTAAGTTGCAGAAAAGTAGGTAACAAAACCATACACCACAAAGTAAAACTCATAGTTTACAGTGTACGGTGTCGATAAATGCAACTATAAATTAGACTAAAATTCGCAAAGCCTGGAAATATTGCACCGGCTCATAGGGACCATTCAAAAAATATGTCGCGCTTTTTTGACCAAATTTGACCCCCTCCCTTTGTCACAAACTGTCACACATGGCCAACCTCCCTATGAAAAATATGTCACAGGCCACAATACCCACCCGCCTCCTTCGACTGTATGCATATTACCGAATGTAGCACCGGCGTGACACATTTTTTTGAATGGCCCCATATATCTTAGCCGCGTGATTATTTCTTGGCTGCAGATAAGCGTGATCAATAGAACAGTAGCTATAGCAGACAAACGCAGTGATTCGCAATTAACAAACGCTGAATGAATCAATGCTCAGTAGATCTAGACAACCATGAATGGTGTCTTGCGTCGAACCGACAGTGGCATAAGCACGACTAACGTTTTTAGCTTGTTAAATATCTAAAAACCTGGTTTTTAAACGTATTTCCCAGGTCTGGTCAAGCAATGACGGGCGTCGCTGGCCGTGTTCCTCCGGTGAGCGTCGAATCGTGCACGATGACGTCACAAGACACTGAGCTAACGCCAGTCGACAGCCAACCAGACAACGTCACCGCTCCTCCCGCGCAGCTGGTTCTGATGTCGACGGCGCGTCAACGTTGGGCAAGTCTACTAAAGTACACCAAAACGTCGACCACTATACCGACATGCACCGCCGCTTCACAGCCGTTGGATACGAGCGACAACGTCGTCACATCCATACCCAGCACGACAGAGGCCGATGAGTATGAGTTAGAATTATCGCAGTCAATAATATCGTCGTCGTTGTCGTTAATAATAACCTTTATCGCAACAATGGTGGGAAATCTTTTTAAAAGCAAAAAAAACGAAACGATCTTTCTATTTCGCCAAACACACGAACTCCAGAAAGCAGGAACAACCCGTTACACGAAATCCTTTTTATCACATTGTTTATATAATTTAATTACTGAATTGCATGTAAGCTACAATTTTAGCCGACCGTACTTAAGTAACAGTCGAGCTATTGCCATGGTTGTCATCTTCTGTCTGTCTGTCCGTCACGGACGTATCATGGCTAAACGGTTCGGCAAAAGGCCTAGGTTGTTATTGATTACTAATAGAAAGACGAATATTGGCTTTCAAATGACATGTAAATTATTGACCTTGGATGACCTTGAAGGGTCATTACGCTCTATGATATGCCAATCGTGGGGTATTGTGGCTAAACGGTAAGTCGTAAAAAGTCGCCGATGGTACCATCGGATAGGGTGCTGGCGACTTCCTATAGGCTGCCAATAGTAACCATGTTTCCATCTGCAGCGGTTTGGCAGCAATTTTTAATGGAAAGTTTCAGGTTAGTGGCCGTATCTCGGAAATGGTGAGAGATACGACCAAAATTACTATTAATCACTAATAAAAAGTGGCATACGCCCTGTCAGATTAGATGGATGATCATTGACTTTAGATGACCTCGAAGGCCGTTACGTGCTATTGTGGCTAAACGGTGCGATATAGGGCCTAAGTTGCTATTGATCATTAATAGAAAGTCGCATATTGGCTTTCAAATGACATTAAAATCATTGACATTGGATGACCTTAAAGATCACTAGCAACTAGTATGGTCGGCTATCTTCGCGACAGCTGGGCTTCTTGTTTTTACTTTAGTCTACTTTTTGTGTTATAATCCAGCTGTCAGTCGCAACACACAACACAATAGGTTTAAAGATGTTTCATTTATTTATAATACGTTTAGAAAGGTAAAAAAAACTCAATAGCATGCGCGACAGTCAATTTGTTGAAATACGTTTAATTAATAATAATATCAAAATAATGATGATGATAGCCATAACACCTGTAGTAGTAAGCGTACAAGTTACTGTCAAAAATTTTTTTTAAAATATTACAGTTTTACGAGTAGCCAAATCTCAGAGCGGCGCTAGTTCATTTCTTTATATAGACGCAGAAATTAAAAAAAAACTACTAAATTGTAACTTGACCGACAAAGAATGGTTGAAAAGAGACCCGCATTCTTCTGAAATAGTAATAATATTGTTAATCCTCGGGCTTCGGCCCTGTAATGCAAAATATTCTAGGCATAAATTTTGTACAGCGCAAGATCACCGTCACTAACTCATTATGTCGAAGAAAATAGGCTATGCAGACGAAAACATTTTATCAGTTATTTTCTGTACAATTCGTCAATTATTAAAGCACTTGAGTCTGAGAAACCAATAACAATAGCCGCGACGCGGTGTTGTTGCCTTCAGGTCGTCGGCACAGACGACTGCAGTTGGCAGGATGGCATCAGTGGAAGACGCGTTATGTCATCCGCCCCAGGACACGAGCACGCTGATCGACAGTCTTCTCAGAGCGATGAACGCAGAGACTATCCTCGGACCTGCAAAAATTCACCGCCAGCCGCTACCCACGCCGTCTGCCACTTTCCTGTCGGCCGCCGCCACCATTCACCTCGATGTTAACGACGAATAGACGATCTCGCTCCGGACTTGACATTCAACGCAAATTGCAGTGGCGTCGTGACAGTGGGGGTGAAGGAGGGAAGGGGAAAACGCTCCCCTAAATTTTATCCTGTGATAAATCTCTTTGTCGGAAAATTTTCCGAACAATACAAAATTTTCAGCCAAAATCTCCAATTTTGAAAGGAATTTAGGGACAAACTTGAACTTTTCAACACCCATAATCTCGTCCGTCTGAATTTACAGCTAGGGCCTATCTGTCGTAAGATTGCAACTTGACGACGCCGTTTTAACACAACACAGCCGAACGCAACGCTTTTATCTCTCCGTTTAGGCTCTTGGGTCGCTTGCGTCCTTTGCGCACTTTCTGCTGACTCAATTTTACTGCGCACCATTTTGCACAATACAAGCCGACAGGTCGCTACGATCCGCCCGCTTTATAGTCGCCATGGTGACGTCGTCTGTACGACGGTCATTCTATGAGGCTTGTATCCGGAATTTACGAGAGGCGTTCAGTAAGTTCCAGGACTACATCCTTAATACAATGACAGTAAATCACACATTTCTGACAGTTATGTTACTTTTCAACATATTCTCCCTGCAGTTCACTGCAGTGTTCCCATTGTTCTACAAGTCGGCTGGAACTCGTAGCATTAAGTGTTTGTTGGCACGTGTAGAAATTTCCAGACACAATGCTGAGGAACATTTTCATCATTCTTGAACTTAATGTTTCCAAGTGATTTGCTCTGTGGTCCAAACAAATGAAAATTACTTTGAGCTAAGTCAGGGCTGTATGGCAAATGCTGTAGCAGTTCCCAGCCAATCTCTTCAATTTTCTTAACTGTCTAATGGGCCAATTGCACGGTGGGGCACTGCCATTTTAAAGAATGACACCGTTCTGCAGCAAACCTGGTCAATTGCTGGTCATAATCAATTGGACAATAATGCACAATAATATTTTTCATTTACGTACAAAAAGTCAAAAAGTCTGCGAGAACAACTCTCCAAGTAAACCAAAAGATGCTTTGTCTGCAGCTGACCGTTTTTGCCATATGCAGTGCTTCGACACTGATATTATCACCAACTGACTGTGGCTGATGATCACTGCAAAAGCGGGCAAATCATTCAAATACTTTCAAACGTGCTGATTACTACAGATAATCTACAATAAATTTCAGCACTTTGCATGTTTTCTGCGCAAAGAAAATTTTATGATACTCTGCATTTGTCAAACATCAATGCCCATCATTTATATCTTAATAATAATGACGTCACAGCGTGACGTCAAAAATGAGACCATGGGAAGTGATGTACAATAGTAGCAGTACAACTTCATAATAGTATTGGTTTTCAGCTGTTACTGTTTGCTTGCTGAGAAGAACAGTCCTGGAACTTATTGAACGCCCCTCGCATGAGACGGGAAAAAGAAAAATTGAAACGTAATGCAGGGAAAGAAGAGAAAAATAAAGAAAAGAAAGAACGAAGAAAGTAAGGGTGGGAAAGAAGAAGCGCGTGAATGAAAAATATGGATAAATTTGCCCATGATACTGCATGTATGCTCTTGCAGTTTATCACTTTGTTAGCGTGCATCGACAATTCTACCTGAGAAACACATGAGTGGCTGGCTACGTGATAGCCAGATGTACTCCTGTACAGGCCCGTCGAGAGCCACAGCGGGGCCCGGGGAAACATAATCACGGCCCCCAAACATTTTCGCAGGGCCCTTCTGGGGAGAAAATTTTTTCAAATGGTGCATCATGGTGTACTTTATATTTCTGAGCGACGGCGGGGCCCCCAAACGTCGCGGGGCCCGGGGTAGCTTACCACCTACCCCACCCTCTCGACGGGCTTGCTCGCTCCTGTATTATAGCGTACTCTGTTGAAACATTGTTTGGCTGATCAGAAATCGATAGCAGCTAAGTTTAATGTGTCAATTTTACAGATAGACCAATTTGCCTCTACGTTACTCCTGCGAATCAAACAGCGGAAAACAGAAAAGAATATATAAGTGCACCATAAATTCACTTATGAGGTATATTTAAAACGACGGCAAAACAAACGTAGTATACAGTACCAGACAAATCTGTCTCTGGAAATTGCACACACGCAGGTTGACTGCTAAACAACCAAATAAGTAAATTGCATCACAAATAGCACAACTCACGACAAAGCAAGTAGATGTTTAATACACTCATACTGCTGCCTTCTTTAGGCAGACAAATACTACTAGAGCTACAAGGCAACTGAGCAACGCTAAATCTGAACGCAATACTATAATTCCAACAACTAATACAGCATATACTATACACTGTGTCCGGAAAAAAACATCCCAGACATTTTCAATTGTAGATTATCAGATTTTAATAATTTTTGACACCAATATTTCTGACACAACTGGCGATCAAATGACTGTCCAATTTTCCACTGCACCCAATGTTTGTTTCTGCACTACTTGGGGAAACAAAACCAACGAAATAAAGCATTTTTATCCTATTTCGCCTGTTAGGGTTTTCCCAGGTTGTGCAGAAGCAGACATTTGGTGAGGTGGGACTAGATCAGCCAGTTGATGGCAAGTGGTGTCAAAAATGTTTGCATCAAACATTTTAAAAATTTGTCAATCCTTCTTCAAGTCACAATCGATAATACTGAGAATGTTTTTTGTGTATTTCTGTTCATTTCCAACTCAGATTTTATTGGTTCTTTTTTCCCAGGTAATGCAGAAACAGACAATGGGTGAAGAGGAATACTGAATGGTTATTTGATGGCCAGCTGTGCCAAAAACAACTGTACCAAAAATTATTAAAATTGGATATCCCTTCTTCAAGTGACAATCGATAACGTTCGGGACGTTTTTCCAGACACAGTGTATAACTTTAAAACACCATGTAGCAATAAGAAACATAAATAAAAAAAATGAACATTATATAATATTTTCTAGAATAAAGACAAGTAAAAAACAATATTATCATGGTGAATAATTAGTTGTTTGTAACTGGTTTTATCAGCCCTGCAGCTTGTTTGACTGCAAATACAGAACGCAGACACACTGACAGAATTTAGCAATATAAAAACAACAGCGGTCTGAACTGTTGACATAAAATAATAGCCACAATGATGCCAAGTAAACCAAAATTCCCACACAAGGAAAAATATTAATTATTGCTATTGATGTGACTGTTAATGGACAAAGCAATGAATAAAACAAGCAAGAGCTAATTAAAAGTAATTTAAGGAGTCCATGTTGTGAAATTTTCAGTCATATCAACAGATCCATATATGCACATAAAAGAAATCTACAAACACAGAAGTAACAAATCCTGAACAATGTAGTCAAAAACGAGGCACTATAAGCACCGTGAAAAAATTATAGATGTTATCGTCAGATCCATATGTACTATTTCTGTTTAACAAGCACTTTAATAATGATAAAAACAATGGTTAGAAAATCAACCAAGCACCAAGCTAAATGTTCAAATACACAACACTGCACATAAGCACCATCTTTAAAATGTACACATTTAAGAATAAATTACGAACACAAATAATGCTTTATAGTTTAAATAATACAGACAATGCAATCACCCGAGATGTTACGACAATTACAGATATACAAGGCAAACCGTGAGAAAGACTCATGACTGGAAACTGGACTGGAATGAATGTGAAGTTAACAGATAAACATAAACAAGTAATAAAAACAAACAAAATTGGAATTATTTGGAGAGCACAAATCTGATTTCACAATGTGCGAGACGGATGCAAATGTAGGATCAACATAAAAACAGCCGTCATTATAGTGAATAAGACTAAGCATTCTATTAAATATGCATCAGTGTGCAAAAAATGAGACAAAACAGAAGGGATCATCACACTGTGACCAGCTGACATTCTTGTTAGTATTTTTGGTACTAAATGACCGTGCAAAATTCCACCAAAATTCATTCATAACTTTTTGAGTAATCCTGTGAACACGGAAATAGAAAAAATTATAGAAATGGGTATTAATAATGCTTCCTCCTTCGTTCGGTAAAGTTAACAAATACATAAGTGCAGAAATACCTAACAAACAGTTACAGAGCTACAGACAATGACAAAATTCAACAAACCTACAATGACAGACAAGAATTTATATCGATCATGAGTAAGCAATGAATAAAACAAACAAGTACTAATTAAAAGCAATCTATGGGGTCCAGCTGTATGCCACATCATGAAATTTTTAGTCATATCAATACAGCAGAGACATTTTGTGCAATGACTATTTTGTCATTAACATAGAAGTAAGTAAAATCTGAGTAAAAATCTACGAATCAGACCTGCTGCTAACTATTCCAGTTAGGAACATGTGCTGAACACAAACAGAACCAACATTTCATTTCACAAAGTAGTGCAGTGGAGAGTAACTCAACCACAGTTTTGAAAATCGGTAAATGTTAGGTAAAGTTATCAGAAAAAAATCAGTCTCAACTTTTCTAAGTCCAAATGTGCAACTTGTTACAACGGCTCAAATAACAAATTCAGCAAGAGCAACAGCAACAGGCGCCACAAGAACAACAACTGCAAACAATGGTAATAAAACCTTTTGTTTCAACACAAATCCACTGGCTAGGAAATTCAGCAATATATCCGGTCAAATTCTCTTCCATGCGCAGGCGTGTGACAACCGAGGTCACTGCTGGTACGACCATCCGCCGTTGCAGCGATGTGATGATGTGGGGACCTGAGACTGGGCTGAGTTGTTGCTCAGACGAGTCCCACTCTCGGCTACAAACTGCTCATATGCAGCCGCCGTGTCCTCATCCATCGTCTGGTTACCGACCCAGTACTCCGACGACATAAGGTCCCTCAAGAACACAAGTGCAATGTCATCAGACAAGTAAGCAGGTAATATACATTAGTCTGTTAACTGTAAATACCTTAAACATGCTCAGTGTGACAGTAGGAGTTCTAAGTACAAATGTTTGAGATGGCGTCCAAAGGTGGAGAGAATGTGCATGCTGGCTTTAACGGAGTTCGAGAGTGAATGATGATGATGATGATGAAGGACGAATAAACTTTAGTGCGGGGTTAAGTCCTAAGACTACAAGGACACGTAACAATAAGCCTAAACAGTGAAGTCACGTAATAGTAGTCAGTGCAATGAGACGTTGTTAGTCATGACTGTCGGTTTTCAGTCTGCTGCGGAAAACTTGCAACGATGGAGATGACAGTGTGTTCCAAATGGATGGATGAGCATCTCCAAATGCACGTAAAAACATATTCCACACGTCATTCTTATGATGAAAGTATGATATTCATTAAAACACAAAGAATAAAACAAACAACAAAATAATATTTTAATCTGCAAGATCTTTAACAAATTTGAAAGACTACAGCTTTAACCGTTTTGGAGCTATTAGCATTTAACGCACAAAATTTTTGAAGTAATCTGATCCTGGCAACGCCCGCTTTTCGAAAAATTTTAAAGGACCATGTTTGGACTGACCCTGGAAACATGTGTTAAATTTTAAGCATGTAGCTTTAACACTTTGGAGCTATTGGCATTTAACATCTGCTACACACAGACTGACGCACCCTCACACGCACAGATGCAAATCTGATGAAAAAAAATTATTTCGACATTCACTTGGTGGAAACAATGATAAGAGTAAAGCCAGTGGAACTGACTGAAGACTGGTTGCAGATCTGCTGGCAGCGTCAGAGAGAAGCAAGCAAGCATCGGGCAGGTTCACTGCATCCTCCGCATCATCATCCACCAGGAATGACAACCCACTGCTGCTGTAGTACAACTGCGCTGCTGCCTACATGTTCACAGACAACTGACTACATTAAGACAGCGTCAACGGACTCAACACTGATCCGCTACATCGACAAGCAACATAGAGACTGGGCCAAAAAAGTAAACCTCCAAATTTTGTCCAAATCTTTGGCAAACACTGACCGATTGTCAATATTCTTTCACTGGCACATTCTGTGGAGAATATGCAATAACGTGATCATTAAATACTCTACCACACCTCACCTGTGTCGCTACACAAGTTTGTAAAAATCATAAAAATCATTAAAAAGTTACATATAAAATTCTTAGGGCCGGTTTCTGGATCTTAACTGGCCGGTCAAGTTAGTGCTAACTGACAGATTTGCATGACTCGCGTTTCCCGTTGCACTAACTAACTGTTATAATGGCCAAAAATTAAACTAGCCGAAATTGGCAAGTTAGCTAACCGTCAATCGTAGTTATCGTATTTAGTGCAACTTTTGTACCATTTTGCAAGCACAAATGTGATACTATAGAACGATTTTACCGTATAGCACAGTCTTCAAAACGCTCGAGGAGACGTTTGCTGCTACAAATTTTACTACAAAATCCATTCATGAATAGACAAAATGGCTGTCCGCAATCGGTTAACTGGCTCGTGGGCTGGCTGACGTGCACTTCCACTAATTAATATTCATGACGCCCGCCTGCGCTAGGCGGAAGTGATTAGCACCGTGTGCATTGTTGCTAAGCAACTATAGTTTACCGCTCAGTTAGCTGACAGCCAGTCAGGTTTTGTTCAGAAACGTGCACAAACTTAACTAGCAAGTTACAATAACAGACGGTTTACTAACTGATCAGTTAACTAAAAAATCCAGAAACCGGCCCTTGGTCTCTTTTATACACTTCTAAATTGAAACAGTAATTACTTTAAGAATTATCGGCATATTTTCATAATTTTTGGCATTCTTTTAATAAATAAACTCCCGAGATGATTTGCAGTTATAATTACAAAAAAATTGGCATTCACTCATTAAAGTTATGCACAGAAACCCGTAGTCTTTTTTTCATGGACACTGACATCCTCATGCAGTGATACGTGCCAATTCAAAAGACTATGATCACTGCCGTAATTATCACTAGAACACAAAAAAAACTTGAGACTATTTTTAAAATGCACATAATTCAGGGCTCCCAGGAGCAAGAAGTGAAATTTCAGGACCAAATGTTTACAAAATTTCAGGACAATTTCAGGACATTTTTGTCAGTTTCACGAGGCTCAAGACACAGAAAATGCACGTTTTTCTGTCCTTATAAATGTTATTCATTAAAGCAGATCAGTATTGCAGTCCTAAAAATGATACTAAGGCACTGTTATCAACATACTAAGGCAAAACTGTAGTAAGTAAGTAAGTAAGCAAAAAGTACTGATAGAGTCCTGTTAACTAAGTAAAGTACAAAATGAATGCAATACTGTAACGACAGCATAACAAAGGTGCATATCAGGACATTCTGATCAAATGAGTAAAATTTCAGGACAATTGCTGATTTCAGGACAATTTCAGGACGTCTGTGAAATTTCAGGAATTTCAGAACAACTGGGAGCTCTGATAATTTAACATAAATTATATACACGAATACTGCAAACTGATTAAAAGCACACAAGCAATGTTTATTTCACTGACTACTATCACACTGGCTAGGGTCGATGTGCAGCCAACCTCATCCGCTGGAATCAGGCTTCAGATCCGTCCTGTTCCTGTGGTGCACCTTCAGAAACTATGTCGCACATTGTGAACGATTGTCCAGATACTAAATTTCCCAGCGGTCTGTCAGCCTTACATTTGGCTGATGAGGAGGCTACTGCCTGGCTCAGCATGCAGAGCATATGCTAAAAAGAAGAAGTAATCATCACAAGACAATAATAACAATTACACGATGGTTGTTGCCGGCAGCACGACCGTTCATTGAGTCCCCCGCACCAACAGTTCGATCGGTCTCGTTGCGTCCCCAGTTGCTCGCTCGCAGTTCAATTACACCCACCAGCATCGCACGCAGGTGTCTGCACTCAAGCAACACATACAGCACCTTGCACGGCGATAAAATTTGTTGGTTGGTGGCGTAGTTGGTAGCGCGTTTCGGCTGAAGCGAATTTACTCTTTGCCGGGCGCGGTTAGTACTGCGATGGGTGACTGCCTGCGGGCAGGTAAACCATCTCGTCGCGAAGCCTGCCAGCTAGGTCGACTCAGTCTTCTACCCTCTGTGGGATGGTAAAATGAGTAGTAACTCATTTACATGGGTTACGGACGGTACCTGTTAGTTAGTTCGTTAGTGCAATGGGAAACGCGAGTCACCTTGATACAGCTGACTGGGGTTGCCTAGCCGGCCGCTGCGCCAGCCTGTGTCTGCAGGCTGCACACGGTGGCCGTGCGGCAAACGGCTCTGGTTAGTGATGAAAGCGCAAGCTCGCGATGATGCGCTATACAAATTGACAACCTTTACCTTTACCATCATAACAAATCGTGCAAAAAGTACAGATAAAAGATCATGTATAAACTTACAAACAAGACAGCTGCAACCAAGTACACCAATATAAAATCCAGCTCAGCACCAAAGGCACAATTTATGCAAATGTGTAAGTCGGTGGTTAGACTAACCAACAGATTGCACCCAGAAACTGGCTGTAAGTCAAGCATAATTCTAAATCCAGTATAACAGTCTGGACAAACAAAAACAGAAGGAGACTACTAGTGATGTATATTCAGCTCACCGCTGGGTGTCACTGTCAATAATGCGTGCTCTAATCTGTATGAAGATTTCATCCATGCATGAAACATGCTCCTCCAGCATAGCACCGGCCAACTGTAGCACAGCATCAACACAGCCAATGCACACTCGGTAACTATGTGATCACTAACTATGGCACTATTAAATAACCTGGGTTCTTAAAAAGCCAAAACTAGTGGATTTTTTAAAATGCCCAACTTAAACCTTAGCTAAAAAGCCGAAGTTGATTCATACATGTTTTTACTTGCTTTGCATAGCATAGAACATCCATAAGTTTGCACATTTTTTCATAGTTTAGATATTTCAAAATATTAACCGGGATAAAATATTTTATCATTAGTGAAAAAAAAACAAAATCGAATTAAATCTGGGTGTTTGGAGTGGGTTTACCCAATAAAATCCACCAGCTTTTCTGGCTATCTGTCCAGGTGTTTCAACCCGAAAGTACAGCAGGTAATTCGCAGAGTGCATAGTATCTAAAAGTAGAGATAGAATGTGAGACTGTGTGTTTTCAGACAAGCATTCCAAGTACAGGGACTGGAAACTATGTCCAAACGTACACGTTGGGCACACGTTAGATTCATAGCTGTTCTATGACTAATGTTAAGAAACAAGAAATTTGAGCTAATGCTCACGAGACACGTGAAAGCCTATAGCAGTTCCTGTTCGCAAAATGTCTTAGTCTATCTCCAGCCATATCGTTGCAATTCATTCTTGGCGTGTGCGCTGCAGCCGAAGATCGCAAAAATCAATAAAAACCCCATATTTTGAAAATTCAGGGTGTTTCAGAGTCATCGATGTTGATGCGACTGAAAAGCTCGTCACTAGTGCTTGTTGTGACAGGCAGCGTGCCCATGCCTATCTGCAAACATTTTCACGAAAGACTGGCCAACAACAGCAAAATAACAACTTTTACGGGGGTACCACTCTTTGATGCCCTTGTGCGCAGGTTTCCTAAAAACCTAGAAAATCGAGACTTGGACTGTCAAAATTTACATTCAATGCTGAAAATTTTATACACAGCTTGTCCTTGTCCATATCAATCAGGGTTCATAGCAAACTGAAACGACAAAATTCAAGGAATTTTCAAAGACTTTCAAGGACCTAAAATTGCAGTTTTCAAGTACCAAAAGTATCGATAAAAGACATATCATACTCGCGCTATATCAAAATTTAGAATGAAATATATACTTTTTATATACTTTACTCACCAATACTGACAAAAGCAGATTATTGACAAGATTCGTGAAATGCCACATTTTACAAAAATGATTTCTTCAAAATTTTAATATGCAAAAATTTCAAAATATGAAACATTCAAATTCAACGACTTTTCAAAGACATTGAAGGACCTACTTTGTTTTCAAGGACTTTCAAAAGCCTGAAATTTTTTTTTCAAAATTTAAGGACTTTCAAAGACTTCTCAAGAACCATGAACCCTGATCAATGGATTTCGGCGCAATTCGCTCTTGGAATGTGTCTCACAGCCCGAAATCACCAAAAAATTTATAAAAACCCCTATTTTGGCATTCAAGGTCATTGATTTTGGTGCCAATTAAAAGCCAGTGTACGACTTCCTATTAGTGATTAATAGTAACCTAGGCACTATGTCGCGCCATTTCCGACTTATGGTGACTTATTGGCTGAAAATCGCAAATTTTCCCTACCTCCCTCTCATTTAGTGCCCCTGCTCAGGGCGACACCTTTCAAATTTAGCGGAAAACTATACGGGTCCGTTCTAAAACTAGAGTCTTCCAACAGCCGACAGTGAAGATTTGGTGATCCTAGCTTGCACCATTTTTTGACTGATCCACCCGTGTGATGGACAAACAGACGAACGAACGAACAGCAGAATTGCGATGGCAAGACGTGCTAAAGCAGTAGCTGCTTTCGTGCGTAAAAATCAGCCCATGCAAAGAATACATACTTAACCCAGGGTGACCAGTATTCCCACATCACATGTGACAGCATAATAACACACCACATCAACAACAGTTGAACAATGTACTGCAATGCAGGGCAAAAATAAACTAGAAAGCAGTCATAGCCCGCAGGCACCTCCGCCAAGGCAATGTTGTTCGCCAGGTGGCGTCACCATATTCGCTTTGCCAGCGGTTCCCTTATGCCCCCTTTAACGCAACGGTAACGAAAATTTCAAAGTGATCCAGAATCCAGGATTCCTGTCGGATCATCCCCAAAATTGAATCACTGGTAGTTTGTGCCATACCCGACATACCCTCAAAATTTCAGAAAGATCCATCCATAACTTTTTGAGTTATCTTGCTAACACACAGACAAACAGACAAAAACTGGAAAAAACATTACCTACTTGGCGGAGGTAATCATGTTACAAGCATTTATCTTGCCACCAATCCACCATGTTACTGAACGCTAGACTTTCTCAACTGCAAAGCTAACAATAACCAGTTTTCCCCTTACAACAACCGCCCCCAATAATTTCCTCACTTCTTGTCTGTTCACTGATATTTTCCACGTGTTCCAAAAAAAGTGAGAACATCATATAAGCAAAGTGCTATGCCACGTTAACTGTCTGGCAGTCGGCACCATATTTCCACTAATATGTGAAAATTAGGGATGTGCAAAATGATTTTTTTTTAAAATTAGGTTCAATTTCAATTCAGGTTTCAAAATTATCATGGTTTTCAGTTCAAAATAATCTTTGGTACAACTTCATTAAAACACTTTGGTTTTGATTAAAACAGTTCGATTTTGGTTCAAAACGGGTAATTTGGTTCAGTTATTTAACAATTGGAAACCATACCAAAGTAGCTTTCTGCATATCCCTAGAAAAAAACAGCACAAAGGTTGTAGAAGAACAACTCAGCAGCTGAAATGAGTTTAACACTGAATGAAATGCAGCCATTAATGAAAAGCACATTATATACACTACCTTTAGTATCTGAATCGCACAACGCAGAGCCACATCCGATGGCCCACGATAGCCAAGTAGCAGAAATATGAGCTGAGCAATCTGAGGAGGAAAGACTGCTATCACTTGACCAGTGTTAATATCCTATGCCAAAAATGTAACCGACCAACCAATCAAAGCACACTTAGTGATTGACACATGTCATGAACAAACAGGTCTGCTGAGAGAGGGGCATGGGAATAAGTTACCTGGGCCCCGTAATGTTTAGGAACCCCACTGTCACTCAAAAATATAAAGTACACCAGAATGTGCCATTGTAAAAAGAAAAATTCCAAAATTTTTTCCCCAGAGAAGAATGTTTCCTCCACAGGCCCTCCTGTGGCTCTTGATGGGGGGAGGGGTCTGCGAACAAATCTAAAGTGCAACCAAACAGTGCACCAGATTCTGTGTCAATCAATCATAATCACTGCACTGATCACTCACTCAATCTATCCATTGATCCATAAATCAATCAGCCAATAATTAAAGCCCACAGTTTACCACGGGCTGCGGAATTTCGAGCCGAGCCACGGAATTTTCCCTTTGCCGCAGAATTTTGACATTTTAGCCAAATTTTGCAGATGTTGAAAATAAACTGGTGATTAGTACGATTTTTGACTTAGTGACGTATTTTTGTCATGAAACTGCCAAAAAGCTGTGGGAACTACTAATATTGCAATAAGGCACAATCATAAACAAATGCCATGCAACTTGAAGATTGCACTTTTAAAACGAAAAAATATAGGTAATTTACTTTGTACGTTGTTAGCATAACTCAGCACAGTGTCATTACGCCAGCCAGCCCTTCAGAAACTAAAGTTTGTAAACAGGACGGAACTCATTTTACTTACAAATGGAAGGCTCCAATAAGCCGTGGAATTTGGATGATTTCGCCATGGAATTTTGCAAACTAGCTTGCAAAATTTGGCAAAATTTTCCACAGGAAATTGTGGGTCCTACCAATAATTACTCACTCATCTGCTCAATGCACTTGCTCAATAAACCAATCAACCGATAAATAAGACCAAATTTATGGCAACACAAGCGAATGAAAAATCACAACACGAACACCTGGCAAAATTGGAAAACTGTTGGCAAAACAGTAAAATTACATGGCAAGTTCCTCTAACAACACCTAAAATAATAAATAAATATAAAAAGAAAGGTAAAGATAAAACATAACAATGATGACAACCTGATCTTGCCACACATGATATGAGTTGCTAATAACTTGGCAACAAAGTAAGTGACAGTCAATCAGCTAATTATCATTTCACACTACTGACCCTACCGAGTAATGCAGAAAACAGTTGCCCAGATATGCAGTGTAACAAATAAAACTTTCAAAAGATTTTAGAGCAAAATATTATTCTAAAAATGGCTGACCACCAGCTGGCAGGTTAGACCTGACCTTCATGTTGAGCATGAGTTCGCAGAGAAACAGTGAAAAGCCGACGAGCAAAGTGACATTAGTTCCCGCAGTCTGCTGCAGATAGTCAAACTCTGCTAGACACCTTCACCAGCAAGACATAACAACAAATGCATCACTGTGAGCTAAACCAAAAATATCTTTGTTCTGTGTTGCAGCCAATGGCTCAATTTTCAAGAAAAGCCCTGCTAATGTAAACAGCAGCACGCAACAGCGGCGGTGCATGTTTGAAAGCCCAGTAAAACAAAGTCTAAGTCAGTTGCCAGAGGGCGCCAGACGACCCGACGTCTATAGTGTTTTACTCGTACTCAGAGGGCGTGACGTGTCTCGCTCAGCCAACGCTGTATCAGCTAGATATCGCAAATTTTCCCTACCCCCTCTCATTTAGCACCCTCATTCAGGATGACTCCTTTCGAATTTAAGGAAAACCTTTACAATTCCTGAAACTAGAGTCTTCCTGGCAAAAAAGTTAACGCTAATTAACTAATTAATTAATTAATTAATGTTAATTTACTAAATTATGTGAAACAAAAGTTCCAATATTTCGTTAAACTGTGGTTATTTGACAATCGATTAAATTCAAGTAACTAAACCATAGTTGATGTTCCATCACTACTGTAAATAAATAATTATTCCGACAACAGGCTAATAGATTTTTATGCTAGCTATGACGTCAGTTATTGTTAATTATACGTTTTAAAATGTGTTTCTAACTTTTTATATTTTACAGGTGGGGCCCCCAAACGTCATGGGGCTCGGGGTAACTTACCCCCCTACTAGACCTGCGAGTCGAGTCGATTAAGTCGACTCAAGTCGACTTGGGCCTTCCAAGTCGGGTCAAGTCGGTCTGTAGCAGCGTCACCGTCAAAATTTTCTGGCGCCGTCGGTTTCATTACAAGTCATTTCAAGTCGACTTGAGAAGTCGACTTCACCAGAAATCTTCCACCTTAGCAGTTCTCTTAAACGTGGCTATCGATGAGTTAGGGCATTACGGTAATATGTAACATATTTCAGTAACTCTATATAAAATAACGGTATACCGATTAGATAGAACAGATTATCAAGTTTCAACGCTTTCACACAGTTCTAATTGTTAGATACGTAGAGGTTTTCGTGTGGATCAGCCTAGGCCCTAGTGTGAATGACGTAATTTCTATGTTATTGTTCCCCATGCATCAGGTCGTTCAAATTTTGCATGCCTAGGATTAATTGACGCAGAGCTAATTATTAGTGTAAAAAGTTTCTGCCCTAACAGTTAGCCACAATACATCTGTTACAGACGGACAGACGGCCGGACAACAGACGGACGGACGACAAAATGCCAAAGACGTCGTAGCATGCTGTAGCTCTAGCGCGTCAAAACAGTTCTAAAACACAGTTTTAACTGACAGTACGAACTTCTTTCAGGAAATGACAATAAAAAAAATGTCTGCCGAAGGAATAAAACACTTTATGATTAGCCTAGGCCTACAGTATACGTACAG
>Ga0056128_1004076_pt1 | contig 18197 bp, 12 predicted proteins | sample WorMetLIZISLAND2_FD_71113 | JGI IMG/M metagenome (GOLD analysis project Ga0056128, IMG submission 71113) | Marine gutless worms symbiont microbial communities from Max Planck institute for Marine Microbiology, Germany - Olavius geniculatus... ... | reverse complement strand
ACATTAAGTGCCATAATAGTCCAATCAATTTGATTTTGAAACTAAAGCGCCAAAGTCGTCTACTTACGTATGTTAACAGCTATTCTGAGACTTTTTCAGCGGGATGCACTTCTGTTAAAGATAAAATATGGGTAATTTACCGGAAATTTAGTGGTAAATTACCGGTAATTTACGGTAACGGTAACATTCCTAATCTTACCGGTAATTTTCGAACACTAACTTGGTGTAGTGGTTAACGCGTTTATCCAGAAACTGTCGATAAATGAAATTGTTCTTCATTGGGCCCCGGTTCCGTGACTATAGTTGGACTACAGTTAGAAAACCCATATTCGTATTCTAACTAGGCTAACCATCCCGGTCAACTCAGCTCTCTGCCTCCGAGGTAGGTAAATGAAGTAGCGGCTTGCTTGGCTGCGATTAAAGCGTGGCACGTTTATAAATCTGTGTCAAGTGGCAGTTAGCCTAAAATGTCGCACACACATTCAAGCACCTCATTAAAACCGTTTAGCGAATTCAGATGTCATTTGACAAGTATTATTATTATGCAACATCCAACGACACATTGTGTTGAATGGCTAAGATGAGGAAACCTCACCCACCAATGGAAAAATATTTGAAGGTCGAAACTCAGGTCGAATATGTGGCATTGTAACTGCAAATTTTTGCTTACACTTGTCGAATATAAACGAGAAGTTGGACGAACTTGCTAGAGCGATTACAACGCTTTTTGCCAAATTACTGGTTAATGTTAGTTCACAAAGCCGTCTCGTTGTCTTTGTCGACAGTTTCTGCGGTGCCGTCGAGCTTTGCGAGTCTGAAGCGAGGCGTCTGCGGAGTTTGAGTTTCATCACTGCCACTGGCTATGCCTCTACCAGGCCTGCGACCCATCATCATCATCATCATCATTATCATACAAGTAGTTTAATGTAGCCTAAATAATTTGCATTATGTCTAGGATTATAACATCTAGGCATAAAGTGCCACATAGGCCTACGCAGATTCGAATATGACTAACGGAACAGAAAAGTCTTCGGAGATGCTGTGATTGCTGCCCAAAGCCAACTCAGCCCTCCATCCTTCCAGGACAATGACGGTGCGTCAGAGGTGATGTCCGATAGAGAATCGGATTAGCCAATGACCAGGCCTGCGACCCACGATCCTTTCAGTGGCTCCGCCAAACGACGGGCACCTGTGTCGGCTCCCGCCGCCGTCAGACCACCCTGCAGGGCCGCCGGCGCCCGGAGCCTCGCTGCGGCTCGGGATCCGCTTGAGACCATCTGCAGGCTGACGGAAGATGCGATGGTTTCGAAAACATTATATCTTAGCCTCAAGACGGTCTGGTGACCAGCTTTGGTTTCGATCTCTTAGTCGATCTTGAAGTTTGCGGTCTTGGTTTCGGTCTTTCACTTTTTGTTCTTTTTCCGGTATTTTTTGTTTTTTTTCAATATTTCTCCAGTGTTTACTTCTTCAGTGTTTTTCAATGCTTTTTCTGTAGTGACCAAAATTGCAGCATTCGTGTCTCGGTCTTGGTCGCGACTTCAATCTTCACGGTCTTAGCCTGAACGCTTCGTCTTGGTCTTGGTCTCGGTCTTGTCCTTACACTCCTGGCCTTGGCTTGGGATGCGCTTGAGGCCGCAGGTCAGCAGGCGGAGGAAAGTCTGTTTGAAAGCTCGGTTGAAGACGGTATATATGATCGGGTTGAGAATGCTGGACGAGTAGCCAAGCCATAAAAACCACTTGTAGAGTAGCTCTTCGAAGTGGCACGTGGGGCAGAGACCCATGGCGAGGTTCATCGAGAAGAATGAAGCCCAGCTGATGAAGAAAAGCATGAACATCGTACCGAGCACTTTGACCGCCTTGCGTTCAGTCTGCACGGACCTCAGCGAACTGGCGCCAATGCTGATGTCGCCGAAGCTGTCTGCACTCGAACTGAACCCTGTCGACCTACGCCTGCAGTGTGACACCAGGAGACCGGCTGCCACGCGAAAAGACGAGCCCTGGCGACGAACCAAGGACTTGAAGCGCAGCTGAAGCGTGGAGTCTGCGCCCCCGACTGTGTCTCCTAACGACCCCACCGAGTCCGCGTCGTACGTCGCTGCTGACACAGAACTGGCACGACTCATACGGCGCAATCGGCGCGCGCGGCGATCGGCAGCCGTCTTCGGCGACTCCGACGTGTCAAGGGACGTTTCCACGGTGCTCGGAGTTCCCGGATCCGTTGAGCACGACTCCAGTGAACACAGACTGCTGTCGTAAGTCCATCGGCGACTACGCTGACGTCGCAGAAGCCAGATCGGTCCCGGGGACATTTTGTGCTGCGCCGGCCTGTGACTTCCACTGCCGCTCGACGTGCATGTTGCTACCGAGCTAGTCGTGTTCTTGGTTGTTGCTCCTGGGCAAACAAGGTCCTCGTCTGCCTGCACCAGCCTACTCCGTCAGTGACACCAAGTGATTTCGCTTAGTAGTGGTTTCGCCTGTTCGTGACGATTAATTTTCAATTTTTGGCAGTCTTGCCTGATAGACCGGAAATCCATAAAGTAAGCAAGGTCCTCGTCTGCATGTCTTGAACGGCTGGTGGCGGGCGATCCCTGCAGCTCAGCGGCACTAGCGGCATCGGTCGTCGCCGACAGACATTGTGGTCCGACGTCCTCACGCAGTCGGCGTCTGTAGGCTTTGCGCATGCGTTCTGCACGCTCGCAGCATCGCTTTCGCTTCTCCATCATCTCGGTCGGGTCGGAGTAAGCACGCGCGCCCTCGGCGGTCACTGTCGCGGCTGCTGACGATGAGTTGACGCAGGTCGTGGTTACAGGGGTGGGGGTAGAGTGGTGTGCGTGTGGCATCGAACTCGACTCGGACAACATCTGGCGTCGTCGCTGACGGAAGCGTCTCACGGTCGTCGCCAGAGCGGCACCGGCGGTCGGCAACGAGGCCGGAAGAGTCGTACGTGTAGTCGTATTATAGTTGTTTTTGTTGTAGTAGCAGTAGTAGTAGTAATAGTAATATTTGCTGTCGTTGTAGTTGTCGTAGGCGTATTAGTTGCACAGCTGTGATACGGATGACGGGAAAGTCATAGTCGTAGTCGTAGATTTAGTACTCGTTACTGTAGCAGTTGAAGTAGACTAGTAGTAGTAGGAGGAGGAGTTCTCGTAATGCCATTAGTAGATCAGCTCCTGTCAAGTGGCAGGTAACACTGTGTGCTCCCATATGGCAGGCGACGCTACGTAGATGGGTTGTCATTGGGAGCTGTATTAACCTTTAACTTTTTAAAACTGAGCTACGGAGGCCGGGAGAGTCGAAGGCGGCTGAGGCAGCTGACCAGTGCTCTCTGGTGCCTGCTGTTGTTCCCTGGTCGGTAAAGGATTAACGACGGTTCCTGGGGCAGATCCAACAGGGTTAACCTCGACCGTTGCCGTGGCGATGGTTGTACTACTACCCGAGGTCGTTCTGTCTGTGGCGCCGGCTGGCAAGTTGGTCATGGGGGTGGTTGCGGCGTTTGGATCATGAATTTGTGAGTCCGTCGCAGCCTGTTCGTTGTCGGTGGAACAACTGGTGCCGTCGGCGTTCTTGCGAGCTAGCCAGATTCGCGCAAGACCGCTCGCCTGGCTGCCCGACGACGTCCTGCCAATATCAGTGAATATAATAATACTACGTAAGTAAAGTAAGTATACAGCGTGATTGAGAAAATGTTTTCACTGCATGCATTAGCCTAAAATGCATAGAAAGCGAATGAAATGAAGTAAAATGGAATAAACTAAATAGCACAAATGAGTTTCAGTTGAGTTTAGTTTTGTTGCTTTGTACATGCTTTAACAAAGCTTAATGTTGCTGATCTTTACAGCAGGTTTTACGTATGTATGCCAGCTTGTTATCAGTGACAAACTTATTATCAGAAAATTATCACGCTTATCTGAAATTGTACTGTTCGTTCGTGCGCAGGAAATTACTCAGAATTATTCATTTGGGGACCTCAGATTTGAGTTTAAAGGGGTGTAAGTTCAGAGGGTATGGGCTGGTGATCTGGGGACTGTGCCCCCAGCAGGGTCCAGAGGTAGAACCCCTGGTCAGAGGGTTGGGGGGCGAAGCCTCCCTGAAGCTGAAACACTTTTGGCTTTTAGACGTTAAATGGATACCGCAAATTTGCTATCTTTTCTGAAATTCGGAAACTTAAAAATCAAATTTTTTGTTTTTTTTCAAAAAAAGTTTAATAGGTCGCAGTTTGTCACAGTTTACTGCGAATTAATGAAAAGTAATAAAAGCAATACGCAGAAAATTACATAGGTTTCGCTAAATACATTTGGTTTCAACCGCAATACCCCTAGCTGGTATCTTTTTCGTTGTTGTCAAGATTTTAATGGGGGTGTACACCCCAGAGAGGGGCTGGATAATCACTCGTCTGATTATTCATTAAATACTTCAGTTGACTTTGCATAAAAGCAAAGATTTTGCTCTGTTAGCAAAAATGTGTTAAATTCTGACCAATCGAATGTAGTAATTGCATATGATTTGCTGATACCAAAAGCCCCCAACAGCAATTAAACATGACGTAGATTTTTGCACAGAAAATCCAAATGAGTTAATCTGTTTCAATAATGAACTGAGTAATTGGTGTTAGAGCGCGCTCACCTCTGTCGCGTAAAACTGCGTCTCATGCCGTTCTTGGCGTTGAGTTCAAGTTGCATCGCGCGCCGTGACAACACCCTGATTACTACTACAGCTACGACAACAACGACAACAACAACAACTGCAACACTTATTACTACTGCGACTAACTTCTCGTCCCGGCTCGGTCTCATTCTTGCATCTTATGAAATGCCCAATTTCTCGATCGTGTCTCGATTTCGGCCTGAAAGGTTTCGTGCTTTATCCTTGACAACTTTACAACAACAACAGCTATTACTACTACCAGTACTAGTCTCTACTTTTCTATTGCAGTACTACCAGGGTGCGGCGTGACAAGAGCCTGATGGTGAGAGAGTAGGTCACTGTCATGATGACGAGTGGACCAAAGAACGCAGCCAACGAGCCATACACGAGGAAGTACGAGTTGAAGATGGCACATTGCAGATCGGCGCTTAGGATGTCTGTTGGACGATAAATGGTCAGCACAATAAGAGGACAGGCGATGAGAAAAGAAATGATCCACGATGCCACGATCTTGATTCCCACAATCGTCGGCGAACGACCGCGACTCTGTGAGAAACAGTCACAAGAAATCAGCAATTTATTTAAACGGTATAGATAAAAAAACGAAATAGCATGTAATACAACGGACGATTAAAACGTTCGTAACCTGACACAGTTAAACAAAACATAATACATCTTTTTGTCAGTTTTTTTAACAAAGTCTCTTATGCAATTCATCGTAGAAGTGTGCCCAGAAAAACGAAAATCACTTACAATTTTAACATAACAACCACAGACCTTCAAAACATAAAGTAAAATTTTACACTAACATAAATTATTTTGGTGTTACTAACGCAAAACTAAATAGAAATCCGTTGTTTTTGTTTAAATGACTGTCATTAATTTCAAAGTGCTGTCTCAAATTTGCGTTTCCGGCAGAACTTATTGGCCTTCGTCTTCAGTAACGCCGTTTCCAATTGATAAACAAACAAAATGTTGTCAAGAAAGACTGACGTTTAATCAGATTGCTCAGGATTGAAAATAATAAGCCATATACTGTGCTGAAAGATCAGCAACCAAAGTTCCGAAAGAAACTTGTAGGCCGTGAAATGCCTGCTAAACAAGATTGATACGACTGGATCTGCAGACCGCTGAATCCTGCAGTGGTCGACGTTCCACGTTAATTATTGTGTCGAAGAGCTAAGACATACGCGTTTTAGATTGGTGCAAAAATCAACGACCTTGGATGACCTTGAACGGCAGGTATGCGTTTCACTATGTGAGCCAGCCCCTGTAACCTTCTACTACAAGTAATACTACTGCTAATACTACTCTTACCTTGATCGGATCTCTGATGCCAGCGTAGCGGTCCATTGAAACAGTGCACATATGCATAATCGACGAAGTACACATCGTCACATAGTAATAGTATAGTAGTAGTGGTTGTAGTAGCAGTAATTGTTGTTGTTGTTGTTGTTGTAATAAATTACACATCGTCACATCCACGATCTGCCAGGCTGCGCACAGTCCTAGTCCGAACGGCCAGTAGCCTGCAGATACAGTTAACAGCCATTCGTCAAAATCGACACACAATTTAATAACATCACTCGCTACTGACAACACAGTACAGGAGTCTACTGTAAGTAAGCAAAAAATGTAGATCTTGCAATATAATTTATTTGACTCGACTCGACGGAAGCTAAAGGTGAAGTTTGTAGTTCTGCACGATTTTGGCCTTGATTTTTTGGCTTCAGCCAAATCTCTAGGGCAAAGCCAAAACCAAAATATTGCAAGGCCGAAGCCAAAAAAATATGGCATTGAGGTCAAAGCTGAAATTAAGGATTAACGTCACGGACAAACATGCAACAAGCTCTAGCACACGTCCACGACAAATCAAAGTACAGGGGAGCCGCGCTCATGTAATTATAAAATACGTATTTTATTTCGGAATCATTAGAATACCAGAGGGAAGAAAAACGTCAGCGGACAAATTTTCAAGAATGGGCAATAAAAATAAACACATAATGATAAATTATATCAAATTAACGCGTGGTCTGCATGCCAGCGGCAACTGTTAAAGACGACATGACACTTCATAAGAGACGAAGTGCGACACTCAACTTTGAATCGTGGTTACATCATACAGTAAAATAGGTTTTTTTTGTAACATTTCAAGTCTACATTTTACCGAGGCCTTACGGACGTACTTAACGTTAAGAATACTGCAGACAGACAGCACATCAGCCTATTTTTCAAACATCGCACCCCACATTTTCGCATAATTTCTCAGGAACTTGACAGTGCTGTCACACCGTGAAGTCAATCCTTCAGTTGCATATGCTCTGAAAATATAATTAGCACTCCAGTTTTATTTGTATGTAAATTTACAGGTTTTCTGTCTTATAAATGGTTTTAATGTAGGTTTTGGGGGTGTTTAATACCGGTTTTAGCGTTATTTGGTTGTCATCATAATAAACTACATTAGCGAACAGTAAGCCTTCATATTGGCCGGGAATATGACGTCACTCTGTCATCATCACCAACATCATCATTATCAGCAGCAGCAACAGCAGCAGCAAATTCATTCATCTTCAATCGTCTTTTACGTCACTTGGAAACCCACTTTCATTACTTGTGTTTGCTACAGTAACCGTGTCTGTATCACGTCAACAACGCCTCTTCATACTCCGGCAATAATGGCGTTATGCAAATGCCATTATTGAGCTTTTATCAGCCCACTAGGCGGAGGCTAGGCGCTGGTGCTGCTGCCCCGCCGCCGCTGGTGTTTTTGTACAAGTTTATTACTGTTTATTTCTTGTTTTCTAAAGTTTACGTTTTACGTGGTTATTTTATATCCATGTTGCCTGTTTGTTCATCTGCCTGTTTGCAAAATTACTCAACTAGTTGAAAATAAATTTTGAAACAAATTTTGCTAAACATTTTGGACAAGTGCTCAGCCACAAATCCATTGCCGTTAGAATCTTGTCATTAGTTTCGGCCTTGAGTCGCGTCAAACCCTGACCATGAAGCCAACGGTCTCAGGACCCTCGCGGAATATTAACAGTGATAGTATGTATAATATATGAGCAGTAGACTAATCGTAGCAATGGTAGTATAATAGTTGATCAAATCTTGTCATTGCGATTATCATTTGTTTATATGACAACAACGCAAACTGACAGAGGACTATCGTGGAACAAAACAAAATGCACGACATGCTTTAACGTAACCTATGTCATATTGAAATAAAATAAAAATTGTGGTTTAATAAACGGTCTTTGACCCTCGCGGAATAAAACAGCTTAAAGAAGTCGTTGTCAGTCGACGATCGCCGATTATCCGGCAATTTTCACGAGTTGCTCATCCAGGTTCGCTTTTAACCTTTTACAGTACATTTCACTGCTCCTGCTGCTGCTTCTGCCCACTCTTGTAATCGATAGCTCCATACAGCATCTTCCAGGCGTAATGCGGCACTTCACGGTAACTTACTACTGCAGAGGCTAAAATGCGACGTTTTGATTCGTGAGTTTTTCTTAGGTGGTCAACGCTTTGATCTTGATTGACGAAAATTCACGAGAGCCCATCGCTGAACTATGGCAGCTGACGTAAGCGTCTTAACGGCCAAAACGCAATGAAAAAAACGATGTCTATTCGTGCGTTTGTTACGTTGCGTAGGCTGTTAGACCCCTACCGCGTAACCTATTACTCTGTAAATTGTGTATTATTATCATTTTGTACGCCATTCATATAACGTTTAGGCCTACGCGATTGACACGTGAAATACAGACAACTTATTTACTTATTTACTTTCTTTCTTCAACCACGCTTTAAACGTAGTTCAAGTAAGTGAATAAATGAGTAAGTTGACAATATGTCTTGCTAGTAACAAATCGCGTGCTATAACTTGGCATATTGTGTGATGCTACAAGGCGAACAGTCTTTGTAATATCCGGTATGCCACCTAGCACGTCGCGTATAGTCGTCGTTGTAGGCGTACGCAAAGAAAATTGCTGTTCATCCTGTTATCAACTGAATGTCAGCATGAACAGATTTCAACGTATTTTTACTACAACAACTTCTACTACTATAAGGTTACTACTACTTGACGTTTTACACACCTTTTAGTTTTACAACGAACTGGTCACAGCCGCGAAAAAAAATCTTTGTAGAACTGTCCCAAACCGACCATAATTGCTTCAAGCTCATAGAAATTGCCAAATAATGTCTGCAGTTCTTTAGTTCTAAGCAGTTATGCATTTAGTGGACAATGCGTGAAATGCAAATATCTTTATCGTGCAACTACTCTCAGTCAAATCATCTTGGATATAGTTAGTTAGTTAATCTGCACATCTTGCACATGCAAGTTCAGTATCACCGCTGTACGTTTATCATGCGGCCATCGTCATAACAAGCCGCATTACCGGGCATGCCCGTCCGTCCGACCGCTCGTCTGTCTGTCGGTCTGTATGTCCCGTACGAGATCCTAACTGGAAAACAAAAAACATACGAAACCCAAAACTTGTGCAAACGTTTCTCAGGGCAGGAGTAACTTGTGTGCAGACGACCGCATAACGTGTTGGCACTGCGCCAACATATTTGGCAAGTTTTCGTTGCGTTTTTGTTTTGTTTTACTTTGTTTGTTGTACTACAGTAAATTTATAATATCTGAATACGCTACAATAAAGTCTGCATGTATGCTACAAAGCGACCGAAATGAACAAAATTGAACTGAGTTCAGTTTAGCTGCGTCTACACTTGCAATTAAAGGCAACTTACTTAAGTAGTTACTGACTGAGCGAACGAGCTTAAATAAACTAAAAGTATGTCACTGCGGTTCACTTGATTTCATTGTAGTACATTTTTAGCGCGTCTATGGCACGATGTGTTGTCTGTCCGTCTGTCCGTCCGTCCCTCTGTAACGAATGTACCCTGGATAACTGGTAGATCTTAGAAGAGAATGATTTTTACACGAATAATTAGCTGTGTTTCTTAAACCTAGGCATGGAAAATTTTAGCGATTTCATGATAGGGAAACATTTTTAAATTCGGGGTTGAATGAAACTGCTAGGAAAATGTGCGTTTTTAACAAAAATTTGCTATATCTCGCGGAAACAGTGAAAGATACGACCAAGGTTACTATTAATCATTAATAGGAAGTGGCATACGCCCTTTCAGATGGGATGAAAATCCCCGACCTTGAATGACCTTGAAAGTCAGTACTGCAACAGTTCCTGTACAAGCTGTAGCGAGTTTTCCCTAGCAACAGCTGGGCTTTTTTTGTGCGAAGTTTACTACACTAAACGAGTTCAGTTCAGTACGGTTCATTTACGTTGCTTTGTACAATGCCTTTAGAAATTATGAATGATAAAGGTAGTTACTAACCAATAAACTCCTGTACGATGCAGAACGGCATGACGACGAGAGACACACAAAGATCGGCCACGGCCAGCGAGACCAGAAAATAATTAGTGATGCTACGAGTAGTGATTGTCATTAGTGATGCTACGAAGTTTGCGTTCAATTCGGACAGCGACACAGACCAGCACGTTACCGGTTACACCAGCCGCTACTAGGGCTAATAGCAGAAGCACCTCCCAGCGTCGTTGATCAACTGCAGTTTCAGGCATCTCTGTGCCGCCTTCTAATAACTACAGTACTGATACATCCAGATTATATCATATCATCATCGTCATCCAATTTCTGTGTCTAGTTTCTATCTTCTTTTTGTTTAATCTTTTTACGTCTTTTTGTACTGTTTCCTGATCGCTAAATTTAAACATCTGCTGTTTCTAGACTCTTTGTTCGATTTATTTTACCATTGCTCGAATTTTATCTTTACTTCCTACCAATAATATCAGGCATTTCTGTGCCCGTCTGTGTTCTCAGTTCGTCGTCGCCAAACAGTACTTGGATGGTCGTATTTGATGCCCAAGGTAATGATGGCATGTTGAAGAACGAAGATGTCACTATTCATAAAAATTTTGCCATCTCTTTACCTGCAAAAACATTTAAAATGTGTTAAATATTGTCAACGATCTATGTACTCCTAGCCAGTCCTAACAGATACAGAAAAATCTCAACCAAAATCAAACATGAAGACAATCGAATAATCGTTTGCAGGCATAATAATTATTATTGCTATAATAGGCGACTTCACTTTTTGACTTAGACTTTCGCTGAGTCTTTTCGCTGAGCGAAAATTAAAGCTGAACGCTAAAGTCTGTACTTAGACCACAGTTCAACTAAACTTTGATCTAAAACTGACTTAACCGAGCACTTAACATACGCAAAACTGTTTGTTTCAGAGAAGCCCTACGTTTTGTCTACAAAACACAAGTCGACTAAAGCAGTTTTATCATCAGAAGCTCATAAATAAGTTTAGGCCTACTAAAGACAGCAGTTTAAGGTTTCTATTGCGAGAAAAATTGATCAAAGTTCGTGAGCTGTTGACAAGCGCACGGTTATGTCATGAGGCTATAATAAACCGTTTATTGTGTAAACCGTAAAATCGACAGATGTATAGTGAAGAAGTGAAATTTTCAAAAACTTATTTCAGCAAGTCCGAAACTTTTGTCTCGAGACAGACACTGCGGTTTCGAGCACCACTAAAAACGACAAACTCTAAATAAATAGACCTAATAAGAGTGTAAATACGCCTACATCGCGTAAGTCCACATCGCCATAGTTTCGATACTTCTCACTAACACGGCAATTAATATTGCCGCCTTTCTGTTGTACAAATCGTGAAGAAGAAACTATACTAACGGTTCTGGTGGACGTCGGCGAAGACAGGCACGCACTCGTCTGCAAATGACGTCACATACAGCTGCTGATTGCTCCAGCGCAATATAGACAGATCTATGCGTTCACTGCCAGTGCTTTTACCTACAAGAGGCAGAGGACGACTGAGCGCGCAGTGAGCAGAAGACGCATCTGATCCGTGAACAAAATGGCTGAGTCAGTGAGTGATTAAGTTGTAGATGCATTAATAACTAGAACAGAAGAAGGAAGAAATTGTCTGAAAAGCACTTGCGATTCTCAAAACTGCGTGTATATTAGTAGTATAAGAGTATAAGTAATGAGTGAGTGAGTTAGTGAGTCAGTATGGAGCATTACGTCTTGCTCAACACATTAAGGCAGGTCATTTCGGAGACCGGTGTCTTTCGAGGCAATCTTTTGCACCGGTATGGCTATCTCAGCCTGGCCATCCCTAGGTGGGTAGGCGCAGCAAGTGAGTGAAAAGTGAATGAATGAATAAGTAAGCAAATAGTTGTACGTTTCGCTCAACACACTAAGGGCAATTTCGGAAACCGGTGTCTTTAGAGACAATCACCTGCAGCGATGTTGACTAAATTGTTAACTCAGCTTAGCCATCTCTTTATGGGTAGGTGCAACGAGTGAGTGGGTGAGTAAGTGGGTAGAGTTTTATCGGTTTTCTGGACACATTACAGACCATTTTGGAGACGAGTTTTTTCACAGGCAGTCACTAGCTCTTGTACTGACGACAAGAAACACTGACGCATCTGATACGAGAAGTGGAGCGCTCGCGCATTAACAGCCATGCCGCCGCCAGCCAGTACTCATTATGTCCACAAAAGGATGGCCAGACTGAGTTGACCTGGGTGACGCTCGGCGCTCGCGCATTAAAAGCGATGTCGCCGCGGCCACTCATGGTCGTCTAAGCCAGTGAAAAAAACCGCTACAAAAATTAGGGATCTTCTTTAAAACAGAAAAATACAAAAAAAATAATTTTAAAAAACGAATAAGACCGGCCACACTAAAATAATAATTATTATTGACAATAATACATTCGAAGAAACAAAAGTGTTTACGCGCGAAAGCAACTACTGCTTTAGCCATCGCAATTCTGTCTGTCCGTCTGTTCGGCTGTCCGTCAAACAGGTGGATCAGTCAAAAAGGGTGCAAGTTAGAATCACCAAATCTTCACCGTCGGCTGCCTCTAGTTTCAGGAACGGTAAAGCTTTTCCATAAATTGAAAGGGCGTCACCCCGAACGAGGGCGCTAAATGAGATGGGGTAGGAAAAATGTGCATTAATTTTAATTAAGTCGTTGTGTCTTAATAAGGGTGTGAGACAGGACCCAGCCCTCCTATGCCCAAGGAGGAGGTCAAAACGACCCCCTTCTGCGGTTTTTAATTATTTTTGTCCTGCGCCGATACCACCAATATATTTTGTGTATTTTTTCTAAGCATTAAAGGCATTTTTGACATATTACACACTACCTTACCCTTGACAGGTCAGGTTTTCTAGGTCCTGGAATATGTCGGATAATACCGATAAATTAGCTCTCCGGTATTGCTATTGATGCTGAACAATATAATTAACGACATTTTTCCGTTTTCGTGTTTATTTGTTGTTGATCTGAATAGTTAATGCGTTTCTGCAACAAAAAAACTTCAAATATTTTTATACTTTAGACAGGAGACAAAAACGGTTGATTTCAACCTTATGCGCTATATAAATTAATGTTTTACTTACTTACTTACTTACTTTCATACAAAAATTTTATAGCAGACAGTTTTGATGTTCTCTTTTAAAATCCATTCAAGTTTTGTATAAAATGCCGCAAAATATCAAGCAAATTGCGACTATTGTTAGACGGGGTCGAATCAACCCCGTCTTAGGCTAAAAAGGCTGCCGAAAAAAAACTTACGCATAGAAGCGCTAGGTTACTATTAATCACTAATAGGAAGTGGTACACTGGCTCTCGATTGCCACCGAATTCAATGACCTTGGATGACCGTGAACGCCAAAATAGGGGATCTTTATGGATTTTTGACGATTTAGGGCTGCGAGACACATTTCAAGAGCGAATTGCGCCGAAATCAATTGAAATAGACATAGAAAAGCTGCATATGAAATTTCTAGCATTAAACGTAGATTTCAATGGTCTAAATCTCGATTTTCTAAGTTCAAGGAAACCTGCACACGAGGTCATCAAAAAGCGGTACCCCGTAAAAGTCGTTATTTTACCGTTGTTGGCCAGTATTTCGTGAAAACGGTTGCAGATAGGCATGGGCATGCTGTCTATCACAACAAGCACTAGTGACGAGCTTCTAAGTCGTATCAACATCGATGACTTTGAAAGACCCCGAAATTCCAAAATAAGGTTTTTTATTGATATTTGCGATCTTCAGCTGCAGCGCACACTCCAAAAATAAACTGCGACAAAATGGCTCGAGATAGACTGACCGTTTGCGAACAGGAACTGCTATAGGTTTACGCGCGTCTCGTGAGCATTTGCTCAATTTTTTTGTATTCATTTTTGTATTTATTTTGTATTTATTGTATCAATTTTTGGTATTTATTTGCTGTACAAAAATGACTTGATAATTTTTTATACAATATTATAGTACATAATAAAATGCTTACCTGCGTAGTAGGCTACATTATACAGGCATTAGTGCGTATAAATCACGACCATTATATCAATTTTCTCTCTGGTTTACTACCGAATGCGAAGTCCTAAATTATACCGACTTTCCACTCAAATGGCAAAAAGCTTACTTTTTTCGATGAAGCGTTTTTTCTGCTCCAAGATATATTTGGTGTTACTGTTTATCTAATCTTTTCTACGTCTCACCGGTGCCCAAAGAGACACACTAAGGGCAGTGTTGCTATTCCCCACTGCTTCACGTGGTGGCCAACTCGCAGCGCCTTAGCCATATCGTTTCCCAGGTATGCCGAACTATGCCCTATGTCTCCATGGTGACTGACGCAGTAGCTGACCGCATATAGCAGTATTTTCAACTTAAAAAATTTTAATGAATATTAAAAAGACACGTTACCTACTGAATTGCAAAGATTGTCAAAAAATTACAAAAATGTACAATACTTAATCCTTTATATGCATAAAACATTTCTACTTGCATTGTAAAACAGCTAGGCCTAAAGGCAAATTCAGACTGCTGTGTTGACCGTGTGACAAATTGTATACATGTGCAACTAGCCGAGTGCTGACATTATAGCCTATGCGGCCGTCCGACTACAGCTAAGCAACTCCGACTCAAAATCAACGATAAAACTGGCCTCTTAAACTTTTACACTAGAAATCAGAACATTGATTACTTAATTTGTTTTTTTATAGGTTTACGATTTTTTTTGGATTGTGAAGCCCGTAGGAACAAATATATTGACGGATGGAAGCAATCACACTGTGGTTTAGGTTTACTGAAACGATCGCATAAATATCAATAAATAGTGGACAATAATCCAATCCGTGTGCGAAAATTAATAAGTAAGTAAGTTACTGTCGCACATGATACTTTGTATTCAAGTACACATAAGTTACAAAAATAAGTACAGACATTTATCCTTTTTGCAAAAATTTCTGAAATAAATTTACGCCTAAGATACAGTTCAGTCTCTATAGTTCTATCTATTACATGGCTTTGTACTTCGAGAATTGGCAAGACAAATCAGACGAAAATACTATCAGCTACAAAAAAGTTGAACTTCAAAATCGCACATGATACATTGTATTTGAATATAGCAACAGAAGGTACTGCAATAAAGACGGACATCCACCTTTCCTGAAAAAAATGACTTAGCAAAAAATTCGGCGTTTGCTTCAAGTTAGTAGGCCTACCAACGGCTAGCAGACAGCTTTACGTTTAGCGATTCAACGAGAGATTAGTTAATGTCGAGACCACTACGCTACGCTAGCAAGTAGCTGAGCTAACTACACTTGTAGCAACGTTGTTCGTGTGCTCGCGTGATTTCCGTAACCAAAAAAACGCAATGTATTGAACTGAAGACTTTCACCAGTTGTAGAGCTAACATATTCGGTGCAAAAAGCGGCCCTACGTCCAAACCAGTAACGGCATTAAAGCCGCTAGGAATGCTGTAGCCACGGCCACAGTGGACATTAGTGGGGCGGCGCTCTTGACAGAAGAAGGCGGTTTCACTAAACGGCCGAGAAACACGATGGACTTGGTGGCTTTGTGTTGGATGAAGAAGAGAAATGGACGATCGGCGCGGAAGTTGAAGACGAGGGGCCTTGATTTCGTCATACTGATGACTGCAGTAGCAGCAGCAGCTTCCGTACCTTCTTCGTTTACCTCGACCACTGCCTGGTGGACCACCTTCGATACAAACAGATCCATTGTTCCGTCTATTCCGGACAAATCGGCATCGCCAGTGAAAACATCTCTCATTCCCATGCGTTCCAGCATCTTGGCCAAACTCAGCCTCTCATCCAGTTTGAACCTGGGCAGCCACAGCTTTACCTTGCTCGGCCGCATCGAAAATTTTTCTTCGACATTCACAAGGTCGGCGGAGGTCAACTTATCCTCAAGCTGGGAAAGGTTTGACCCTTGCTCCGGCAGCAGGATAAACATGCTCACGTTTTTTCCGGCGTAGGGTAATTCGATCGCTTGACAGCGAAGTTCGGAATTATGTCCGTGAAGAAACTGTTCTATCGTATACATCAGCTGCACCTGAACGTATTCGTTGGGAGAAATGTGGAAATCTTCGTTCTTCGTGAAACTGGTGTTAAACTTTTCCAGCCAGTCGCCCTTGAAGTAGACCGCATTGGCGATGACAAGGCGAGTTGAGCTGTCAACATCGAGCGGTGCAAGAAGCTTCTTGATTTTGTCGACCGTTTTCTCCGCGATCCACTGGTTGATGATCTCTACCGCTCCACGACTGTCAGTTCTGACACAGACACCACAACAACCATTCTATGGGAACAAATGCAGTGTAAAGCAGAGACCAAGCTAATTTGGTAATGGGCGAAATCGCTACTTTTCTATTCGCCAAATGACAGCATAACGATTTAGGCACAGATTGCTGCAAAATTTTCCCTTTTCCTACCAGGGTGGCGACCTTATATAACACAATGTGTCAATGGTTTCAAGTCTCTCCACAAGTGTACCTGTCAAATGTCATCTAAATCCGTTGTATGCTTAAAGTAGGGTGGATGAACGTGACAGACGACAGACCACGCTACGGAAAAATGTTTTACTGCAGAGTTGTCAGTGATGTCTCATGTAAGTCGTTATAGCAGATGAGTACGGTTATTTAATAAGTTGACAAATTCATCAAAATGCAATGTCTTTATTGTTTTTTGTTGAAGTTTAGGCAACCGCTGCTGCCTTCGTCGGAACAACTGTCCACCAGGTGTCGTCATGGCGGACAATAAGTACTCATAGATGTGAAAAAGTTGGACTTACTGTTCGCCACAAAAACACCTGGTGGACAGTCGTTCCGACGAAGGCAACAGCGGTTGCCAAAACGTCAACAAAAAACAATAAAGACAAAGGTTGTATTTTGATGAATTTGTCAACTTATTAAGTTTGCGTATCAACCTATGAGTCTATTCAAAGAGTACGTGAGTATCGGCAAGTAGCATGCAGTGCTTAAATTGTAGAAAAAAGTGGGAGAACACTAACAAGCGAGCCAGCGCCCCATATCGAGACGCCAAAAACGTTGAGGAGATCGAAAATTTGAGAGAAGGTGTCCTTTTCCCCAGCCGACTAGAGGATCTGGGGAGCAGCGTAAGCTTTTCCAGCAGGGCCTGGGGCAGTGCCCCAGCCGAGATTAAATTTAGTGTATCTTAGCCATATAATCTGGTATCTGGCGACAATGGCTTTTAGGAAAATAATGACAGGAAATAGTGACAGAAATGTTCAAACAAACAAATTACTTCTCCAGGTCACACAGAAGTGGGAGAACGCCGTTCCCTTTGAAAAATGTGAAAGAACGACGTTCCCCCGCATTCCCTCTTAATCTAAGCATTGGGCAGGTAGATTCTGTCAGCGCAGCTACCTGAAATCAACCGGTGCGAGCTCAACGTCATAATGCTCGTGTACGGCAGACAGAAACTCCTCGAGGAATGCGTACGTCTTCTCGCCAAACAGTCGGTTTGCCATGTACAACTTGTACTGATCTTGTGTCTGGTTGAGTGAGGACAGGATGTTACCGAATGCCCGGTGAACTATCTGATCGTTTTGCACGTCGTTGAAATGCAGCACTTGCCTCATCTGTGTGCGGGTCTGCGCTCTGGCTCCGAGGTACGTCATCGCCAAGGCAACGCTGATGCTGAAAGGTGACATGAAGATGTTCTGAGACCGGGCTGCTGCTGCTGACTCGGCTTGACGCTTGTACAGATCCCAGGCAAACGCCGTGTTTGCTTCAGACAACGACTCAACGCCTTGATCCGCAGAACTTGCATCGACACTGCCTACTGCAGCGGTTATTGCCATCGTAACAATCACTACCAGGACCCAGTAACGGAAAGATTCAGCAATTCGGCGTCCCACTGTAGATGAAAATAGCTGTTTCTCCGACATGACTGTAGACTTCGCTTATAGTCACTTTCGACCAAATTAATCAATTTTGTTCTTGCGTACACGCATACACATCCTGCCAGCAGTACTGTTTGTAAAAACACTGTCTGTGCATACAGCTGCTGCTGCTGACTAGGGCTGCCGTTATCGGGTAATTCGCTACCCGGGTACCCGTCGGGTAGTAAGTAAGTAAGTCAGTAAGTAAGTATGACACTGTTGTACAGGGGGAGGTAGGCCTATAGGCCTATTCTAACTTTTTCATTTA
>Ga0056128_1004075_pt1 | contig 18200 bp, 15 predicted proteins | sample WorMetLIZISLAND2_FD_71113 | JGI IMG/M metagenome (GOLD analysis project Ga0056128, IMG submission 71113) | Marine gutless worms symbiont microbial communities from Max Planck institute for Marine Microbiology, Germany - Olavius geniculatus... ... | reverse complement strand
AACGTTTTAACAGAACATGGCAGTTGATTAAATATTCTTTGCTAGTCGTGATGTAACGCTGACAATATAATGTGTCATGGGTACAAACAGGCTAATCCCAACTGGTGCTGCCAGTTGCTACCCTGCTTCAATGGTGAAAAATCTGGTTCGCTGGTGTAAAATATTTGAAGTTTTACAGGAGCAGCCACAAAAACGTGCAAAGCGATCAAATTTACATGTCTGTGGGGATAGCTGGTCTTTCACATGTTCGAGCAAGACAGTGCACTATCACACGGAGCTTGCAAGATGTTGAGTTTTTGGATCACAAGATGCCTGATTTCATGTTTCCATGTTGCTTAGTGCTGACACGATAAGCATTTTTCATTAGCGAAGCAGATTAAGTTCACCATCGAAGCAGGGTAGCAACTGACAGCACCAGTTGAGACTAGCAAGTTTGTACCTGTGACACATTATGACGTCAGCGTTACATCCCGACTAGCAAAGAACATTTAATCAACTGCCATATTTTGTTCCCCATCGTGGTCAGCCACCTTGCCGTGGTGGTGGGGCTTTGCACCGATGACCCAAAAGATTTCTAAAATCTGGAGGGTAGGAGCTAGCTAAGAGCTGACCAAACCCGTGAGAGCAGATTGCTACACGTTACCAGTGCTTTTGTGCTGGTTTCGGCTTCACAGCCAACTACGGCTTTATAGCCGCTACCTGTAACCTTGTGGTTACATTCGGGGACACGCATTGGGCCGAGCTGATACGGCCTCAGCGCTGGGCAGGTGTAAGAGCCTGTCCACCCTAGAGGTAAGGTAAGGCGACGCCATATTTTGTTCAAATATTTCAAATTAGTATTTCTTCATCTACAACTGGTAAAATTTCATGTAAATTGCTCATAATTTGAGTAAATTATGAAAAAACAAAAAGGGGTCCTTTTTATGAAACACCATGTACATACACCGTGAGCCATAAAAACATGCCACTTTACTTTTGTCCATATCTTTGCCAGTTATTGACCGATATTCTTTCACTGGCACACTCTGCAGACAATTTGCAATAATGTGATTATTATGTATCCCACCACACAGTAAATACGTCTCTACACTACCTTGTGAAATATCAATGAAATATGCATATATAATGGTAATAACAAACATTTTGGTAAAATTGAAAAAACACTCCAGACCAACATTACAGTGAATGGTCTGTATGACACTAAACTGTGTCGGTCTAACACAGTTTAGCGTCATACGAATCATTTATCGCAATGTTGCTCTGAAGTTTTTTCATTTACCTAAATTTTTGTTATTATCGTTAGTTTTTGCTTACATTCATATTTCACAAGATAGTGTAGAGACACATTTACTGTGTGGTTGGACAAATAATAATGCCATTATTGCAAATTATCTGCAGAGTTTGCCAGTAAAAGAATTTTGAAAATCAGTCAATAATTAGCGAACATATAGACAAAAGTAAAGTGCCACGTTTTTTATGGCCCATGGTGTAGATAGGTGACATCAAACAACAGAAGGTGGTCTTGCTGAGTGCTGAACACTGACCTACATGCTGAGACCACAATTTCTGCAGATTTTGCTACTGTTATAGCTACCTGAAAACTTGATGCCAAGCCAGTTCATTCTGTCAGCAGTCACTCGACAAACTACTGAACATAGAGAAGAAATGTGGTCACTTCTGTCACTGACTGCTACCATGGGATCCTCAAACATAAAGTTGACACGATCTTTGAAATAAAGTTCACACACATATTCTCGTGAGTGCAATTAAGGTGACAACGAAAATTTTAATATTTTTAATGGTTTTATATTTTCAATCACAAATTAATTTATCAACGCATATGCTACATCACTGAAATCAAACCTCTGTCAAGCAGGCGTGGACGCACGTAAGGCTCTGGGGCGTCTGCCGAGACTTGCGCAAAGCTGGTCAGTACATCAAGCTTAGCAATGATATCACTCAGTAAGCAGAGAGGCTCCACGTAGCCACACGCAATGTTGACCACTTCAGTCGCTATACTCTTCTGTTGATCTGTATACTCAGCCTTAACCTTCACATACAAACAACTTCCCACTCCAAAAAGATGTCATAGTCGACCTAACACAGCTGTGATTGATAACACACTGTACTGCTGCTGCTGTTGCTACTATCATCATCATCATCATCATCATCATCATCAATGAATAGCTGGAAGCAGGCCATAGGCCTCTATTTCTGGCCAAAGTAAATAACTTAAACACAAATATCAACAAAAACCAAACTAACAGTGTTTATACACTGACTTCTGGTACTAGATGATGGATATGTAATCATAATGCAAACTAAAACCACGCCAGAGCAAATCTAAAAGTCTCTTAAAACTATTAACACTACATGCCAATACATCATCAGGTAGTGAGTTCCATAGCTTAACTAATCTATTTACAAAAAAGTGTTTACGCAGATCATATTTACACAACTGGAGCACCAGTTTATATCTATGTCCCCTGGTATCATAAGACTTTACTAACATAAATTTATACTGCAAGTGTAACACAAAATTGGTATCATACTTGATATTTACATATTTATATAACTGAATCATATCCCCTCTTAATTGACTACAAGAACTGCTACAATGGCTGCTATCGCTACTACTACTACTCACTACACTACACTATGTCTCAAAAATGTCACATCCTCCATGACAGCAGATTGTTACTAAAATACAGGCTAGTTAAAAATCCATGAACGCCAAAATTAACATATACATTTTATCCATTTTCCTGAAAGTGCAGAATTTTATGATAACTTTGACAGTAATATCGGCGCCCAGCGTTTTGTCAACACGGAAAAATTTACCTTTGAAGTCAACGATCTACGAAAATGACGTAGAAAACGCGCCGTGATTGATGACCCGCGGTGACATCATGAGTTTAGCCTATAGACGTCATGAATATTAATGGCCTAGACTGGAATAACGATGTCGTCAGCTCGGCCATTAATATTCATGATCTATATGGGCTTGGGTCATGACATCACCGCAGGCACTGATAGATTAGAATATTTTGCATAACGTAACATAATGCTGCATTTCGTTTAAAATCACACGTTAATTTCATATACTTATGAAGCTCAAATCGACACATTATATGTGTGAGGTTAAATGTCTAATTTAAATCTACAGAAATTGCGCGAGTGAGTTTGACCGTGGCCATGGACCTTAAAACATTAGCCAAGCAGCAAATGTATGCATGTGCATGACAAGAAAATTTTTTAGTTGCAACTGTATTAATGCAAATACTTTTAAATGTTCAAGGTACAAAGTTCAAGAAACAGTACCCAACAATGTCAGCATATGTTCTGTAAACTGCCGTTACTTTTGATTCACATTTAACCAAATGTATCCTCCGATGTGCCATGTAAATCGAAACTTTCAATAGACTGGACACTGTTTCTGCACGAAAGTTGTCAAAGCCCCTACATAAAGGCAGCAAATCACCCAACAATAAAGAAAGAAAATAAATCGCACAAACAATGAAACCATCAGAATATATTTTTGCCTGAATATAATCGTCGTTGAGCGATCGCAAAGCTGAACTTCTGAATCTGACGCCGGCCTTGTTTGTGTCAATTGTCAGGTAGCCACGACTCTGCCGCAAGACTTTCTCTTCCTAGCATCAGTGCCACACAATGACGCAAACATGCAGCAAATAAGGCAGTCACCCAATCTCTACACGGAATGATATATTACCCAAGAAAACATACAATTCAAAAAATTTAAATAATTATGACACAGATATGAAACCTCTATGAATTCTGCTCCCCATTCTGGATATGATATGACCCCCAAAGTTCAGCTATCAGCAACAATGTGGACGAGTGGTGGATGTTATCCACCAATAAAAAAGATCAGCATGCTTAATAATTTTGTGTTAATTAGCTTTTTTAATGCTTACAGGCATTCTGCATTTGCAATATGCAATAAAAAAATTGTAATCTCAAAAAACGATCAAATGTGAGATATAATCATTATTCAATCATCAGCCATCAATCATACTCACTTTTCTTGTAACTCGGAAGAAGTATCCAAGCTGGCTGTTGGACTCCATCTTGAGAACCTTGTTGGGCTCCAAACCGAGATCTCTACCAGCCTAATCAGTATGCAAAATGCACATGGATATGGCGTACGGACACTTCATCATGCGACAGTTAATCACGCAACAATTAATCACTGACATATAATCACTTGACAATTATCACACGACATAATCACAGTCACACAATAAAAATCCGATAAAAACATAAAGGACCCCACAGACACGTTAACAACTTGACACAATCAATCATTTTGGGACAAAAGGTTTTCACATTTTGTCTTTATTTCACTGCGTCACATCCTATATGTGCACAAGCAATTCCTCGTAGAAATGACGAACGTTGCGTTTGAAGATCTTTTTCGATCCTTTCAACTGCATTTGTTGTTTTTGCGATGCCCGCTGCCCCTGCTTTGTAATGATTCTATATATAAATGTTATTCCGCTATATAAATGTTCACTCATTATTATTATTATTGATTCCACGTTTCTATGGAAAACATGGCTAAGCCGTAATGTTCATTATGCACGTCCTGGTTATCATCTGTCTCTATAGGTATGTTCGAAAATGCACAATCGATCACAGGTTGGTGATAAACTGACACGTGTTTAAATGTCCACGTGTTTAACTGTCGCATGATTAACTGTCCAAGTGATTATGTGTCCGTAATTAACTGTCACGTGATTGAATGTTGGGTGATTAAGAGTCACCCATGGATGCACTGACCTGACCGTTTGTCAGTTGTCACAGCTACATGACACTTAAGAGCTGTTTTCTCATTCTTTTAGCAAACTACTAACTAGCAATGGTGAATGTAGTACTGCCAGTATGTTGTTTTATTCTTTTTAGCTACGATATCAAAAACTGCATTTATCAACATCAGTGTAGCAAATAATTAACTTTTGCAAATTATCTGTATAATACAATAATCATATCAACAAAAGCATAATGATTTAATACAACAGAACTACCTTTGTCAGTTCCTTTTTCATATCAGCTTCCAATTTGTCCAATTTTTCTTTCAATGCTGCAAAACAGTCATAAACATCACATTGAAAAAAACATCGTAAACTGAGACAAATAAGACTATTGCTGAAAGAAAATAGCAATATGTTTTCTGAAGCCTTGCGGGAAATGCTCTGCTGTGCACAAACAAGTATGCTATATAAACCAAAATATTACCTGAGAACAGGAACTGCTATAGGCTCTCGTGAGTCTCATGAGCATTAGCTCAGATTTTCTGTGCACCATGAACAGTTCTGGTCAGATTCCACTCCAAATACCACTAACAATTCAGCTAGGTCTCAAGAGAAATTAACACATCGATACCGTCCACAGTGTAACTACAGATTCACGACTGCTACTTCGACTACGCGAACAGAGTTCAGTGGAATTTTTTGTATAATACAGTCAAAGCTGCAAACAGTGTCAGATGACTAAGGCAACGTGATAACAATGAAAAACATGATTTTAGAAAAAAACAGTGCAACAAACTGAAAATACTATCAACAAATTCTGTAATTTTAACTGTATACACCAGTATATAAGTGCTAAAAATGCATCAAATATCAAATGCTGAAAAGACACATAAAGATAATTACATAAAGTAAATATGCCATTTAACAAATTTTATGTTATGTCTTTCTTGGAGCTGAATGCATAGGTGATTTTTACAAATAAGTATCCTGAACTTTGATAACTGACGTATGAGGAAATGCAGAAATATGCATAAAATTACTGTAAATTACCTCGCAGGTTGTCATCAAAGTCTGCCTTGATCAAGAAGTCGTGGCTCTCGATCTGCTCTAAGTCAAGAGTTGTCTCAATCATCTCCTGAAACTTACTGAAGTCGATCATCAACTCCTACACATGAGCGACACACGGTAAATACTGAACAGAAGCGATCACAGCTCTCAAACCTACACTGAGACCGGTGCTGACCCCTGGTGAATGCAACAGACTGGCATCTCCCAACGGCAAAAAACCTGCATGATCTGGAGTAATCAACATGCTCACCTGCCATAATTTCGTCAACATACATCATCACTTGTGAATTATCCTAGACACAGAAAAAAAACCAAAACACAGCCTCTACTTAGATGGCCAATATAACTATTCAAACGGCTCAAGCTTCTTCAGAAAATATCCATTTATTTCACACTGCAACAGTTACAAAATCAGATTAAACAAAAAAATGTTGGCATTGCAGAGATGCCATTCAGCTAATACCCGTAACACCTAATGTTAACTTGCACAATGCACAGCTTTGTATAATGCACATTTAATGGCTCAACATAAAGTGGAACGTTTCATTTTCATGCCCATCACACACATGTGGAAAGCTTATGCAACATGTCGACAATACTCATACATCTAATCAAAAGAGCACTTGACAGTCAACATAAAAGTTCTAAACAAACATCTACAGGGTGGGCCAAAAAAATTTTCCCAACTTGCTTTTGTCAGAACTTTGTTGAATCTCCACCAAATTTGATGATTTTTAGCACACAGATAGCCAAGACAATAAAATTATGTGAGGTAAACTTATTTTCCAACTCGCCTAATTTATGTTAGCGCACTGCCGTGTAAAATGCAGATGCTCAAAATTGTTACATTACGTGGTGATTATCAGTATCAGACTGCTCATCTTTTCCTTATTAATTTGACAGAGGGTGCCATGTGATTTAATAATTCGATAGTATTAAATATTTTGTGCTAAAAATAGAAGAACAACAAAGTACCTGACTGATGAGCTCAAAACACGTCTAATCCATGAATGAGTGCTGTGGATTTGATCAATTGATCGTTAATGCCGCTATCAGCTGCAGTGTCATGTCTAAGCCATTGTGTACACTTAGGGCATTAATTCTGATAATTTGGAAGCAAGTTATTACACAAACTATGTCTGCTAAATAAATCACATTTTAGTTTATTGTGCGGTTGTGCACTTAATTAAATCAATAGAACTTTTACGGGCACAACAACTCAGCATTATGCAACAATTTGGAGCATCTGCATTTTACACGGTAGTGCATTGACACAAATTAGGTGAGGTAGAAAATAAGTGTATCTCACATAATTCTATCATCTCGGCTATCCGTGTGCCAAAAATCATCAAATTTGGTGCCGACTTGACAAAGTTCTGACAAAAACAAGTTGGGACATTTTTTCTGGGCCACAATACATAATACATGTGCACTCAACTTATTATGTGCCACACTGTAAATTTAATTTCAGTTACAAACTTTGATAGGATTAGTGAAAAGTTCGGCACAGAGCTGGGGCCGCTGCTGTATGGCACTGCTTGTCTCAAGTGCTTCAATCAGCTCGGGAAGCACTCCGACCGCTTGGTAGACTCGGTAACAGTCCTGTAGGGACGCGTTCCGACGCTGGAGTCGGCTTGACAGGCGCTGTAGATCTGGAAGTCGACGCAGATGATTGTTACGCAGTGATTGACGCAGCTCCGAGTCACTGACCAATGCCTCCACGACGTCCAGGCGCTCTTCTGCCATAGCAGTGCCACCAATTGCTGCAGATTCCTATTCCTACAGTTCCTATTCTGACAGCCACTACTCTGACAAACGTTACATTACAGTATGGTTGCAGTTAAGGAACAACAAAATGTCTGGATCCACCACAGCCAAAATGAAATTCATCCATTCCATATTCCTAACCCTATCACTAACCCTGACCCTATATTATTGTATCTGAAGTGTCAGAATAGCAATTGCCAGAACACGAAATGCCCCCAACTATCAACAGTTACTGCACAGTCAATGTGATGCAGCCAATATCACCTTTTCATGATCTTCGCTCTATTTGATGTGTTAATTCTTGAATGTGATGCGCCAAATGTTGACAAATGTACAAACTGCCGTTTTGTACATTTATTCAGATGAAACAGTGCATAGTCGTTTAGAACCCATAAAATAAGAACTACCGGTAGTTACTTAGAGAATCAAATCAAAATCCGATCACCCTATCCTGAATTTTGTCAAATTTTAACCATGCAACGCAGTCCCAAACGAAATAAACTTGCTTTATTATTGTTCACTAAATGGCAGCATAAGAATGCTAACAGCAATTGCATTCATGCATTCCGTAATGAGATATAACAAAATACGATAATCCTGAACGGCTACGAGCAATATCAACAAACATCATGCCAACCAACTACAGGCAGAACAAAACAAATACAACTAAAGGTGAATAATTAATGCCAAGTGATGTGACAAATCTAACCGATTCTATTGAGGTCCATCAATGGTTGATGAAGCCACGTAGCTAGAAGTCTCTGGCCTTGTGCAGTCCGACATTTATTGAGCAAAGCATACAGGCTCTGACATTGGCCTCCGCCTAACAAGCAGCAGAATAATACTGTTATTTTACATTTTCTCATACGTCCGGAAATATATACCCCATCGAAAATTTCATTCATCAAAATCGTGAAAAACAACCACAATCACAATCATGACAAAGTGTCCTGTAGCAGTACTAAATGGCAGCGCTCAACGATACTCAGCAACTAGGTTTCAATTATTTTTTTATTCTAAAAAAACCTAAAATTACAGCCATTGACTCTCATCCTGAAAACTGCACGTCGATGAAAAAATTTAAGGAAATCAGTGCATAACCATCAGGGTCATCTGAAAAAACTGCAGCTTCAAACAGTGCGTGTAAAGACAAATGTCTTTATCAATGTCACGCTATAACCGTAATGATCATACAATACATACAACTGGCTTAAATCATAATAATAACCAAAGTAATTTCACAAAAAGCATTTGTATTCACCAGCTGGCAGCACATCTAATATGTTGTGTCACTGGACCCCACAAGTAAACATGCCAAATGGTTTATAAACCCGTCAAACAATTTACGCCACCGACTGTACGAATGTGACAGACTAGGGATTTCCCGGGTTCCCGAATCCCGGCCATTTTCAACAATCTCGAATCCCGGCCTAATCCAAGCCTAATCCCAAAACAGGATCCCGGGATTACAATTTCTCAATCCCAGATCCTGGGATTGAGAATTCAATCCCGAGATTGCAATCACTATGACAGACAGACAACAGACCACACTACAGAGAAATGTGTAGGAAAAAATCGCTTGCACCAAAAAGTAATCCCACCTAATAATAACAGTAACATGCAAGACCCCGAGTACAACACAAAAGCAAATCTAAAAAATAAATGGCAATTTCTATGTTACCCTAAATAGCTCACTCATTGCAGCCGTATGACATATTAAAAAATATTTCTTACAATGATGACAATCAGATCCTTCGTTAGCAAATCATGCTAGCCATCTAAAGCTCAAAGAGCATGCAATCCCAGCTAGACAAGTAAAACATCATCAACAGCTTGCAACCTTCACTGGGATTCGGCAGCAGATTCAATGCCCGAGTTGCAGCAGCATCAAGTCTCATGAATTCACCGAGTTGAAATGTCAACAGACTGAACTTGTTGAAGTTTGTATCATCACCAAGCAACTGAAAACGTATAACAAATTTCATGGGGAATAAAATGCACATAAAGAAAGCAAAACCAAGTTGAGCCATCGTGAACAAAATGGCTACAGAAAGTAGTGAATTGCTGTCATCACGATTGAAAAGATCACGCCATAAATAACTCATAACAGGTCTAGGTAGAGTAGTGTGCAAAAAGTAAATGAAGCATGCTCTAAGCAACTGGACAGTTTGTTGCAGTGAAAGATAGTCGCAATGAACCGATGAATAGAGTGTTCAACGTGACCACCGTTCACTTCGTCTCCGTAGCTGCATAACTGCTCAATCTACAAAAGCATGTTATGTTCCACTTTTGATACGCCAGCCTTTATGAAGCACATAACTGATTATCCGCAGTGCTGCCACCACCTTACCTTACCTTACCTCCAAGGTGGGCAGGCTCTTACACCTGCCCAGCGCTGAGGCCGTATCACTTCGGCCCAATGCGCATCCCCGAATGTAACCACAAGGTTACAGGTAGGGCTATAAAGCCATAGATGGCTTTGAAGCCGTAAACAGATGGCTGTAAAGCCGTAAATAAACAGCTGTGAAGCCGTAATCGGCTGTGGAGCCGAACCAGCACAAAAGCACTGGTAACGTGTAGCAAATCTGCTCTCACGGGTTTGATCAGCTCTTAGTTAGCTCCTCGCCTCCAGATTTTTATAAATCTTTCGGGTCATCAGTGCAAAGCCCCACCACCACGGCAAAGTGGCTGACCACAGTGCAGCTGCCACCACCATTTAAACATATTTTTTGTTCACCTTGCCATTTCTCCAGAGTTATTACAGGTTAGACCTTCTGAAAATCGTTTCAAGAGGACATACCCAACCAACATCATTAATAAACATAATGTAACACACAAAAAAGATGCATACTAATAAGATATACAATACTAATAATAAATCTGTGCTCACGTCCAAATATTTGATGATTGCAGCGAGACATCCTGTGGCATGGACGTTGTTCAACTCCGCTGCAATAACCAAACACATACAAGCATACATAAACTTTTCTGCTTTGTTTATTTTTTTGTTTATTTCATTTTTATGACTTGCAGTGCAATGTTTACGGATAGTATTATTATAGTGGTTAGTGGTCACGTTAAAAACAAATAATTAATACCTTAGTTTAATTGCTTGTATGCGATTAAACTAAAGTATTAATTATGTGTTTTTTAACGTGACCACTAACAACTATGATAATACTATCCCTAAATATTACACTGCAAGTCGTAAAAAATCTAATAAACAAAAAATGAAAAAGTGGAAAAACACACAAACTGTCACTGTAATACTGATATTTGTATATCAAAAAAACCTTCTGGAGAACGAAATGCTGACAGCTGGAAGAGGAAGAGTGTGGCAATAAACTGAAAAAAGCCGTAAGTCACGTAACAAAAATGGTCGCTACCATCAGAGTAGAAAACAAACAACTTAAATAAAAGAAACAAAAAATTAATTATTTCTGTAGTTTTAGCACTGTTAACGTAATGTGACCACTGAACCTGACAACTGATTCAATCACTTAGCCACTGATTCACAGACTCATAAATCATACAGCTACAAATTACCCACAAAATTTAATTAAACTGCTCACAAATATTAACTAAAAGATACTAATTACTGATATGTCATTGCAAGGCAAAGTCGCTAATATACTACCGGTATATGATTGGCCTGTGGCAGTAGTCAAGTTTGGCCCAAGCCAGAGCTCAGAAAGGGTCAATAGATAGTGAATAATGCAATTTTCATCTAATGCGAATATTATAGCAACTTCCCCAATAATCATAAACTGACGTTACATCGATTACACTACAGTCTGAATCACAAGACAGTCATCTCCCATAATTCAGTTGCAAACGTTAATGCTACATAAACATTCCACGATCTGGTTCTTTGTTCTGTCTACCTCAATATGCATCTGAATGAGAGTAAAAATGGTTTCTGACTACCGTTTTCACTAACTGAATTATGACTTTTAAACAGCACCGTACAGAACACTCACGCAGAACAGCGGCATTCGGCTGAGATCCCGGCGAAAAGTGCAGCAACCTGTTCAAGTCCTGCGCCAAATCCTTGCCATCAAACTCCGCTGTATGAAAAAAAAACAGCAAAAATGTTCTCACGATAATCTAAATATACCGGTACAAAAATGAAACCTTCAATGAAATACTGTATAAAAAAATCTATGCACAAATGGCACATTACATAAATTACACAGAAAAAAACAACACTGCCACAACCAACATGCGATGTCACATTACATGTTATCAGTATGCAAAAATAATTACAAGTTTAAATGCAATAGACAAAGTTAAAGCATCACGAGGACAATGAAGGTAAACTCAGCTGTGTACAAAGTGAAAATCACTGACAAGCTTAATAGGCTGTACTGATAGTGAAATTTACACATCATATCATTTCACAACCCATTTCAACTTGCTCCTTTGGCCACAGAAAAAAAACAGCAAAAATCCCCCCCAAAAAAATAATGTTGGGAAAGTTTGGTAGTTGTCGTTGTAGAAAGTTTGGCTTTCTAGCTCAGCTTGACCAGGAGTTACTCCTTAAAGGTTGACTTGCTATTAATGACAAATCCCAATCTGGCAGTAATGTACACTTCAACCAATTCTAAACAAAAATTAATCAAACTAATATAACCAAATCAAATTAATCTGCTACGTGCTGGTAAATTAAAGCAAACACAAAGTAGAAATGAACCTTTCTTTCTCTCGGTAATGGCAACGTTGCTTCGGTCCAGCAGCTGACGCAAGCTGGTAGCTCGGGAATCACCATCTGAGGACGCTACAACTAAACATTCTTTGGCTGCCAGTTGAACGATGACTGACTCCAAATTAATGAGATTCATCGAATCAACAAATTGACAGAGTTGAAACTGACATGAGATGATATCAACGTATGCCACACCAACCATCTGCACATGAAGAAATTTGGCAGAAATATTCAGTCTTAAGATTGCTGCAATTATGTTTACACTAGTGGTCACTCACTACACCACCACAGATGAAACACACGTTGAGAAAACTTATGAAAAAGATTAACGAACGAGTAAACTGAAAATAATAGCCTGTGCAACTTAAAATCTCAAATGCACAAAAACTGCCTAAAAAGCACCTAACGAATGACAGTCAGAGAAATAAAAGATGACATACATAGCATAATCAACAGCAGGCAGCTGTTAAATTAAAATAAGGTTAAAGACTGGTGCACACAGCTCTACAGGGAAACAGAGAAGCAAAACATTGCATGATTAACAACAGCAGCAGCAGCACTTACAAGTTGACTTTGATCAGACGTCAGGCGAACAGCAATGATTCCTGATGATGACGTCGTTTCTGCACTTCCAAACAGCAAGTCTTCAAACTGTGCAAGATTTCCTGGCGATGCCTGGATAATAATAATAATAATAATAATAACTAGAAAGCAGTCATAGCCTGCAGGTACCTCTGGCAAGGCAATGTTATTCGCCAGGTGGCGTCATCATAATCACTTTGCCAGCGGTTCCCTTATGCCCCTTTTAACACAATGGTAACAAAAATTTCAAAGTGATCCAGAATCCAGGATTCCTGCCGGATCACCCCCAAAATTGAATCACTGGTAGTTTATGCCATGCCTGACGTTCCCTCAAAATTTCAAAAAGATCCGTCCATAACTTTTTGAGTTATCTTGCTAACACACAGACAGACAAACAGACAGACAAACAGACAGACAAAGTCCGGCAAAAACATTACCTCTTTGGCGGAGGTAATAAAACATTTGTGATAAGAACATGACACCTTCTCAATCATAGCTTATCTATTAACAGAGATAACTAAAACAAAATCAATATGACAATAACTTAACTAAAACAACTTTCTCCATTACCTTCTTAGTTTTCCTATCTCTCACCAGAGTGACATAAGTTAAAACTGTCCATAATCTCAGTCAAGTGAGAGTGAAGATCCACTTCGCTGCAGGGGAAGGAGGGAAATGTAATAGCCGGCATTGCTGCTTGTGCTGTTGGTGCAATGACGTCATTGCCATTATTAGTCATCGTGTACACAGACACAAACACAGACACACAGAACGACCAATCTCTTAATCTCCTCCAACGTTCACTACGTTCACTTGCCAGAGATAATAAGCACATTTCATCACCATCTAGAGTTTATCTTGCCTTGTTACACGTGCATTGTACACTCCAGAAGATGATAAAATGTATACTTAACAACCTGAACAATATGAAACTGGAAAATGTGAAAAATAATAAACCTTGTATGTCAATGTCCAGTCTGAAGCATTTCTGCCGGAAGTTTTTGGTTTGTAGACTTCAATGCGATATTGCCGAACCAGCAGCAAGTCACGAACCGTGCTCTCAAACTTTGACTTGTTCAGTATGACGTACTCCAGTCGACTTTTACCTTGCAATGGAATCACACATCTTTAAAGGTAAAGGTAAAGGTCATCAATTTGTATAGTGCATAGTCACAAGCATGCGCACGCCTCTAACGCGCTTTCGTCACTAACCAGAGCCGCCTGCCGCACGGCCATCGGGTGCAGCCTGCAGACAGAGGCTGGCGCAGCGGCCGGCTAGGCATCCCCAGTCAGCTGTACCAAGGTCCCCACATTCCGTAACCCATGTAAATGAGTTACTGCTCATTTTACCGTCCCACGGAGGATAGAAGGCTGAGTCGACCTAGCTGGCATACTTCGCACCGAGATGGTTTACCTGCCCGCAGGCAGTCACCCATCGCAGTTCTAACTGGGCCCAGCATAGAGTAACTTCATTTCAGCCGAAACGCGTTACCAACTACGCCACGCCACCAAGAACAAATTACGACACATCAACAACAATGCGCAACAGGACAGGAAATGTACAAATGATGAGAACAGATCATGTAAAAGTGTCTTTCAAGTCGATGAATAGTTATGACATTCACATAATAATCCATTAATAACAGTGCAGCTCTACCTTGACCAAAATATCGCAGAACTCCCTCAGACTTAAATATTTCTCGAGCCATAAAACTTGCATCCACACCATGCACACTGTAGTATTCCTGGTATAAAAACAACACACAATATCCCACAAATGTCGATGAAAAATTCACAATGCTAAACTAGATGGTAATTACGACTCCATCGACTATTATGCCCCCACCAACATGTGACAAGTACAAGGCCAAAAAGTGCATTTTGGGGCATATTTAAACCCACCATGACCTTGGCCCTTGACCTTCTGACCCCAAAATTTGACGTGCTCAGCCTTGCCCCAAAGTCCATTAGTGGTAAAAGTTTGGTCAAATTCTGTCAACAAATATTTAAGGTATCTTGTTAACAATGTTTGTTTGGAACTCCCGAATGCACGCACGAACACTCTGAAAATATAATGCCTCTAACCACTACGCTGGCAAAGGCATAAATACCCAAGCAAATTGTAATATACTACTGCTACTAAATAGTTCATGTTCAACCCACTTGACTCAAGCCATAGGGTCACCCAAAATTACCTGAAGCATCAAAGCACTAAACCAACAATGAACAAGAAAAGTCCAGCTAACGCAAAGGAAAAAGCACAACAGCGGTGCATGTTTGAAAGCCCGGTGCAACAAAATCTATAAGCCCACCAATTCTAGCAACGATGTTTCTTTTACACTCACCAGAGGGCGCGAGATGGCATGACCAGTCTCGCTCAGCCACATTGGCATAAAATCGCAAATTTTCCTCATCCCGTCTCATTTAGCGCCCTCGCTGGGGATGACCCTTTTGAATTTATGGATCCTGAAACTAGAGTCCGATCCATCCGTGTGACGGACAGACAGACAGAGAGACGAACAGAATTGCGATGGCTAAGATGCGCTACAGCAGTAGCTGCTGTTGCACGTAAAAAAGTAAAAAATATCCAGTTTTTAATTTACCATTTTTTAAAAATTACTCCAAGTTAAGCTTGGATATCAAAGATTGAGCTTACTCACTGCAGTGCCATAGGCATTTTTTCACTTTAAATTCTACTGCACCGTATTGTATTCATTACCCAAGAGCCATAAATACTGATGGAACAAAAGTAAAGATACACACCGTGTCCCAAAATTAGCAACCCCTGTGCTTCAAACGCGCCTAATTCAGTTTGTAGTTAATGGAATTCAACAAAATATGGTACACTGCACTATCTTAACAATACTTACGGTCACAGCCGTTATGATGTATGCACTTTACCGTGTGTGCTCAATATAACGTCACTATGACGTCAGAGTTTGTTTACATTAGGGTCACGTTCAATGTGTTGTTATTGACAAAGGTACTCGCCTTAGACTAAGAGCTTGTGTCGAGGCCAAAGGTGGCCAGTTGGCCACTTTGAGCTCAAACTTCAAATGCTAGTTCAGAATGATTGTCTCCATGACTGTTTCAAACTTCATAAATATCTATCAGGTATTAATGATTTTACACTAACTTATCTGTAAAAAAACTGCTAATTTTAGGACATGGTGTACATTATATATAGTTAATCTTAAAATAATGCTGCAAAAATTAACGCTTAATTAACTAATTCATTGTTACAACAATTAATCAAATAATTTTTTAAAAATAGATTAAAATTTGTTTACAATTTTGGACTTCTTAAGAGCCTAAAATGAACGACGATCAATGTTTGTAATCTAATTTTATTTTGCATAAAACATGTCAAGATTTTTACTTGTATAGTGTTAGTTAACAGTCGAGCTTCGACTACGCATTAGCGTACCGGTACTGCATTATCATCAGTTTTTCCGTTTTGCTTTAGTTTTCAAAAGATAACAACAACCAGCAGTTGAATTCTGCAGTTTTTACAGTCTTTTTGACTACAGCAATTAATCAAAATTAATCAATAAATTTCTATTACATTTTGAGAATTAATCTACTCAAACATTTTAAAATTTTTAATGGGTAGCAGCCCTATTTTAAACAACAAAATACTACATAAATTTAGATGTACATTTAAGTGTTAAATATATCGTGAAAAAAGACTTACAGTTCTGTCAAATATACGGATAGTTGTATTCGGTTTCTGCAACAACAAAATAATACACTTATCAAAAGCAGTGAACAAATCTGAGCAAAGTATAAATACAGTATAAATTCTCACTGCTGTTAAACCTCTGTAGCTAAAGTAGTTCAACTGACTTCTATAAATAGCTAACTGCAAGCATTCTGACAAATTGATTCAATGCAAATGTGACACTGGTTCAGTGAACTTCTACTGCCTGCTCGTGACATTCAAATACAAGAACGCGTATCAAACAGCTGATTGAAGTCTACATATTCAATCAACTTATATGATATCTTATCATATAATATGAATATCAGCACAGAGCACGTCACCTGTGGCAGAGAGCGATAGAAAGTTGTAAATCCATGTTCCTGATTTGAATCTACAAAATATCATTAACTATGCTAACAAACTGATCACACTTCAATTACGTTGTGTGTACATTACAAAAAGATGCACAGAATAAAGTCAAGTAAAAGTCTGGAGAAGATATCATATAAAGCAATCATACACAGAGCATCAAGAGCAGTGGAAAAAAGGAGTGGATGGGGGAGGGCTGCAAAACCTACCCTGTCCACCAAATCCAACAACTCAACGATGGTCAATGACTACAACTCATCCTTGTATACTACTAATTTTGATATATCCAGCATAAACAATCCTAAAGTATGCAGTCAAAAACTGTGAATACTGGACATTGGACACTTGATATAGAATGCTGCATCTCACCGTGCACAGACATTCAAAAACGACATCTAACCCTAAGTTTAACCCTAACCCCAAATGTCCAATGCGCAATATCCATGGTTCTTGACGTTCTGTTTTAGTCGGTATGCCTGAAAACCGCAGGACACTCTTGTAAAGACCGCAGGACACCCAAATGAACAATTTTAACCTTTAATAAACATTGTTAATATCTTTTTTATAATTTTTAATCAGCACTTTTAAGGTAGAAAAAGTAATCAATAACACAGTGTCGTGTAACTCAACTGTCTGAAAACTGCAGGACACTGTTGTAAAGACCACAAGAAACCCAAGTTAGCAAGCTAAACGCCTATTAAAGGGTAAAAATAAGTAAAATATTTATTTCTGATATTTGAAATTCATAGACAGATGAATCAAAAACACAACGTCAAGTACGGTAGTCTAATTGTCTGAAAACCGCAGGACACTGTTGTAATGACCACAGGACACCCAAATTAACACCATGTAGATAAATTTTCCGAAGCCAGATGATTATGAGATTTATAAATTATCATAAATTATAAAATAACGCATCAAGAAAACAGCAGTTATTGCATTCAACACTGTTGTTTTAAGTTACAGGGTGGGCCAGCTAAAGTGAAGCCAACTTACATTTTTGCTGGTAACATTTGAATGCATAGGTAAAATTCAATGATTTTTTGTAAATGTGATAACAGTTCAGACACACACATTGGGAATCATAAAAATTTAATATTGTTCATCAGGTGGCGTAACCAGGTTAGGTATTTTCTCCCTTGTTACATCTCTCATTTTACTGACTTACTCGCATAGGCCGATAATTTTACGTTTTGACGAACTTAATAAAATTCTATGGTAAAATTGTCTG
>Ga0056128_1004073_pt1 | contig 18207 bp, 11 predicted proteins | sample WorMetLIZISLAND2_FD_71113 | JGI IMG/M metagenome (GOLD analysis project Ga0056128, IMG submission 71113) | Marine gutless worms symbiont microbial communities from Max Planck institute for Marine Microbiology, Germany - Olavius geniculatus... ... | reverse complement strand
GTGTGGAGAGAACGATAAATGATTATCGTACATAACACCCAAATCAGCAACACAATCAGTCACGGGGAGTACTTGGCCGTTAATAACGTATGGAAAGGTATGGGTTTGATTTGATCTTCTTTTTCGATATATCGCGATATCTTTTATAAAGCACGATATTTTCGATATATCGCAATATTTTACGCCAGAAATTTATATTTTTATTACTGCATAGGCCAAAATAACGACAATAAACGGAGAAAACGACGAACTAACCGAAGCAAACAAACTAAGGCGTGGTAATTCAACGATACTTAGAACAGTCAATGTTTGGACAGATGACAAGCTAAAGTTTGCAGGGCATGTGGGACAAGTTGTGGCCAAAGGAAGTCAACTGCTTGGACTCATTAAAAGATCATTTGTACACAGAGATGTGGATGTCATTAAAAAAACTGTATACGGCACTTGTGCGACCACATCTGGAGTACCAAATGTAGTGTGGCATCCGAGATACAAGAAGGAGATAGAACAACTAGAAAGGGTTCAGAGGCGGGCTACAAAGTTAGTGTGCAGCTTACAAAATCTTCCATACGAGTCACGACTACGGCAGATGGAATTACCATCCTCAGTGTATCGTCGTTACCGCGGTGATATGATCGAGGTGTTCAAATATCTGCATGGAACGTACTCAGTCAGATCAAATGAACTTCTGCCAAGAGCACCAGTGACTGCATTAAGAGGACATGACTACAAGCTGTTGAAGAGGCACTGTCGTTCACACGTTTAGGTCGTCATTCTTCTCTTACTGTGTGGTAACCTCGTGGAATAACTTGCCAAACGAAGTGGTGTCTGCGCCATCATTGAACAGTTTTAAAGGAAGATTAGACAAATGCTGGAAAGACTGTTGTTATTATCTGGATCCTGGCATATTTATTCGACGGCCGGTGAACAGCCAACAGGTCAACCTGGCCTAACTTCAAAGGCTGAAGAAGAAGGAAGGTAAAGGTAATAGTCAATGTTTAAATTTACTCACACATTTTAATGTCTACGTTAAGCAAACTGCCTTGCTGAACGTTCACGTCTTGTTTTTGTGCTTGTATAAGATTTACATACTTATCATTTTAAAAATATCGATATCGATATCGCGATATTTTCAAAATATCGTATTGATATCGTATCGAAATTGAAATCCTGTTATCGAATCATCACTATTCATAACGTTGTTTTGTACGCATTTTATTACAAATAAGGTTAATAGACTTTAATTACAAACATTATACATAGTGGAATGTCTGCTGGTTTAAGTGTAGAAGACGCTAAAAGTGAGTAAATGTTTGTACGACAATTATACGTTCAGATCGCTGATCTGAAGGTATCAGTTTTTGACAGATTGTCAGATCGGTGATCTGAATGTGTCACTGTGCATATGCAAATAGATTCGTAAAAGGGCGCTACTGTTATGTGTAATACAGTGGGATGTATTATTAATATTTATGTAAAAAACTGTTTAGTTTTCAAACTTTACCATTACACAGTCAGCAAAGTTCTTCTGACATTTTTTGTGTAATGGTGGTGTTTGAATTTTTAAGTTGTGATTTGTGCTGTTTTATATCTACAGCCACGATGTCACCCTTACACTGTATATTAATTGAACAGTTTTTTACATAAATATTTGCAGTTTTATTGCCATTGGAAGTAATCTGGATTAGTTAATTATAGCAATGTTAGAAAATGTAGAAATGTTTTTTGTTGCTAGATAATAACGATTTTTCGTATACTTAATGACCAATATGAAATTTGACTACATTAGTAGGCAGCAGTATGTTATTGTATTCCAAACATGACAGGCGAGGCGGTCGTCGATGGCCGCTTAGCCCTGCCACCAACCCAGAAAATTTGTCACGTAAATGCTTTTGGAAAAGACAGGCCTAAGAGTCTTTTTAATTTTCCTTAGCTGAGTTTTCAAAGAATTAAATTAACTAAGTAAATGGCCAAACGATTTCGTAATCATAACCCTAATCAATACGTTCTTCTTTTCTTCTTCTTCATTTCCGATAATGCCTTGGAGTTAAATAATGTCGTGCATAGGAAGCTTATGTTATAATATACAGGTCTAAGATGTAAATACATATGCCAAAATTTTACACACACATCTTTATTCACCGTATTCAGTAGACAAGAAATAAACATGGAATAAACAAAAAAATAATAAAAATAAAACTTTACTAGAAGTTACCAACAACACAAATAATTCAGCACAGTAAGTCTATGCAAAAAAGTAGCGTAGAAACAGATTAAAACAAAAAAGATTCTGGGTATTTCTACGACACTGTCTGGCGTGATTTTGCAAGCTAGGTCATTTTTACTGGCCGGCTGCGGAAGCCTTGGCAGATGCTCGCGGAACCCTTGGGTTCCGCGGAACCCCGGTTGAAAATCACTGCTGTAGAGGATGGCAAAAAAAAGGAAAGGGAAGGGAAGGAAAGGCACAAAAAGTCACGCAAGCGTTATATTTCACCTATTCGTGGGGAAGCCCCCATAAACGGATTTTCACCAAATTTTGCACATCAGGAGATATGCTGGACATAATCATCTGTGCAAATTTTGGTGTGGAAAAATTAAGGGGTTTGGGAAATGCGAGAGGTCAAATTTTGGAGTTTCCCATTGAAATGGCTGGTCACCCTTACAACAATGCTGCGCTACCGTGCAGCCTGCGATTTTTTTAAGGTTAGCATTATGGTTAGGGTTAGTGTTTAGGGTTTGGGTTATGGTTGGGCTTAGAGTTAAAGTTAGGTTTAGGCGCCGGACTAATATAGGATACGGTAGGATACCTCAATTTCAGCAAGTCAACGTACCTCAGCAGACTTGTGACGACGTTTTTCATACTTTTTGACGTTTTTTTGCGTGAACAATTCGGTATTAACTGAAAAATTTAATGATTTTCACTATTTATAATTGTAAATTGAACTTACATTACAGCTGCCAAATGAACGAAAGTAATCGTTTTAAACTTACTTTGTTAATCTTCAGATGACTATTTTGGGTATGATTGTGTTTGAAATAGACAATTTTTCAATCGTTAAATCACTAATTAACTAACAAAAACACATATTTCAACGTCAGTTAGCATCATTTTGCAATTTTACAAACGTCACTAACATCGTAAACAAACAGTCACATGCGCTGAACGTAACATAGTGTCAGTCAGTTGTTGAAGTCAATGTGAATGTTTCGAGTTGAGTTTAGAGTTAGGGATAGGGTTAGTGTTAGGGTTAGGGTCAGGCTTGGGGTTAGGGCCAGCCTTAGTATTCGGGTGAAGAAGAAACTAGTGATTACTCCTTCTCTAGGATGCAGGCAAAACCATTTATGTGTTATATATATGTCGGCCACGACGCCACGTTGTTTTGGGTGTTCGAGTGATATATTTCAACAAAGTTTTGAAAGTTAATGAAAGTGAATAATTTCAAAATAATAAACGAACGGTTCACCATTTACAGATTAAAATTGATCGTAAATATCCATTCTGAGTCTGCTGAGGTATGTTAGCTTGCTTAAATCGAGGTATCCTGTACTTTAGTCCAGCGCCAACAAATTAATGCGCCACTGGCTTCAAAGACTGATGTCCCACAGGGCCTATTGACGTGTCTGTTTTCTACATACATGGACAGAAAATAGTGTTCATGCAGTTTTACTTTCTGTCTGACCATGGCGGATGGAAAATAGCATCAGGTTGGCTTCCTTTTCCGTCCGCGTGGATGGAAAATAATATCAATGCTAGGGGACTTCTTATCATCCAGTGTTGAAACACAACAAAGTTCTCAGTTGTTTAGTCTCGGCCTGATTGCACTTCCTCTAGCTATTTTTAATAATGCTTGTTATGTATACTAAATATAGTGTTTTTGTTGTTTTTTGCAGATGCCCTTACAGATATTCTAGATGCATTCGTTATATCTGAGAATGCAGCAAAGATGCGAATGGCGCGAGAAAATGCTGGAAATGACATGCTGAAAGTAATGCAGACAGTATTTCCTATCACGGTACAGATACAGATGGATGTGATAAAGAAGTATGGCTTCACAGCAGATGGAGATGGTGAGTAGTAGGAATCATTTGCTAATATTACAACTGTCTCCACTCTCCATATGTGTGAAAATATTTATACTAAATATTTGAATTAACATTAATGTAACATGTTTGTGCAAAAATATTTGCAGTTCAACAGTACATTATTGTACACTGCATCTCAAAAAAACATCCCCGACATTTTCGACTGTAACTTGAAAACCGATGATCAGATTTTGATAATTTTTGGTAGAAGTATTCCTGACACAACTTGCCATCAAATGTCCATTCAATGTCCATTCAGTTTCCCACCTCACCCAACGTTTGTTTCTGCACTACCTGGGGAAAGCATAACCAGCAAAATCACTTTTTATCCAATGCGATATGATTGCTTAATTAACATAACATGTAAAAACACATTTTGGTCACATTTCTGACACTGTTGCTGGCATTTCATTCAGTTGTCCATTTTTCAATTGTCTGCAGTAAAATCACTTGAAGTGTTGGCCAAGTATGCCAACACAGGCAAGGAGATGCTTTCTCCATTCATTGACAGCAGTATCAATAATGTTCCGCTCCGGACCAATCTAGGCTGTACCGGTCGCTTCTTGACTTTGCAAACATTCCTAAAACTTTATTTGGTAGACACACTGCTGCAAGACAGTCAAACCTTGCAATAGACCTGCTGTTGGAGCCCACAAATTAGGATAGATGGAATTTATTGACGTTTTTTCATTCCTTTTAACATGTATTATGCTTGGTCTGCTTTCTTCAGGTAGTGCAAAAGCAGACGTTGGGTGAGGTAGAATCTAAAACACTTATTAGCCAGTTGTGTGGGAAATATTTAAGCCAAATATTATTAAAATCTGCTAATTTTTGTTCAAGGTACGATCGATAATGTTGGGGATGTTTTTTCAGGTTTTCTGTTTATTTTAACACATATTTCACTTGATCTGTTTTCCCTAGGTAGTGCAGAAGCATACTTTGGGTGAGGTGGGAAACTGAATGGTCATTTGATGGCTAGTTGAGTCAGAAATATTTGTTCCAAAAATTATTAAAATCTGATAATTGGTTTTTAAGTTACAGTTGAAAATGTCGGAGACGTTTTTTTGAGACACCGTGTACTTTGGCTTTGAGTGTTGTTTAGATGACAGGTAGGATGTTCTTTGTTTCATGCTATAGAACCTCATTCTCTAAGGATTTCACATAAGTGCACTTCTGAAGAATCAACATATTTGGAGTGCATACTGTAAGTCCTAAATTAGCCTGATAATTAAGTTCCCTGGAGCACCAGGTATGTTTCTCCCAAGAATTGACACAATTGGATGACATTCGACTAAGTTATAACAAATGTAAAATGGGCGATGTTTTGCATGATGGTCAGTGTAGTCCATCAAGTTGTTTTTCAATAGTATGCACTTTTTGAATTATTATAAAACACTTTTCATTCAAATGTTGCATATTTTGTTGTGCCATGTACTGCTGATGTTGCTGCTGCTGCTGTTGCTGTCCAGGCATTATACGATTCACGCAGCTTGTCAAGTTGCTGGAGAAACAAGACGCAGAAGTCCAGCGACTCAATAGCGAGCTGAGATCGATAGTTTTGCCTCAGATATCTCCGCCACAAGAACCGGCTGTATGACTGCAGCCTCTGTTCATAACACTCTGTTCAGCTGGCTTAGAGCTGTGGCAGAATGATGCTGTTCGGTCAGTTGGTACAGAACTGACCACCGAATACAACTCTCGAACTTATCCGCAATTCAGAAACACGTGCTGCATTTGTGCTGCATTTACTGCTGTTGTCTGTTTAAAAATAAAGCTAAAATCTACCGGTACTAACAGGAAGTCTGCATTAGCGGTTGTCAATGGGAGACTAAATGTTTGTTGTCTTTGAGTATTACTTCCACCAAAGGAAGTTTATGATTTTACCTGAGTCTGTTCATCTGTCTGTGAGATATAGGATGTGGGATCATGTAACAAGTGACTTAGTGGCGATTTGGATCATGATCCAGGAATTTCTGAAGCATTCTTCTAACAAAATTAACAAAATGTTTTCAAATGGGTGGTCTGGTCTGGCACAAGGAACCACAGACTAGATTTTGACTGATCCAGATTTGGTTACAATCCCAATCCAGAATTTTTTGACAAAATTCTTTAGTCATGCAAAATTACAATAGGCAGCTAAGAATAAAGCACACTTCTTGGTGGTGGTTTGAATTTTGAACTGTCTCGATGTGCTTTGTAGTTTATCAGTATTGGCTTCGGTGCTTTGTCACCGTTGGCCGAGCAGCAGAAGTCAGCCAGCCTCTAACAAAACTTTCTACATAGAAATTACTGTTGTATTATGCTGAATTGTAGTGACGTGTGAGAGACTGTCTGAATTTGTAGTGTACATGGTGTTTCATAAAAAACAACCCTTTTTTCTTTCTTTCATAATTCACTCAAATAATGATCAATTTACATGAAATTATTACCAGTTATAGCTGAAGAAATACTAATTCAAAATATTTCAACAAAATATGGCATTTGATTAAATATTCTTTGCTAATCGTGATGTAACGCTGATGTCACAATGTGTCACGGGTACACGCTTGCTAGTTTCATCTGGTGCTGTCAGTTGCTAATCTGCTTCGATGGTGAACTTGATCTGGTTCACTGATGAAAAATATTCATCGTGTCAGCACTAAGCAACATGGGGACATGAAATCAGGCATCTCACAATCCAAAAACTCAACCTTCTCGCAAGCGCGGTGTGCACTGTCTTGCTCGAAGTTCAACTATTCCCAGAGACGCATAATTGTGATTGCTTTGCGCGTTTTTTTTGTGGCTGCAACCATAAAACTTCAAGAATTTGGCATCAGTGAACCAGGTTGTACCCGTGACACATTATGATGTCAGTGTTACGTCACGACTAGCAAAGAATATTTGATCAACTGCCATATTTTGTTGAAATAATTTGAATTAGTATTTCTTTGTCACCGGTGGCTGGACAGCAGAAGTCAGCCAGCCTCTGACAAAGTTTATTTTGTTGAAATAATTTGAATTTGAATAAGTATTTCTTCAGCTACAACTGATAAAAATTTCATGAAAATTGGTCATCATTTGAGTGAATTATGAAAGAAAGAAAAGGGGTTGTTTTTTTATGAAACTCCATGTATATAATAGACTGGGTCAGAAGTTTACCTTATGCATTGTAGATGAACCACATCTAGTCAGATGTTACATGATATAATCATGCAATACATACATGTATAGAAATGCATAGCATACATCAAAACATACTAAAGAGCTAATAATTGTGTAGCAGTTTACTAGTCTTGTTTGATACTAGGAGCACAAAGGGACCTTGCTTGCATTTTAAGACGTTGCTGTTATACAGTAAGTGTTCGCTTTCCATCGCCAACAGCGTCTGACATCTGGTTCCGAAATGCGAGTTCCCCTTGCTGAGCACGTGCTTGACACCCCGCCACACTGCTGGCATTAAACTTTTTGCACGCTGTCAACAAAGCATTTACATGGGTTACGGAAGGTGGGGACCTTGGTACAGCTGACTGGGGTTGCCTAGCCGGCCGCTGCGCCAGCCTATGTCTGCAGGCTGCACACGGTTGCTGTGCGGCAGGCGGCTCTGGTTAGTGACGAAAGCACATTAGAGGAGTGTTTGCAACAATGCGCTATACAAATCGACGACCTTTGCCCTTTTTTGACCCTTATTCTGAATGTGACACCATCATTCGGGTTTGAACAAAATATTTTTATTAAAATTGATTCAAAGTGATGTTTTTATTTCAACTGATCAGCGTAGTATTAATTTGTATTACAGTTTACACATATTTATGCAATATCGTCTTTTTCGTGTGACTTGGCTTTTAAATGTTTACAGTCTATATATTATTCTCGGTTGTCTGAACTTTGTGAGATGTTATCTGTTTGTCAGTGACTTATCAAAAATGTTACTTTATGATAACAAAACAGTTGAATCTGTGTTGTGAAAGAAGACAAAAACTAAATGAAATTTGTACAACAAGCAGAATGAACTGAAACAGAAATTATTTACGAGAGAAAGTGAAAACAAAACTACCGTGATGCAAGTCAATTATACAAATCGTTCAAGCACGGAACATTACATCGTTCATGACACGGGGCAGAGGCGATGGAATCCATGTGATATGATTATTTGCAAGACCATTTTATGCATCAACCCTACCAAAACAACCACCAGTATGCCAGGGTTGGCAAGTGACAGTTTAAAATGCAAAATAAGTTGAATACAGCATTTTAAAGGTGTTTTATCACCCTGAAATTGAACACGAAAAAATTCTTAAGAACAATATAAGAACCAAAATTGTTATCTAAAAACACTAAAGCTGCATAAAAACAAATCAGCATGCAGTGAAGTGTGTAAAAAAGCCAAAAATTAATTTGAGAACTACCTTTGTTTACATTCAGTCTTTTTATTGAAAAAAAAATTCATGTCCCTCCAGCTGCAATCTGGCAAACAGAAAGCTGCATGAATATTCAATACTTTGAAGCTCCGATAAAAATTTTAGGCACGGAGGATTTTTGCGGATAGACAGCAACAGGAAACAAGGGAATTCTTTTTACGCCTATGAGCTTAAATATTTCTAAAAATTGAACATAACTAGAAGACAAAAAACTAGAAATATGGGGCAGAGCCCAACGTGACGCCGCCCGGCGCCGTAAGTCCGATGGGGGGCTAATTTAGGGGGTGAAATGTAACTGGTAGCAAAGTCACGTGGCCAGAAGTCAAATGCAGTAGCATACGCAGAACGTGCATTGTCGACTTAGGGTGTGTCAGCATCCGCACCTGCAACTTGTTTGTTAGTAGACCAAAGTTCACCAATTTTTTTGCTTCAACGCAGGAGGGATGGCAGTCGATCACGTTTGCTATCGATTTTCGGTAAGTCATTCAGCTCCAGATATATTTGCGGTCAAAGTTTGAAGTTGCCCGAAATCGTGCCGAATTTTGAACTTGGGTAGATCAACATCTGTGTCTATAATTTTTTTTTGTTAGTAAACAGAAGTTCACCAAATTTTTTTCCAACGCACCAGAGATTGCTGTCGATGCAGTTTGTGTCCCTTTGTCAATATCATGACCGATTCTTGAGATATTTGCAGTCAAAGTCGAAAGTTGTCCTAAATCGCGCCAAATTTTAGACGTTTTTTTCCTTCCTAAATTTTAAGGGGGCGGTGCCCCCCAAATGTTGTATATAAGTGATAATGTTCCCCTTATGGCCTGTCATGTGGCAAAGTTTCATGAGGTTATTCCCTCTATCCCCAAAGTGCGCTAATACGCTGAATTATAAGCCAATTTTTGACCCCCCTATGAAAAAAATGTTGGCGGAGCCCCCATCCTCAGTGGAGTGTAGGCTAGCAAGACTTGGACATTCTATAGCATGTGTAAAAATTTCGGAGCGCAGCACCCCCTAGGAGCCAAAATATGGTATTCCGAAAAATTCGATTTTCGGGGCATAATTACACTTCTAAATCTCCGAAATTAGTGGACCAAAGTTCACCAAACTTTTTTCGCCCAACGGCGGAGGAAACGCTGTCGGTCGAATAGTTTTCCGATTTTGGATATCTCTATACGTTCCAGAGATATTCGCACTCAAAGTGGGATGGGGTCCGAAATTGGGCCAAAATTAATGTGTTTTTCATCCCCAAAATTTTTTGGGGGCAGCCTCCAAATTTTGGGACTGGCGTTATAAACACGACGCAAAATTTCGCGGCGATCGGCCAAGGGACCTCGGAGATTATGCATTGAAAAAAAGAACTCACAGTAAAACATAAGGCCTTCTGGGAACTACCATTCCGGGCGGCCTAACAAGCAAAAATGCTTATCCAGGAAAGAGCTTTGGGCTTTGGGTGATGAAGTGCTGCAATAAAATTAACAGAAAACACAGCTTACTGAGCTTACAGTATAATCCGAGGTTTACTCTGAAATTGAACATCATGTTATATCAGAGACTAAAATGCATTGTACAAAAAGCAGTCAGAGTTGCGCAGTTTCAGGAGCTTGTAGACAGCTGAGAAGCAGCAGCCTGGTCAAGAAACCAGATGAGTTTGCCGTTCGCTGGCTGAACTTGAGCGGCGGGCAACGCAGGTTCATCAGTACATTCAATCACACGCTGTCACACAGCAAAACGCACACACTGCATACTTAGTCACTACAAGCGAAAAATTGCTGAGGTTTTTTTCAAAACATTCCTTTCATTTAATAAGTTACACAAATCTATCTTTAGTGTGATTCTACACGGTGTTTCATAAAAAGGACCCCTTTTTGTTTTTTTTCATAATTCACTCAAATGATGATCAATTTATACAGAATGTTTACCAGTTGTAGCCGAAGAAATACTAAAATATTTAACAAAATGCGGCAGTTGATTAAATATTCTTTGCTAGTTGTGATGTAACGCTGACGTCATAATGTGTCACGGGTACAAGCTTGCTTGTCTCAACTGGTGCTGTCAGTTGCTTCTATGGTAAACTTAATCTGATTTGCTGACGAAGAATGTTCATCGTGTCAGCACTAAGCATCATGGCGGCATGAAATCAGGCGTCTTGCAATCCAAAAATGCAACCATTTTGCAAGCTCGATGTGCTAGTGCATTGTCTTGCTCGAACATGTGAAAGTCCAACTATCTCCACAGACACGCAAATGTGATTGTTTCGCATGTTTTTTGTGGCTGTAACTGTAAAACTTCAAGAATTTGTCACGAGGGAACCAGATTTTTCACCATCAGAACAGGGTAGCAACTGACAGCATCAGTAGCTTGTACCCATGACACATTATGACGTCAGCGTTACGCCACGACTAGCAAAGAATATTTAATCAACTGCCATATTTTGTTGAAATATTTTGAATTAGTATTCCTCGGCTACAACTGGTACAAATTTCGTGCAAATTGATCACCACGTGAGTGAACTATGAAAGAAAGAAAAGGGGGTCCTTTTTTAATGAAACACCGTGTACATTGTTGATGTTTTGGCAACCATTGCCGCCTTCGTCGAAATGATCGTCCACCAGGTGTCGCTACAGCGGAGAGTGAGTAGTCACAGATGTGCAGAAGTTGGGTTCATGGACTTGTCTTGTTCTCTCCTAATCTGACCGCTTCCCTGATCCATCGGTTTACCTTGTTGCTTTTTCTGTCAATCACTTGACACCGCACAGTCCCAGACTCCCAGAGTCCCAGTCTTATGATATGACTAAGAGTGAGTGACTGGTGCTTCGTGTGTAAGCCCTTACATCATGTTGTAAACTTCCTGTCGGTACTCCTGTAGCTAACAGAAAAAAAATGAACAGCAAAAGCAACAGGGTGAACCAGTGGAAGCGACACACCAGAAAAGAACAAGATAAGTTCATGAATCAAGATGAGGGGTCCTACCAACTTCCACACATCTGTGATTACGTAAGGTTGTATACTAATGAATATGTATAACTTATTCAGTTACTATTTTTTTACGTAAGAGTCTATTCAGAGACATTCCTCTCACAACTTTACATTGTCAGGAAAGACAGATTAGGTTAGCCATGTCCGCTAAAATAATCCTGGGACAAAACAATACTTATTTATTTATCATGAAGGTCACATAAAATATGGCCTAAAAGACTAGAAGAAAAAAAATAAATAAAAATTAGAACTGCTACCAATTAAAAATATTTAATATTTTAGACAAAAGACAATTAATTTCCATTTATTAATGGAAATTAATCAATTAATTTTGATTAATTTTTTGTAGTGAAGAAAGACTGCATAAACTGCAGAAATCAGTTACGGGTTATTGTTCTATTTTGCAAACTAAAACAAAATCAACAAAGTGATGATGATGCAGTGTGTAGTAGACCAGACAAAGTGCAGAACTAAACTAACACTATACAAGTAACAAGAAGCCCAGCTGTTGCTAGGATATCCAAAGATAATAATTGTCAGTTACCTTCGAGGTCACCCAAAGTCTATGATTTTCAGCTCATCCGAAAGGGCGTATGTGATTTTCTATAAGTGATCAAGGCTAATTATTTGTGTAGATGTTTACCTCCATGACGTAATGCTTAGCCACAGTACATCTGTTACGGATGATGGCAGACAGACAAACAGATGACAACCATGATGAAAGCTTAACCGTTACTTAAGCATGGTCAGCTAAAAATCTTGACATGAACTATCACTTATATGTGAAGTAAAATTAAAGTACATCAGTCATTCAGGCTGTTAAGAAGTCTAAAATTTTAATCAAATTTTAAGTGATTAAAAAAACTAATCAATAAATTTTAATGTAAATTGACGAGAATACTGGATCCCCATCACCAAAAAGTGCACAAAATCATTGATTTGTAGCAGTTATTAGCTGAGCCATATATCTGACAATAGTGGACATAATAGCTATTCGAAAACTTTTATTCTAATAGCTGAGCAATTACATTGAAGTAAAAAATAATAGTTTAGAACCTTATGTAACTACAGTGTGGGCCTATAACTAGGCCTATACACCTGTTCGTGCTGTCAACGAAAAAGCACATAAAAACCAGCTATTCTACAGTCCACAATCTATTTCGACTTTCAGCCTATCTACATTGGCGCCATCTGGGGAATAAAAATAAATAGCAACTAGACATTTGGGGCAGAGCCCAACTTGAGTCCACCTGGCACCGTAAGTCCAATTCGGGGGCATTTTAGGGGGTTGAAATTCCCCCGGCAGCAAAGTAATGTGGCCTAAACTCCAATGCATTAGCATACGCAGAACGCGCACAGTCGACTTAGAATGGGTAAATATTAGCCGCGTAATCTGTGGTGTTAGTGGACCAAAGTTCACCAAATTTTTTGTTGAATGTGAGAGGGATCGTAGTTGATAACGCCATTTACCGCTTGTTGACATCAGTAACATTTCCAGAGATATTCGCGGTCGAAATCGAAATTTGTCGTAAAATGCACTGAATTTTCGACATTTTTTGCCCTCCCAAATTTTAAGGAGCAGTGCCTCCCAAAAATTGTACTCGCATTATCACCCCCACCTAGCGACATGTCACATGGCAAAGTTTCATAAGGCTACTCCCCCTGGTTCCAAAGTTTTTGCAGCTAATACACTGAATTCTAAGCCGATTTTTGACCCCAAGCTGAAAAAAAATTGCAAGGGGACCCCCATCTTCAGTGGGGGGGTGCACTAGTAAGACTTGTCATTCTCTAGCGTATATAAAAATTTGTGAATGCAGCACCCCTTAGGGGCTATAATATGGTCTCCGAAAAAGTCGATTTGGGTGGGTATGATTGGGAGGCAGACTCTATTCCGACAGACGTTGATCCGACAAATGTTGTTTTGACTGAAATTCACGTCGACAGATACGTCATTAAGCTTTAGGCTTACATTCACAATTTCCAGGCGGCGACAGTTTCATGTGTAATGGAGTCTGTGGCGTGCAAATTTTACCCCCTGCAAGAAAATTATCTATGGCCACCTCTTTTTTCTTTTCCCTCCCTTTACGCTACCTCGTCTCATGCTCTCACCGCTCCTGTCTCTTTTTCCTTTCTTTCTGTGCCTTTCTTTTCCCCTCCATCCCCTTCCCTTACAAGTAATAAGCCCTCTCAGTGCAGCTAGGAGGCCTGGGGGAGTGCTATGACCTCCCCCAGCGGAGTACGGAGCTCTGTCAAAAACGTATTTTAGACCATTTTGGCACCACAGAAACCACATCTAATGACATCAAATTTTGTGTTATTGTTGTTCGAAAAAATAAACACCGTAATTTAAAGCCCCCTAGACCCGTGCCCCTTCCGCATTGCGGGGTCTACGGGGTCAGTAATTACGCTACTGAATGCAGTATGCACTTAATATTAAAATTACGGTTCTCATTTACAGTTGCGGTTAAAGTTAAGGTATAGGTAATAAGTTTGGGGTTTAGGGTTAGGGTTTGGGTTAACGTTTTTCAAACATTTGTGTGACAGTAATGTACACAACATGTTAGCGTACAATATAGGTAATAAGTTCGATGGTGGTGGAAGTAACTACAAAACTTGCCAACTGGCTACCTGTGACAATTTACTTGGAAGGCTTAAGAAGCTAGTTGGCTGACTCGCGATCCGTGAAGCTATGGCTGAGGTCGTCAGTCACTCGGCTGTCTCTATTTCGACAGCCGCCGTGTCCCGCAGGGTCTGTCGAGGTGAATTTCAGTCGAAATAGCATTTGTTGGACTAGTGTCTGTCGGAATAGACTTACTGTACCTGGTATGATTTCACCTCTAGATCTCCAAAGTCAGTGGACCGAAGTTCGCTGGATTTTTTTTCGCCCAACGTTGAGAAATTGCGGTAGACCAAATACTTGTCCGATTTTGAATACATCTTCATCCATTCCGGAGATATTCACCGTCGAACTTTGAAGTCATCCGAAATTACACCAAATTTTGCATATTTTTGGCCCTTACAATTTTTTGAGAGAGGGCCTTCCGAAATCTTGGACGGCATTATAAAACTGAACGGACTTCCCATCATGGTGCAAAATTTTGTGGTGATCTGCTGACGGAGCTTGGAGATCTCGCGAAAAAAAAAATAATAATAAATGCCAGCAAAATATAAGTCCGCTCTGAAAACTATCGTTTCCGAACAAACTAATTATTGACATTTCACTGTTATCACTCATTTCATCAGCCAAATAAACTTATTGCTTCTGTTTATCTGATGTATCAAGTATTAGACCTAATCAATACAAAATATTTGGTGAATACATTTTAGTTGTAGGATATCTTCGACTAAACCAGCTTTAAAACAGCGAGCATTTTAGCTAACCTAAACCTTGCAGTTGCACTTGCCTTAACAATCTCCGCTTTGCTGGAGCCACAGGCTACAAAAACTATGCATCTTGCATTGAGAAGAACTGGAAGTGTGAACGTTATCCTCTGCGCTGGAGGCTTCGGAGAATCACTGACGGATGCCACCCAACGTTGGTTCTCCTGTGCACAGTGGCAGTGCTTTCAGCCAACGAGCAACTGTTGTTGTGAAGAGATCTCACTTGCATTTGTATTTAAAAAATGGCAGTACAAAAGTAAGCAAGTAAGTAAAGTGCAAATTTATATAGCGCATACTCAAAAAAATCTCTAATGCGCTTAATACATTTTGTCACCAATATTTCGCAAAAATGTATGTCTTCAGCTGACGTTTGAAAGTATCGAGACTCAGTTCTGGGTAACGAAGACTGTCTGGCAGCGAATTCCAAGTCGACGGGCCTGCAACAGAAAAGCGCCGACAACCGAAACTGTTCAATCGATAGCGCGGTACGACCAATTTCCGCTGAGTGGCAGAACGCAGATGTTGACGGCCAGTGACTTCTGCTGTGAGTGCACAACTGTCCATCAAGTATGGCGGAGCAGTTCCATGGAAACATCGATAGATCAAAATTGTGAAGGCAGTAGTCGAGGCAAATGCAATAAGGAGAAAGCATCCTTCTCTCCAGCCAACTACAAAGTTTGGGTGGGACGAGCTTTGTAAGCACCTCAGTGGTGTCCAGAGTGAAGCCCCAGCCCAAAACAAGTTTTGGTACATCATAAGTTAAAGAAAAGTCCTCAAAATACAGTCATCAGAATGACTGTCCACCAGATGTCACAGCGGCGATGAACCAAGACCAGGGGTCCTACCAACTTCCACACATCTATGATTACTTACTGTGCGCCGCAGCGACACCTGGTGGTCAGTTGTTCTGACGAAGGCAGCAGCGTTTGCCAAAACATCAACGAAACAATTATAAAGGTTGTATCTTGAGGAATTTTTCATAACTTATGAAGTTACGTTTCAACCTATGAGTCTATTCAAAGACAAGTTTTTGGGCATTTTGAGCTTGAAAACGCACCTAATGTATAGCAACAAAATAAGTGCTGGTATGCCACACCAGACAGTACTGGCTCAAACTAAAGGCCAAGTGGCAACATTTTTACGTAACTGTTAAAAGCACTAGTTGGCTTCATCATATGCTAATTTTTGTCAATATTTATTGATCTTCCTGTTGCTAGTATTATGTTTATACTGTAAAATATGTTTTAAAGTGGACAATTTGCAAGTAAGTGTGACGTCACAAACAGAATAATGTATGTTATATAGCATCCGTGAAAATTTGATGCTAGGAGCATCAACATACGTGAATGGAGTGCGAAGTGATCTCACTTGCATTTCAAGACGTTGCTGTTAAACCGAAAGTAGGCCAACTGTATGCTCTTTCCACTGTACCAATCGCCACAGTGTTCAACTTCTGGTTCCAAAATGCAAGTGAGTTCCCCTCGCTGAGCACGTGCTGCCTTGACACCCCGCCATGCTGCTGGCATTGAACTTTCTCGCACGCTGTTAACAAATAGTTCTGAGTGTGATGTCATCACTTGGGTTGGCACAAACAATTTCTACTAAAATTAATTCAAAGCGATGTTTCTATTTCAATTGTTCAGTATATTATTAAGGATTATCACATTCTACACTTATTTATGCAATATCATTTTTTCGTGCGACTTGGCCTTTAAGTCCTGTTTCAGCCACAGCAACATCACATCAATCTGTTACTGAATTTAGAATTAAATCATGATCAGTTCTCAACATCGTGACAAATAACACTTAAGCATTCATCGAAACAGTGAATCAACACACAAAGCTAAAGATAAGCTTACTCACAAAAATACTGATACCAACTCAATATTTTCAGTGACACTGCCAACCACCTGGTGTAAAGTAAAGCTAAATTAATATTTTTATTTAAATTTCGTTAGTAGCTCAAACTCCAGCATAAATGTGACAAAAATGTAACATGCTGAAATCGAAGACATTACAACTACTCCAACCATGAAAGCTGGGTGAACTTCCAACACACGCGATTTTAGACAAAGTCATTAGATCAAAGTTAACAATGCACCAGAGATGGTAAAATAAAAGTAACCTTCAAAAGAGGGTGGCCTGGAAACAGGGAACAGGTGTGGCCATCTGGGCCCATTCCCAGCAGCAGTAAGTCAAACCTCGGAAAGCCATCACTGCCGAAGACTGTCTTCAGTTTGTCAGTGTAGTCCAGTGCAGCATCTTCAACTGTTCACACAAACCAGCCAGCAAGCATGCCAAATAGAGCCAACTCCACAAGTCAGTAGTCAGTAAACAAATCGGCACAGTATTGATGATGATAATCTTTATTCACACAAAAGCAGTGTAGAATGAAACAGAGACGGACAAAAAGTAAAATGGACAATAAACCGAAGTTATACAGACATAAAAAGCATACCAAACACAAGCTTTAAAATGTCCACAAGAAAGTTTACCTACAGAATAAACTCAAAAAACCAAACATATCATAAAAAATGTTGTAAACAGAAATAATGTGAGTACTTTGTTTATACAGAAAACATAATCTGCATAAATAAAATACATAGGATATAGGCAGAATACCAAGACAATATTGCACATACAACAAATTAACCTCATCATTTAATTTAAAGATTTTACACAAAGCAGTTTTCCAATAATATACAGGGTTTGGTGATTAGCATTAGAATTAACTCTTATCTCCCAAACAATCAACAGTAAATCGTTCAGTAGTGGGCATACTCACTAAGTGGCAGCCCCCACTGACAAAAAGTAGAGGATGTGTGTCACTATAATAATACACACTGCAGTATTCAGGTGGTTTTTTTCATTTTTTAAATCTTCAACTTTGGCCTACATTTCTTATAAAACTGAAAATAAATTCACCTTCAAAGGTCTTCACCCATTTGACCCCCACCAGAGGCTTTGCCTCTGGACTCCACTGCGGCTTTGCCGCCACACCCCTATTACCCTATTAGGCTAGTGGCACGAGCTGAGAATTTTTGACCAACCCCTCCCCGAGGTATAACCAGCTAAATTTGGTCTCATTTGAATCGTCTTGGTCTCTACTTTAAGAATCCGGATGGTGTGGTGATGTAAATACACTGTGTTTCAAAAAAACGGGCACCCTTTTTATTTCTTTCATAATTCACTCAAATGATGATCAATTTACATAAAATTTTTACCAGATGTAGCTGAAGAAATGCTAATTCAAAATATGTAAACAAAATATGGCTGTTAGTTAAATATTCTTTGCTAGTTGTGATGTAATGCTGACGTCATAGCGTGGCGCGAGTACAAACTGGTTTGTCACAACCGGTGCTGTAAGTTGCTGAATAGC
>Ga0056128_1004072_pt1 | contig 18207 bp, 15 predicted proteins | sample WorMetLIZISLAND2_FD_71113 | JGI IMG/M metagenome (GOLD analysis project Ga0056128, IMG submission 71113) | Marine gutless worms symbiont microbial communities from Max Planck institute for Marine Microbiology, Germany - Olavius geniculatus... ... | reverse complement strand
ATCCAGCAAACGTCCAGCAATTAGCTCGTGTATTTTGAATACATTTGCTGGACGTTTGCTGGATCGTGTAAACACTCTATTACTGACTGAGGAATGGCAGTATAAATACACGAGGCTCACCAAATGATCCATGTAGACTCTATTCACTAGCAGCCGCTTAACGCAGTTGATGCCTATAGTGTTTATCGCTCGACGTCTGCTCGATGTTTGCTAGCATTCATCCAGCTATCTCGACGAGCTATAGTAATTAGCATGCTAATTAGGAGGGCGGGCCTATATGACACGTGATCAGCTGTGGGCTAAGCCTAGGCCTACATTTGAGCCAGGTGGCGGAGTTCCATCAGGCCTGCTTGATGCTTGCTCGATTGTGTAAACGGGGTATGACTCGGATTAGGCTATACTGGAGATAGGCTTCACGTATATAGGCCAAGTTGTTAGAACTTATTGTCCGATAGGTATCGACGCCTATATCTGATGTGATGTGTTGGTGCAGACAAGTCGCTGATGATATCGGAAGTGCCGGTGCACAATGACGATCACTGCTTGCTGGTATCTCCTCGCAACTGCGTCCACTGCGGTCAGCCGATGTCCGCCAGTCCGACGACTGTCGACTCGCCGGACCACTCGGTGGTGTCCGACACAGATCCCGACCGTCCAGACGACGAGTCAGTCAAGGACGTGGTTCAACCTGCACCGCGTGTGATCGTATCTGACCCGTCAGTGGTCAGTTCGCGCTCGTCGACACCGCTCGACGGGTTTGTGGCGCCGATGATGCAGCTGGCGGCGCCGCTAGCAGACATGGATGACGAGTGTGTCAGTCTGCTGTCGTCCGACGACGAGTACGAGTCGTCAGTCGAGGACCAGGACTTGGAGTACGTCAGCGCGATGGAAGCACCTGAGACACAGGCGGACGACGGCAACGTGCAGGCGAGCGGACGTGAGAGCTCCGAGTCATTTTACGCGCAAGACGACCCTGATGACGTGTTCTCCAGCACCACGTGCGACAACGACCTCCACGCCAACTACGACAACAACGACAACGACGACAACGATGCTGACGACGACGACGAGGATGATGATGATGACGATGATGATTCTGTACATGTGATCTCAGCGCTGACAGGAGGCGGTGATCCGCAGCTCCAGGAGTCAAGCAACTCTGCGAGCACCTTGCTGGAGGACCCCGACGAGGCACCGCAGCTGTCACGTGACATCGATCCAGAGCAGTCATCGAGCGACGACGACAACGACGACGATGCTGATGCTGATGATGATGATGATGACGACGATGATAACGAGATAACGCTGCTTGACGTAGCGTCTGACGGCGAAGACAACAGCAGCTGTCTGGCCCAGGGCAACAACCCCATGACAGAGCCTCTGCTTGCTCCGGACACCGGCGACTCCGATCAGTCAGATCCCAACTGACGCGTCCGTCGAAACCGACTCACGAAACCCGTTTTCTACTCACTCACTCTTTGTACATAATTTGCACAAACGACGACTGTTGTATGTTAGTATTATTTTAACATGTTTTTGTACGTTGTTGAATGGTAGTAGTTGTCACTGTCAGTAGCTGTTTTATAGCCCTAGTGACTCTGTGTTCTGCTTAGACAGATAAATTATCCTGTTTTACATGTTGTTCGTTAGCGATGGAAGTCCGTGTTTAGTGCTGTTTTTTCACATTTTATTTGCTTTGCTTCTTCGTGGGAATATTATTTCACGAAGGAAAGTTATTTATTATGCATATAGTTGTTTGATTGCTTTGAATTTGTGTTAATATTGTTGCACTACCTTAAATTATAGCATTTGTTGCGTTGTTGCGTTGGTGTATCTATTTGTTTCGCTACCTGCTGTAATTTCACGTTAGGTCAAATCCGCGGCCGACAAAAGATTCCTTGACATTGTTGGAGTTCTGCTTACATATTATGCCCTGCTATCTGTCGCCCAGCCAGCCCACGTGTAGGTGCCCACTAGAGCAGTATAGTTCAAGAATAAAACGTTGTTTTTACATCTCGTGTACACTTTTTCATGAGCTGTTACATTACTTATTTTGTGTAAATGTGCACTTGCCATAAATTCCTGTGCTTCCGATTATTGTCCATCTGTATAAAAACCGTCCTTAAAAAGTTCGTTGGACCCTCAGAAGTAATACTGCTGCAGCTTTTGGTTTACTTTTAAAGTTTTATTTTTTTTTAAACTGTTCGCATCTAGTCTGTAAGCTGCAGTGTTTTTATTTTAGCTCTCATGCTATACAGCGTCAGTTTACTTTTACTGGTCTGTTGTGTAATGTAAGATGGCTTGTTACAAAATAAAACAAAATAAATTTCGTCCCCCGTTCCTTCTTTTTCGCCACACAGCAACCGGCTGCACAAAAATTTTTACCTCCGCCAAGGAGGTTATGTTTTTGCCGGTTTTTGTTTGTCTGTCTGTCTGTCTGTGTGTGTGTGTGTTAGCAAGATAACTCAAAAAGTTATGGACGGATCTGTCTGAAATTTTGAGGATATGTCGGGCATGGCATAAGCTACAGGTGGTTCAATTTTGGGGGCAATCCGGCAGGAATCCTGGATTCTGGATCACTTTGAAATTTTCGTTACCATTGCGTTAAAGGGAGCATAAGCGGAACCGCTGCAAAACGGCAGTGTAGGCCTATCCAATCACGGTTTTTTAGGTCACGTAGAACTAGGTCACTGTGGAAAATGCAACTATAGTTTGAAACGCGTAGGCGAAATCTACATTACAATCTGACAAGCCTTTGGCGGAGGTGTGCGGGCTACGACTGCTTTTCTAGTTTAGGCATGGGCTCAGATGTAAAATATACAAATATTAATATAATGTCGTTAATAATATCACGGGATTTCAAATTTACGAGAAAGTGTTTAAAGAAACGCATTATTTCTGCTGCCGACGTCACTAAAATAACTCAAGTAGGCCTAAGTAGACAGTGTTGTCTCCTAGTTCTGAGTCCAGCGATCTTCATAAACGAAACCGAATTAATGGAAAGAAGTTCACAAAAAATAGCTTACATTGCGGCTCTTACGAAAAAAGTTTTATGGGTGGCCGCCAGTTTTACGGAAATAGTAAAACTTTAACAAAAGTGTGCGGAAATTTAATACTGAAGTGCATCAAACATGCCATAGCTATATAATCGGACTCCTATAATTAAATTATACGTCAGTCATTCAGTAAGAAAGCCTTAAGACAGCATTTGGTCGCTCTTACACTCGTCATGCACTTTAAAAATTCTAATTATACAAGTAAGTCTTATTTTGACTTAAATCGGAATAATTAAAATCCGGTGAAAACTAAATTTTTGTCTCGAAGAAAGATGCGCATACATGTTGACTTATCAAATTTAACGAAGCTTGTAAAAAGTTAAATCCGTCTTAGTAAACATGGACATCATAACAACAATAACAATAATTATAGATTTATAAAGCGCTATACGCGGAGCTACAGAGGTATGATGGATTTGTCCATCAATAAAAAATAAAATCTAGCAGACGCAATGTAACCTACCGGCCTAGTGATGCAGTGGCGTCCAGAGAAAGAGAAGACGTTTACGGATTAAAATTCTGTCCAAAGATTTCAGTAAAAGAAGCCTATTGCACTACTAGCATGTTAGAAAGTTATGGCTGTCGTTGTGCGTGTTTTATATCATGGATGTATTTTGCGTCAAAACACGTTGAAGCCGTTAAGAGTCTACATTTCTCCAACACGCCACTAGCCGGTTTAAGAAGCGAGGACACGGAGGGTGGGGGAGGCAAATAGCTGTAGGCTAAACGTAAGTGCCACTGCGAATTTGTGTGTACACTCCTGTCTAGAGGTCAGATGACAGAGAGACAGACAGATGGGCAGAAATGATATCCGATTGCTGGCATTACAGCTACAAGCTTCCGCACTACGCTGCCGCAACAGAACGTAACGAACGATGTCTTGCTGCGGAGGCTGCGCAAACACCATGACGTCACTGCATCGGATAAACGACCTCAAGGAACCCCTTAATTTACACGTCGACATTTAAGTAACTCCAAATCATGCATGCACTCGTTTTCAATGACGTACTAGGTCTATTCGTTTAACACCGTCGACGCAGCACGACTCGTGTAATTGGAAACACGCGAATAGAAAATGCCGTGATTGCTGCGACTTTGAGCAAATCATAATTATGTTGTCGTAATTTTTAGTAAATGTGCCGTAATTTTGTACAATATTTAATCGCGCAATGTGATGTTCCAAGGTTTTTGCAAGTTTTGTTACAAAATTAAAAACAGCTAACTTAAAAGCAAGGATATTAGGCTTAAACTGGACCTGAAACCGACGACAAATTACATGCACGTAAAGACGGACGGACCGATGACCAGGCTGACGCTGTCGGCAATACGCGAAATAGCCTAATAAAAAAGATGAGTAAGTAGGCCTACAGAAAAGTAAGTTAGCAAGCACAGTAACGCAAGTGAAATTAAAACGGGAATCTATACAGCGCATCAGTGAACTCTAACGGGCTGCACGGATGAGCAAAATGCTAAGAAAGTGGCGAGTTTTCAGCTGCTACCAGGTATTTGAAAGTATCGACTATCGACGTCGCACGCCGGAGCACCAACGGTCACAGAAACAGTCCGGATATGGACAATGGACATCTAGTTACTATAAGCATCTGATTCTGACCTTCTAGGTAGACCTGCTAGGTGTCCATGGAGCAGACCACCAAACCAGCAACGGAGACGAAAAGATGGCAACAGGTGTAAGTTTCACGATGACGTTTCGATAGGTCTATATCATGCACTGCACTCAGTGCCCTGTTCGGGTTTTCGCAAAAATGCGTTTTTAAAATTTTAGGAAAACACGGTCTGCGGTAGGCCAAAACCATACAGGGTGTGCCAAAAATGTCCCAACGTGCTTGTGGCGTTCGGCGTGGGTGGGCCACAATGCTGTCAGGATGCCTAAGTAACTGTATAAAACTCAACACACAATATTGAGGTTTTAAGAGCCAAAGCTAACTTTATTAATACTGTCGAACCAGCTTAACGAAGCAAACGACGTTTTGAACGGTCCAGGGACAGGATAGACAGAGTGACAAACGGACAGACGGACAAACAGAAAAACTGACGGATGTACGACTAAACAACTAAAGTCCGCAAACGTAGGCTAACACTCAGCCTACAGTGATAGGCCTACTCGACTCGCCGCCTCAAACTCAAACTAAACCCCTCTACTCTACGCTAATCTACCCTACGCTAACTCTACACAACTCGAGGACTTAAGCTAAACTCAGCTGCCCCAACATAACTTTAGGACTTAAGCCCACTACGGCTGCCTAACAAAACAACCAAAACCACGCCAGCATCACGCCAGCGTGCGACTCAATCCGATGTCCGGTGGCGAGTGCCGGTGTCGTGGGAAATTTGTCGCACCTGGAAAATTCTTCCCACCTCCATATTGTCATAATGTAACTAACGCTAACGCTAACCCTAACCCTAACCTTAAATCTAACCATATTCTTAATCTTAACCCTAACCCGTACTGCTGCGTGTGGGAATAATTTTCCAGTGCGACGAATTTTCCACGTACACCGGCGCTCTACGCAGGTCTGCAGACACCCTGCATAGCAGGCCAAGTCACGTGGTCGCAGAGGCTAGCTGGTGCAGCCTGCACGACCGTGACAGTGCTTTTGTCAGAACTTCGTCATATCTCCACCAAATTTGATATTGTTTTAGCATACAGATAAACAAGGCAACAGATAAACAAGGTAAACTTATTGTTCACCTCACATAATTTATGTCAACGCACTACCGCAGATGCTCTATATTGTTGCATAATGCTGAGTTGTTGTCTCCGTAAAAGTTCTAACGACTTAATTAAGAACACAATATACTAAAATCTGATTTATTCGGCAGAATTATAAGTTTATGTAACAACTTGCTTCCAAATTATCAGAATTTATGCCCAAAGTGTACACAATGGCTTAGACGTGACGTTACGGGTGACAGCGGCATTAACGATCAACTGATCAAAATGCACAACACTCATTTATGGATAAGATGTTTTTGAGTTCATCAGTTAGTTATTTTGTTGTCTGCTATTTTCACGTAATTTTAATATCACAAAATTATTACATCACGTGGCACTTTGTCAAATTGATAATAAAAAAGTGAGCAATCTGATACTGATAGTCACTGCGTAATGTAACAATTTGGAGCAACTGCGTTTTACGTGGTAGTGCGTTGATATAAATTACGTGAGGTGAACAGTGAGTGTACCTTACATCTTTCTGTCGTCTTGGCTATCTGTGTGCCAAACATTATCACATTTGGTGAAGATTTGACGAAGTTCTGACAAAAACAAGTTGGGACATTTTGGCACACCCTGTACAAGAAAAGTCACTGTCGTATTTACATTTAATTCAAAACAAAATATTCCTGCAGAAGTATTTAGTAGGTATTAACGGTATTATTTCCAACACGTTTGCGACTATGATGAAAAAATCCAACATTTCTGAAACCTTATTTTATTTTCTATTTAACTACAACCTAAAGTTGCACTACATGCATTTCACCAATTGTCATATTTCACGCCGATGACGCTGTTTTTGTTGTTCTCAGGGCCAGTGGCGTCATGGCCCGGGAAGCCTGGGGACAACTTTCCGAAAAATGCAAAATTTGGAACTGAAAACCAGCATTTTGGAGGAACTTAGAGGCACAATTATAGTTTTAAGCACACATAATCTGCTTGGTCGGATATTTATAGCTGTTTGTCGGAATTCTCTCTGAAATTTGAAGTGTCTGTTGGAAAATTGCAACTGCCTGCTCCGTCTACTTCTTTAACCGACGACGTTGCTCAGTGGTGTCATTTCAGTAAATCATTGGGGGGGAGTCTCAGTAATCCTTGGGAGGGTTTAGTCTACGTAACGTATTGTTTCTGCAGCACTAACAGTGTTTTAAAAGTACGATTTACAGGAAAAAAAAGTCAAAATCATAAATCATTGTGAGGGTTCGTAAACCCCTCCAAACCCCCCCTCCCTAAATGACGCCCCTAACGTTGCTGCACAGGGCTGATTGTCCCACCATCTATGCGCTCGTATAGTGTTCACTGTGCAATAGTATTACTAGCATTGCCGCAGCCGCCACGATCGCTTAATAGAACACGTAAACTTCGATGAACAACGACTAACGTTCAAAAGTGTCACAAATCATCCGACCAATGAACAGCGCCGCTGTGTCGGGGCGTGCGCCGGACCACGGTGACGTCACGGGTGACGTCATCACGTCCATCAGCTGATCATCATGCGCTCGCGCCGAGTCCGCGTGGTGGTGGCGCTGCCTACTGTCCAAACATGGCGGCCCACAGCTGGACGAACTCGCCCTTGTCGAGGCTGCCGTCCTGGTTCTGGTCGAACATCTGGACGAGGTAGCGCGCCATGTTCTCGTCAAAGCCCATCTTCTCCTGTATGACGGCCATCACCTCCTCGGGACTCAACACTCCGTTCCCGTCCTTGTCCAAAGCGTTGAAGCACGTCGCTATTTCTTCATGGCTGTATACAACATCCGCATTCCACAGTATACGGATGGACACAGATCGGGCCGGGTTCAATCGACTGTGTCTGATTAAGTCAAGCTGGCATGCTACGTTGACGAAATGTAACTCCACCGACTTTAGTCATTTCGAAGCGAAGTGCAGTGTTTTCACGTTCTTCACTGCGGGCCATGTCTCGTGTATGAGTTAAATCTGCACATAAGACCGAACGCCGAACAACAGGAGTGACTTTTAAAATTTTTAACTGCGACCATGGGTCCACTCAGGTACTCGGGTCGTCATTTCATTCAGATCTCATGTATCGCGGTAATCGCCGTAATGCACATTTAATAAAGGTTAAAAGGTTAAAAGTGGTGTTATAGCTCTTAATGGAAACCCATTTCAGAGCTACGGAGCGTCACCTGCCGTATAGCACAGAAGTAACAAAAAAGCCCTAGGCATACATTAAATCTCACGAAGACCGAGTCTGCTAGAAACTTAGAAGTCGGTTTTACGCGACAGCAGAATCCGTCTGTCTGTCTGTCCGTCCGTCGTCTGTTTGTCATACCCTGGACTGGAACTGTATCAAAAAGGTGCAAGCTAAGAATACGAAATCTTCAATGCGGCTGACCCAAAAACTGTAGTTTTCTGCGACGAAATTTCGTGCCCTGTCTGAAGGGGTTTTTCTCGAACAAAGGCGTGAAAGGGAGTACCCTTTAAAAGTTCTTATTTCACCATTATTGACTCGTCTAGCGTGAAAACGGTTGCAAACAGGCACGAACATGCTGGTTATCATAAGCACTAGTGGCGAGCTATTTAGTGGTGTGAACATCGATGCATCGATGACCTTAAATGACCTTTAACTGCCAAAATGGAGGGTTTGAGTGTTTTTCTTTTGCAATTTTCAGCTGCGGTGCACATTTCAAGAGTGAACTGCGCCGATATTACTACAGATAAACCCGGACAAACTGCGTGTGAAATTTTTAGCATAGAACATACATTTTAACCATCTGAGTTTCGTCCTCTTAAGTTCAAGGAGTCTTCCGTAAAGAGGCCTGAAATTTAGGCACTTTTAAAAAGCGTTATTATTTTATTGCAGTGATTGTCCAGGCAGCAGAACCGATGCTGTCGCGCGTCATGTGAGCTTTGATTTGTCAGGCTATGCTACAATTTCAGACGAGACTAAATGGCGACTAATTAAGGCCAGGTTAGTTTGGTGGGGGGTCTGTAGCAAAAGCGGGGCCTTGTTTAAGCTCAACTGAAACAACCAAACACTCCCTGTTGCAGTGGTTGCCTTAGCCATCAGCAGGCTCAGCCAGACCAGTTTGCACTGCGAGACGGGACAATGCAACTCATCCCCTGTTTATGACCCAGCTTACGCTGGTGCTCATTGCGAATACCCACTAAAGGATTGATCGTGGCAGGCTAATTTGATCTCGGTCTGGTTAGGTAGGCTACGTACGTATCGAGGCTGTCTTCCAGTCTGCTACTTTTGTACCTGCGGCGGCGCGACTACTAACATGGCTTTGGTCTCGGCATAGAACCCGGCGAACTCTTCGATGTCCAACTGTCCGTTGCCGTCGCGGTCAAATTTCTTCAGCAGCATGACGACCTTGCCGGCTGGGAAGTTGAACGGAGAGCTCTGTAGGATCGAAGACGCCTCGTTCAGAGTTATGAATCCGTTACCGTCCTTATCGAACTCCTTGAACTTGGGCACCAACTGGACTTTCCTGCACACCCATCAAGGCCATATTGTTGTTGTGACTTTTACTCGTATGCATGCAAAATCTGGCAACTGCATAAGCGCCTATCGCTGTAATAATATACAAAATAACTCTCTCAGGAGATAGTACATCTTATCACAATTGCCTTCCAATAAGTTATGTAATTGAGCGACAAACTATTAGGTTTTTTCGCCGCATTCTAAGAAGTGACAATCGGAAGTCATAGTTTGCATTGCATGTTGTGGACCGACAGACAATCAGACATGCTGGCGCAGCGACTCTCTCCAGTGCAAAATAGCTTGGAGCATCATTTAACTAACCGTTATTATTCGTTGCCACGAGGTTTATATGTGTCATGCTCAGGGTTGTTAACGTATTGCAATAATTTTCAGTATTGCAACAGGTATTGCAATACTGGTTGCATGTTTAGTATCGCATGTGGTATTGCAATACTTTTGGAGCCGAAATATTGCAATACTTAACAGCAATACTTTTTGATATACAGCACACTGCTTATCGTGACAACACTGTTTAATTATGCAAAAAACTTTTCATTCTTCTGTTCGATCACTTAAAAAAGACTAAACGAAACCTAACATGTCAATATAATTATGACTTGTTTATTGTTTGAATTCTGGGTTGACAACGTTATCACGTAGTCTGTAGTCAGCACACAATTTTGAATAAGTTGCACCCAGCGGCAAAAGTCAAAATTTATTTTGGCGAGCGGATAGTAAAGTATTGCAAAAGTATTGCAATAGTATTGTGACCTACCACGACTTTACCCGAACCTACCATGGTCTCATTTCGTCCTACGTCACTTTGCTTACTCACTTCTGTGTCTACGGCACAGTTCCCACCTCCACCCACTGTACGGCCTCTGCCATGGTGGGCCGGGGATCTGTCGGGCATCACATCTCGTTTCCATGGGTTGAGTGACTGGCTGGCGGAAGTCACTTGGTTACCCATGGTGGGAAGGGGATCTTGCCGGTAAGGTGTTTGACAAGGATGTTGTTCACACTAAGGACTCTTATGTGTCCTATTCAATTTAGGTGCTGTGCTGTGAATGTTCCACACGGGATCTCTCCTCGTAGTACTTTTTCACAGACAGCGGTCGGCCGGTATGTGGCAGTTAGAGTTTACGGATCTTGTCTGTTAGTGTTCTTATGAATATATTTTGGTTTTGTGTGAAAAGACAATTTTGTGTTTTTTTAGTGTGGGTTCGTTTCAGTCACCTTATCACACAGTCCTAGACCTATATATCCTAAGCAACGGACAATCCCCGTCACTTTCAACGCCTACTTACGACAGACCTATCGACAGACCTTATGATAGACGACAGACCTACAAAGATCCTACCTAAGTGCACTTTTTCAAGGTCTTTTTGAGGCCAACGACGAACGCAATCGATAACGACGACGACCTATTCGCAAACGAACGAACGATCTATGAAAAAGAAGGTTTTTAATATACGAGCGACAGGAATATACCGGTGGTTAGTCTCAAGCCGTGTCCATTGTCATGACCGACTCCAGACGAAAGGTGAGAATATCCAGTGCTTGCTCCTCGAGGGCCTTTCCGAAGGCGACCAGCAAAAAGGAAGAAGCTATGCGACCGTTGATGTTCAGTCTTTAGCCACCTGTTGACTGGAGCGTATAGCGAATACGCACTGCTTGAGTAGTTTCCCCAGTCAGCATCCGAGTGAACGGAAGTGTACTGACTGAAAGATCCCTTCAAGCGATCAACCGTATCCGCATTACCCGCCGCGCGCGAACAGGTGAGACTGAGACATGCTGGAAGATAGTTCTCCTCTACCGAACGTCTCGGTTTCGGCGTTCTCGGCTTTAGCAAGTTCACTAAGACTATCCTCAAAGCCTCTTCCGTCAAGTTGACTAAACGGACAACGACAGGAGAAGAACCGACCGTTAATACTAACCTGTTCTTACCTCGTATATCTCACTGATGACCTTTCGCCAAACCCGTATTTTCCTATTTGTTCTTATGTCCTTAGGTCTTTTTGCTCCCTATCCCTAAAAACTCCTATACTACGATTCGAACGGTACGTGAATGTACACTGGACGACGAATGCAAGCAGGGTGCTGCAATAGTTCACCCTTTAAAAACCTGCACTCACAATCCAACGGACACTCGGCTACCTGACCCTATCCACCCACGGCGAGCATAGCAAGTAAGATACGAAGATGACGAAGGCGGAGAAGCGTGCTGCAATAGCTTCTTCAATCCGTACTTACTCCGATTTACGTGACTCGCAAGCTATCCTAAACTATCCCTTCCCAAACAAATGAAAAAGTGCCTTTCAGACAGTTCAATGCTGGGTGACATTAAACGACGACCGCGCAAAGGTCCTATGTTTTAGTGGGTCCTAATTTTAAAGCTAAAATACCTTACATTTAGTCACTAGTGCTAGGACTCTTATCGTGGTCCTCAGATCACTAGGACACCTTTATACCTTACTACTAAAAACCCTAGTCACTCTTATGTCACTTCTCCTTAGAACGTAGGACACTTTGGTGTCCTATGTTCGATGTCACTTTTTGCACTTTTACCTTTGAAACCGTGGTCTTTTGGTGACCGTGGTTCAAGGTACCTATCTATTCTTAAAGGGGAAAAACATTTTAGACGTTCTGTCACTCCAGCAAAGAAAGGTCTCCTCGGTCCCAGATTACCTTTGGTTTGGGTCTCAAAAGTGCCTACTGTATTCGGTCACTTTTGCACACCCACCATGCACTGTAGGTACGGTCCTTAAGGGACCACCAGACTTCCGTGCGGTAACTTGGTCAGTATCAAGTTAGTCACTTTTGCCTTTGACATCGGCTTTTATACTGCTAGCTCGAGGGCGTGGTCTGCACGAAACAAGTTTCGCTTATGTTTTAGTATTACGGGCGCAGGCTACTCTTCAGCTCTATATAAAAATGCTCAATCGCTTTGGAAGCCTGGCCAGGTAAGTGTTTTAACTTGTATTTTTTTATTAATTAAAGACGCGAAATTATTATTCTTAAAGTTATAGGTAGAGTTCTGTTGAAAATTAGAAACACTAATATGAGCTTTACATTCGCAAAGCATCAAAGCATCATTTAACTAACCGTTATTAATCCCTGAAGAATCTTGAATTTTCGGTAAGTGCTTTTCGACGTATAATCGTTAAAGATATACTAATGCTAGAAGAATGCGGACAACGGCATTCGACGGCTAAATGTCCGCACTTTCTTGAACAACGGACCGCTTTCCTCCGACAAATGTTAAAATAGTGTTTTTAGGGGCATTTTTGGAGTGACCATAATACAGAAAATGGCGATGACGGGGAATTTTTATGTGCTAAAAATAGTAACACCAACAGTAACTGGCGAGCTAAGGAAAACACGATTTTTGGAATAGAAATTTGTGCTTTGTTTACCTTCCGGCTAACGATTTTTACAAAGTTGTATTAAAGTTACGCTACGGGGATATCTCGATATTCTGACTCGACGAATAGTGAACACTTAACGATATCTACGGTTAGTGGAGTTTTTATTACGATTTGACAGGCAAAGAGTGCTAAGTGATATCGGCGAGTACCGAAAAAAATCTGTTACAGTATTGCAATACTGACTCGGAAAAAAGTATTGCAATCAGTATCGCAATACTTTTTACCAAGTGTTGCATTTAGCAAGTATTGCTATTGCTATTGCAATACTTGTTGCCAGTATTGCTAACAACCCTGGTCATGCTGCTGTACGTACGCTTCGGCAATCTTGCTCTTGAACTGTCCAAACTCGGATGCAGACAGTTTGCCGTCTCTGTTGTGGTCGAAGCGTTTGACGAAGTGCAGTGCTCGATCCTGAGGGTAATTCAGCTCCTGGCATAGCATGGACACCGCCTCATCAAACGATATGAACGTCTCTCCGCTGCCAGCACACGTTCAACTAATGACTATAGCTGCTGCTCCTGACAAATTACCAATCTCAGAGCTACGGAGCGTCACCTGTCATATTGGATCACATAATGTTACCTGTCGTCAGACACGAATAAACGCGCGCCGTCTTATTCCGAGCCAGACAGTATTCGAACGAGGGTGGGTACTCGACCCTGTAGGAATAGAAAGCTAAGTTGCATGACTACCGAAGGTAATACATTTTTGGTGACTGATTTTGTCTGGACATGCAACATGACCGCGATGCATGTGCAAGCCCTATGCGGCTTTGGTCGAAAACACCTTGACATTTCACTAGGCCTATTTTCGTTGAATTCGCACATACATTACTTAAAATTTTTGTGAATTCGCATGAAACATGCGCATAAAACTTCCAGGAGCGGCTCATGGTCGCATCCAAACAAATGACATAGTCTCTTTGACGAGTCCGCATGGTCGGCCCCAAGTGTACATTATACCGTAGGATACTTCCAGTGGCGTATTTAGGGGGGCATAGTGCAATGCCCCCCCTTTGGCCCGACCATGAGAATTTTTTACAGGCGACTTTTATGAAAAGGTGCGTTTTTTGCCGTTTTCCAGCAAATTTCAGCCAAAAATGAGCGAATTTGCGGCTTCCATTGAACGTTCAAAAGCAAAACGTGTTTCAGCTTCAGGGGGCTTCGCCCCCATGTCCCCCGACCAGGGTCTCTGCCTCTGGATTCCGCTGGGGGCTCCGCCCCCAGACCCCCGTTATAGGCTCGCGCTCTGCCGCTCGTCATGCCCCCCCTTTGCCAAATCCTAAATACGCCACTGGATACTTCTGCTCGTTGCTGCACTTTACCGCGAGTCGATCGGCTAACACTGCTCCTTCCTTCATCTTTTGGTCATGGTCGTAATTCGATTTTATAGCGTCCACCACAAACAATTTGCAGTCAGTGCCCTCTGATGTGCGTCCTGGAATTAACTGTACCTCGGCGAAAACTGCAAAATCGATCTGAAACATCCTGGAAAAATCCCCCATCCGTTCAAATGACTGGTACGCATGTAGTAAACTGAAATATAGGGGCAGTACGCTGAGCGCATTTACTGCCGTGATCAAAATGATCCATGCAAAAATATAAAAATATGTGTGCATTTGTTAATAATTGATGCAGTACATTAGTAACGATTAGCACGCGTGACCGATGGATTATCAGACGTATTATCATCCTCTTCTTTCGGGCACGACGTTTATAGTTCAACTTGTGCAGATTGTCCACCATAACTAATGCTTAACATCAACGAGCGGAATCGTTTCGCTCTACAGGTTATTATAATAATGTAATAATAATGATATGGCAATAACAATAATGATACATGTATGCAATACAGAGAGAGAGAGAGAGAGAGAGAGAGAGAGAGAAAGAGAGAGAGAGAGAGAGACTGTCAAACAAAAGACACATACGACATTCTGGCTTTGATGTCGAGAAGGAAAGTTCGGATCTTAGTGACGACCTCCAGAGCGACGGTCGGACTGACTCAGACTTGAGACTGACGAATAATGATGAACGATGCTGAACCAAGTTCTTATCTCACGCTACACACCAGGCAGGTCCTGCAGTCAAGCATGCAGCACATGCCTGCCGATAGAACTTCGTCAAATGTTAATCGATTTTTACTAAAGCCACTTGAATGGTGAACTTGAAATAAACTAACTATCATACTCTAAACGCGTGCGGTACGAAAAAATACCGTATTAAAACAAGAAATTTAAACTAATGCTTAGGAGACGCGCGAAAGCCTATAGCAATTCCTGTTCGCAAACTGTCATCTCTAGCCATTTCGTCGCAATTCTTGGAGTGTGCGCTGCAGCCGAAGATCGCAAAAATCAATAAAAACCTCTTATTTTGAAAGTTCAGGGTCTTTCAAAGTCATGACGTTGATACGACTGAAAAGCTTGTTACTAGTGCTTGTTGTGATAGGCAGCATGCCCATGCCTATCTGCAGACGTTTTCACGAAAGACTGGTCAACAACGGTAAAATAACGACTTTTACGGTGGTACCGCTCTTTGATGCCCTCGTGCGCAGGTTTCATTGAACACAGCAAATCGAGACTTGGACCATTGAAATTTGCGTTTAATGCTGAAAATTTCGTGCGCAGCTTTTCCATGTTATGATGTTTATCTCAACTGATTTCGGCGCAATTCGCTCTTGAAATGTGTCTCGCAGTCAGAAATCGCCAAAAAAATCCACAAAAACCCCTATTTTGGCGTTCAAGGTCATCCAAGGTCATTGAATTTGGTGGCAATTGACTTTTTATTAGTGTTTTTAAAATATTTTTTTATTTATTAGTGATTAATAGTGACCCAGGCCCTATCTCGCACCCTTATTGAGATACAGCGACTCATTGGCTGAAATTCGCCAAAAAAATTTCTACTTTTCTCTCATTTAACGCCCTCGTTTGGGGTGACCCCCTTTGAATTTATAGAAAAGCTTTGCGGTTCCTACAACTAAAGTCTTTTAGGCAGCCGACGGTAAAAATTTGGCATTTCTAGCTTGCACCGTTTTTGACTGACCCACCCGTGTGTCGGATGGTCGGACAAACAGACGGACGGACGGACAGACAGAACTGCGATGGCTAAGACGCGCTGAAAGCAGTAGCTGCTTTCGCGCGTAATTACACACGGCAGCTCGCTTATCACAAACTAGTGTACCACGCATTGGAATGTGTGATGATATGTTTTATAATCATTAAATTGCAAATTGCAAATAGGAAAAATAAAAATGAAAGAAAATAGGTTAGCATTTGACGTGCACTGTGTCCAAAAAGTAACCCCTTAGACATCGTACAATAGAAATTTCACATCTGAACAAATCCGAATAAAGTTTTGTACACTTAATTTCCAGTACATTGCTGAAACGACCACCAACTTTTGTTGAAAATGTCTTAGCGGAGTTAATAATTGTTGAATATCGGTAAAAATATTTTGTTACCAATATGGCGTTACTCGTACATAAGAAAAACCGCAAAACCTCTGTGTGCATCTGCGTAACTCCAACAAACAACATTTAATTCTGACAAAATTATACATCAACTATGCATCATTTATTGCCAATCGAAGTGCTAAATTTCAGTTAGATCTGCCAACGCAGACAATATTTGTAGTGGCTTTTGTTGTGAGATCACTCCAAAACGTGAAGTGCTCAGTATTAGGCAACCGCTTGTTTAATCCTGATTAATGTCCAGGGCTTGCTGGAAAATTCCACGATAAAGTTCTTAGCACCATATTTTTTCTTGTCTAAACAGTTTAATTAAAACTCGATCGTCTGCAGAAAATAGGCCCCTACCATTTTGTTATTGTTGACGTTATTGTTTCAGTTGATTGCGTCAACAAACGTCACTTCCGATCGAGCAACTACAGTACGCCATGTAATGCCATATTGGTAACGGATATATTTTGTTATCGATATTCAATAATTAATAACTCCGCTCAAAAATAATATTTTTCATTGAAATATGGTCATCGCTTTAGCAGTTTATTGGGAACTAAGTGAACTAGGTTCATGAATTCTGCTACTTGGAAAGTTTACTTACTGAAGATGCTCGTTGTGATAAGGAGATCAAGAAAAGAATTGCAATGGCAAGAGGAGAAAAGAATTACTACGAGGGAACATCTCAAAGGACTTGAAGAAACGGATGGTGTAAGCACTAGTATGGAGTGTAGCTCTTTATGGCTCAAAGACATGGACACTTAGAAAAGAAGACATTAAACGTAAGCTTATACAAGATTTTGAGATGTGGATCTGGCGTAAGACGAAAAAGATCAGCTGGACAGCAAGTGTCAAATGAAGAAGTTTTCAGTCTGGTGCAAGAACAACGTTCTCTGATTCAAGTCATCAAGCAACGCCAAGCAAACTGGATAGGACATATCTTGAGACATGACTGTCTTCTAAAGACTGTACTAGAGGGGATGATGGAAGGGAAACGGCCAAAGGGAAAACCAAGAAGGAAGATGCTGGATTTACTTATGGAGCAAAAGGAAAAGAAGATCAGTTACGAGGAACTGAAGAGAGGAGCACAGAGCCGTGTCGGATGGTGCCATCGTCACTGGAACCTGCCTTAGGGCAGAGCACGCAAAGAAGAAGAAGTGAACTAAATTATATTGATATTCGTTTAGATTTGACATTACTGTTGTACGATGTCTAGAGGTTTACTTTTTCCGGACATAGTGTAGTTATGACAAAAACTTGGGGGTTTACTTTTTATTGGTGAACACTTTTACTAGTCCTTTACCATACTGTGGTAATTATACTTTTCGCTTTCTGAATAGCAAATATGCCTACCGTTCTTCGGTGTTTCATCGAAAGTACTTGTTTAACTGCTTTACTCATTTATGCACCAGGAACAATTCAAAGTTAGTATACACTACCTTTGCTTTCTTCGGTGGAGCTGCAATCCGAATTTGATGCGTTTTATATGTTAATTTTTCTCAACCTTTTTCTCCGCTAACAATTACTATAATAGTATCTTGTATCTGCAAATGATAGCGTAAGCAGCCGTATATCATTCGTAAAAAATCGACTTATTGCGAGCTCCGCTGCTTAACGATTAGCACGCGTGACCGAGAGATAATCCGAGGTATTATTCTCGTCTTTGTGCCATCCCGGCAGCAGAATAATGCAGTCAGCTTCTGCATCCTCTCATCCCGCTGTCTATATAGTAGCCTGCGTTATACTCATTCAATGCCAGTGCTGTGTCAGCCTGCAGTGTGCTTAGTTAAGTAGGTAGGTAAGTAAGTAATTTATATAGCGCGTTAACTGTAACAACCTCGAACGCGCTGAATCGAGTGTTGATCATACATGAACACTTTGAGTTTGCCACTGTAACAAAGTCATATAATAAGTCTGTTATGTAGCAGAACAGTGTGCATATATCTATGCACGTAATGCTGTATCTTCTCGAACAACGTACTCGTCAGCTGTGACTTCATGCTCTGTCGGTGTACCCCAAGGATCCGTCCTGGGGCCACTACTGTTTTCTGCATATACGTCTCCTCTGTCAACCATCGCCAAATCTCACCA
>Ga0056128_1004070_pt1 | contig 18209 bp, 10 predicted proteins | sample WorMetLIZISLAND2_FD_71113 | JGI IMG/M metagenome (GOLD analysis project Ga0056128, IMG submission 71113) | Marine gutless worms symbiont microbial communities from Max Planck institute for Marine Microbiology, Germany - Olavius geniculatus... ... | reverse complement strand
TATGTCGTCTCTCAGTCGTCTCTTTAACCGTAACAAATGTATTGTGGCTAAACGGTACGTCGTAAGGAGTTGGCGATACCGTTGCATAGGGCAATAACGACTACCTATAAGCTGTTGAAAGTAACCATGTCTCTATCCGCAATTTGGAATGCAGTGCTTTTGCCTGCAGCCGTCACTTACGTGCGCCAAATTACCGTATCTTATCCTAGCACTGATTTTAGCGTCCAGTATAGCAACGTCACCAGATCGTGTATGGGACTGCAGTTACTCTGAAAAATCGCTATCTTTCCGCAACCGGAAGTCAGACGCTGGCCTTCAGATATAGGCGGTACGGTCGGCCCATCGCAGCAACAGCTGGGATTTTTGTTCTCCAAGACGCATGTTGCATTCATGTACGCCTACAGGTATAGACAGAGTGAACGCTTTGAAGAACACTTGGTTTGTACTTTGTATATACTAGCATTAAATTTGTTAGGAATCCAGCACGCTTGTAATTTGGGTACCGTTTGATAAAAAAGAATAAAAAATAATCTCACAAATTGATAGACCGTTTGTTGCCCAAACAACTGTATTAAAGCACCATAGATTAAAATCTGTTGCTGCAATAGTGCACATAAATTAATTTAGGCTAACTACATAATGACGTGATGATGTCACTGATTATTCATTGGACTCAATAACATAAATAAACGAGAAAATGAAGAGTACGAACGACAGACAGAAAAATATTATATAGAGATAAAACACTAAAATATTCAGTTTAATCAGCAAATGCGACAGCACAATATCCATGGATATATCCACAGGATGGCTGAAGTCTGATATCCACACATGGATATATCCATGGATATCCATATCCACGGCAAGCCTGGAATTTTCATCTAGTCAGTTTTCAGCTATCGTAAACAAATTTGGAAATTCACTCAGCGGCAAGAATTTTTCTCGCAAAAGTATATGTAGAGTCCTTGTGGTAGCTAGAGTGCGAATTTCGGGATCCTAGCTTGCACCGTTTTGATATAATCGCAGAGTGTGACAGACAGACCCGCTCGTGCACGCACACACATGCCTCTACGATAGCTAAGATGCGTTTAGCATAGCTGTCGCGCGTAAAAAAACTAACCGATTGTCTGCAATTCCAGACGCGTTAAGCCCAAATTAAATTACGCCAACTTTCACCGAAACTTGCCCACGGGGAAAGTCGTGGACACAAATCACGAAAGTCACAAACACAAACCATGTCGACATGTCGAGATGTTTGCGACAAAGTCTGTGACAAGTAAACGACAAACCTGTTTGTGTCACTCTAATGGAATTTAGTCCGTTACAATGCACGGGGAAAGTCGGCAACAAAGTCCGAGACAAAGTCAGCGACAAGTTCGCGACAAAGTCGCAGACTTGTTGCGGACACAAATCACTGGTAGATTGAGTCCGTTGCACGCAACAAATGTACGCAACGGATGCAACGCATATACAACAGAACGTCAGAGACATATCAGGGCTGGAAAAACCTATTTTTTTAAAATTTAGGTTTTAAAGTTTTTTTAAAGGTTTTATAGGTTTTTACGTTTATAGGTTTTTTGTTTAAGTGTCCAATGAACACAGTGCACAAAATTATGACACAGGAAAAACGTTTTATAATTTTCACCTTGTCCCCCAGATAATCATGTTTTTTTTGTTAGAAATTATAGCAAGATAAAGTAATAAAAAAACGATTAAAATAAAATATGATATGTGACATCAATTTCGTAAAAATCAACAAATGTGAAAAACCTAGAACTGTACTTTTGAGATTTTTCGTTTTTTAAAACTTATTAACCTACGTTTGTCAAACTAATTTTCCAGCCCTGGAGACAGCAGTCGTCGCAACACAGCGTACGCAAGGTACGCAACGAACGCAATGTACGTAAAGTAGAACGTCACTGGCAGCTGGAGTCGTCAAGGGTGACGGCTGTAGTCTGGCCTTGTGCTTTAGCCAGCTCAGTCGAAATGATGATGGCATTGGTTCGATGTCTCTCCTGCTGAATCTGACGCTGCAACTCTAAAGGCACGTCCGGGATCACGAATGCTATCAGACTCGTTATAAACAGCACCACGTTCTACAACATACAACACACGCATCATCATAATATTCTCTGCGTCGTGCTGAAGATTTAAAGCCTAAAATAGGCTCAATATGGTGTATAGTTCTTTAAGAAAAACCTATCGCCAAGCTACGGAGCGTTACCTGCTATATGGGATCACACTGTGCTACCTGCCATTCGACACAGATGAGCGCGTCCCGCTTTAACCCTAGCCAGACAGACCGGTACTCAATTTACCTACCCCGGAGGGATGGAAGGCTGAGTTGGCTTTGGTGTTGGTTATATATACGCAAATGGTTTACCTGTCCGCAGACAGTCACCCATCCTAGTAGTAACTACTCAAGTCCATGACCCCTCGATCGTAAGTCTGTCACCCTACCGTTACGCTATCAAGCCTAGTTTCCATCCAAAGCAAGGCAAGCAATGCAGAGGAAAAACACGCAATCTAACGCAACGTACGCAACAGACACCGCTCTTAGCATTGCGTTTTGGCTGTTGCGTCACTTGCGTCAGCTGCTTCGGAGCTTCCGTTGCGTCAAAAAAGCACGCAAGCGCCTTGCGTTGCGTTCGACGAAGAAGTTAACAGATGAAGCAACATGAAGCAAACTTGGAGCACACGTTGCGCACGTGTATTTTGAATACGTTTGCTCATGTTTGCTTCATCGTGTAAACGGGGTATAACGGAGCCTCTGAGATGACGAACGACGAGCCCAATTTCACACATATAGTTTATGCTATCATTAGCTTTATTTTTGTCTCTAAGTTATCTTAGGAGATTTACAGCGAGTAAAAAAGCAAGTAAAAAAGCAAATTTAAAGCAAATTCAAAGCTTACTTCGAATTTCATTGCAATATATTATTATGCATGCATCATTTAGTTTAATGCTATTTTCATCATAGTGTGGAAGCACGGTGTAGTGGTTGATCAATACCAGGCCCGACCTGGTTAGTATCTAGATGGTAAGGTGCATGTAAACCATCTATAGCTAATGTACAGCCAACCACGCAGGTCAACTCAGCCTGGCCATCCATCCACGGTTAGGTGCTGTGAGTATCAGCGAGAGCTGGGACATATCCAACGCACTAACCTACTATCCGTGGTCTTGTAGTATAAACTGGTGTCGGACGAAGGGATAAGGGAACGGAGATCAGTACCACCAAATGGGGCTTTAGGCGTGGGAAGAAGGACTTTCGCCTATGAACGCTGTACCACGTTTACATGAAAAATTTGGTCGACGAACAAGCTCGTCAAGCCCGCCTGATGAGTGCTAAGAGCTTTCAAACGTGTTTCCTATTACAAGCATTAGTGAAGTGTGTGGACATGGTATTAAGTAATAGTCATCTGGTTCCATTTTGAAAGTACGAAAGAGAAAGTTTCCCAGTAATGTGTCCTCGAGGTCCTTGTCCTCAAGACGCCTCGACTTTGGCGTCGAATCCCAAGCCCTTGGCCTCGGTCTTGGCCTTGAGATGAAACCCTCGGCCAGAATACCAAGAACTTTGAAAATAAAAAATTCTGTTTATTATTACCGACAGTTTAAGCACAAACGCACAGTTAACGGTAATGTGTCGTTGTGAAAACTGCGATTTTGGCTGTCCGTCCTTGGTTGCAGCCTTGAGTTTAGTTTTTGCTTTGGCCTTGGTCGCTAGTCTTCGTCCTTGGTTTTGTTCTTGGCCTTGCTACTCTGTATGTCTTTGGCCTTGGCTTTAAACACAAAGCCGTTAATAACGTCACTGAGGTCTACCTCAAAGCAGACGACGAAGATGAAGCGCGCAGCGACGATATGCCAGAACTGGGTCGTGTACTGATACTTGTCAACTGACCAGGCCGGATGCAGATAGTCCATGTACCTGCATGCTACACGCACGCATGCCGGCAAACAACACGATCGACAGACAAAACGCTACATTAATTTCACTAACTAGAAAACATCCCATCCTACGAGTGGGTCTACTTGGTTCCGAGCGGTCCACTCCGTTACCCGGCAATTTGTGCTAGCCGCATACAAGAGGCAGTCAAAAAGTTTTAAGCCTCAGCATATTAAAGTAAGACTTTTTATTGTCTATATCAGTACAAAAATGACAGACAGACGCAAGTGAGTTTATAATCTGTACCACGCTATGCTATAGCAATGGGACAGATAATAAGGATTGATATGTATATATTCTCAAAGCAACTATATGATCGTTACGACTTCGTCGACTATTATGCCTCCGCTAACATGTGACAAAAAGCTAACAGTTGAAATATCGTGCAAACAAGGCAAAAAATGCATTCTGGGGCATACTCGATCTCACCGTGATCCTGACCCTTGATCTTTTGCCCCCAAAATGTAATAATAAGTCCGTCAGTGACGAAAGTTTGGTCAAATTCCGTCAATAAATACCCAAGATATCTTGCTAACGATGTTTGTTTGGGATTCAGGCATGCACAGATGCACGAACATTCTAGCAACATAATGCCTTCAGCCACTACGTTGGCGGAGGCACAAAAGCACGCTGATGGCGTACCGACAGAGCGTGGTTCCGTTATACTGCGGCGTGACAACGTTAGCACGTGGAGCGTAGTCGGCGGAAAAGTCCGACACGTTGAAGTACGACAGAGTGTTGTTGACGAAACCGTCCAATGTTCCCGTGCAGCTGTAGTACCACACGTACACCAACCGTTCCGGAAACCGTGATGTAAATGCTATGATGAGCGCCTGAACACGTCATAACCAGCGCCGGTTGTAACCTCGAGCTGAGGGTGCTACAGCACCCGGCATCCCTAGATTTCGGCTAAGCACTCCCCCTTCGTTTAGAGTGCGTAACACACATGCTGATAGGAAGTTTGTTTTATTCGTGGTACAGAACATCTGCTTAACGGGGTTTAAGATAGAGCACAACACCCCGAGACTTTTTGGAACTAGAATCGCCACTGGCCACAACAATGCCAGCAGGGGCAGTGCGGTCAGAAGGGGGCATGGAAAAATTGCACCTCCCTTCCCCCGTCAAATTTTTGGCTGTTGCTGTCGGAAAATTATCAAAGAATCATGTTTATTTTTGTCGGAGAAATGTCGTCCAAAAATGCAAAATTAGAAGCTAAAAGTTTACACTTTAAAAAAATTTTGGGGCTGAATCGAAATTTTAAACACCAATAGTCTCCTCTGTTGGAAATTTGCAGTGCTTGTCGAAAAATTGGAACTTCTTGCCCCACCAATTTTTCTAACCCACGACACCATTGGATGCCAGCTGGACAGCAGCTGAACTGAATTTATAAATCAACCAGAAAAACACTCGGAGGGCGCAGACCAATTTTTCCATTCCTTTCCTTCAGTCCTATTTTGGATCCAGATACTGATCCGGATCGCCGCCGAAATCTAGTCACCTCTAACACCGCGTTTACACGATCGAGCAAACATCGAGCTGGATCGTCCAGCTAACATATAGCCTAGCAGCAAACGTAGAGCAGACGTCGAGCAATAACACGTGTATTTTGAATACATTTGCTCGACGCTTGCTCGATGTTTGCTCGATTGTGTAAACGGGGTATATATCGGTTCAAATCTAACCTTCGCTGAAAATTTCAGCCCGATGAGCAGGCAACTTTTTGGGCAATTCTGCCAACAAACCAACGGACATATAAACGCTGGTTATTACATGAATTCCTTGGTGGAGGTAATTGTGAAAAATTTATCTCATAGCAGTGCTATTCTGGTGGAATGATAGTCTAGCCAGCAAGACTATCATTCCACCAGAAATGTTCTGTAAGACTCCACATTCATTTTCGGCTTGAACTGCATCTGGGACCCCGCTGGGAGAGCTTACAACAAGCTCACTCCTCCCGCGGACTTCTTAAGTTGATGAAACTGGCCAGTGTGTCATCACTATCAGTCGGCTGGGGTCTTATAAACGTTGACACAAATATGCCAAATAAACGAAAGGGTTAAAGCTCTTCACAGGACATCCACCTCACTGCAGTGACTACTACGACTTCACTGTTTTCGATTGTTACGTGTCTTTGCAGTATTAACGCCATGCTAAAGTACATTCGTTCATCGCTATAATCATTATCGTCATCATCATCATCTCACAGCGACGGAGCGTCACCTGCCCTGTGAGATCATATCGCATCTAAAGTTAAAGTTAAAAACGAACTTATAAAGCGCCATAAAAATAAACGTGTGTAAAGATACAGAGGCGCTGGCTACGTTACAGTTAACCACTGTTTTCAAAAGCAACAGTAAACAGATGAGTCTTGAGTCGACAACGACGGAATGCCGGCAAACTGTTTGCTTCAATGACTGAAGTTGGAAGATTGTTCCAGATAGCTGGTACGGCTGAACTAAAAGCATCAAATCGGATTGGCGATTATCCAACGACGCTCGTGACATCTGGATGTGCCGGGATTCCTTCGATGCGGGATCATATGAGAGACCGCTTCCCCATTCCTCACTCCACTCGACGCCTGCGGCATCTCGGCCTCCAATATTAATTGAAGACAAAGCCAATAACAAGCAAAACAGACTTACGTTAGTGACGCCGGCAAGCCTTGACAACGCGTGCAGCAGACTGTACCAGATGCCTGCCAGACAGAACAGCAAGCAAACGACCATCATCAGTATACGTGCTGACGACGACAGCAAACAGAAGCGAACACAGATCTCAAACCTCTGCCGAGATTGGTGCTGCTGTCACATGGCGAATACATCAACATCTCGGCTTATGCATAAAAATCACAAATAATCCACAAATGAAGCCCAGTTGGCAGTAGAATATGTACCGTGATAAAATAAACGTTTTAGCTTCCGTATCCCCTACGATTCCCTATTCCCCCAAATGTCTGCACCTCTAATTACTTGCATTGCAAACTGCGACCAAACCGCTTCAGTTAGCGGCGTGGTTACTATTGATAGCTTACAGGAACTGATCTATCCAAAAGTACCCTCGTTGACCTGTTCTCCCAAAATAGGGGCATCTACCTGCAACCCCAAAATTTGCGTGGTGCATTACATCCTAGCCGTATCAATGGAAATGGTTACTATTAACAAGGTATAAACATCTACCTATGTGCTATAAATGCCTTATTGTCGACCCTCCCCCAGTCCACCAAACAACGATAGCGCCTCACAAATTGCCAGGCAGTACAGTCGGTCATCCTAGCGATAGCCGGGCTTTTTGTATTCTATTCTATCTTATGATACAGACGTTTGGTGAGCGACCTACCGATGTTGGAGGCTCGCGCGGCGATAGGTCGTCGGTAGAACGTGACAAACTTGGCGGCATCAAGCCGCACCTCAATGATGTTATTGATGAGAGCGATCAGAGGCGCCAGTGGGAACGCGGTGACGAACAGCGTTATGAAACCAAATTGCGACACTGCATCCAGCACAGCACAGCAATTAATCAATCACGATTTAGAATCGTTTTTTTTTAAATTGCGATTTTGATTCCCTTTTTTGGTATAGCTTGAACTAGAAAGAGTGAAAGAAGTTTATTCAATTTGGGATCAGGCGTGAGGTCATAAGACGAAGTATCAATAATCACCAGGAATAGAATAACGAAGCAAACTACCACCACTACCACGTACTAATTCGTTTCTGTGGTTTTAAAACACGTTCTCGAAGTTCTTGATAAAATTTTCAATAATGTTTTTTTCCTAAAAATTAAAGAACGTAAAGAAAATTTTTAAAAACGTTAAAAAGCGTAAAAAATTAAAGAAAAACTGGCAAGAATAAAAAAAAATGTTTATTACATCTACGGCATGTAAAAATGATACAACAAATGCAACAGATGCAAGAAAAGTAGGCAACACATACAGAGTTTACAGACGTATATTGTACTAAATAATCTGATTAGTTCAGTGCCATGTACCCACCTAAAATTTGAGATATGCATCATTTAAAGCAGGTCCAAAAATCAAGTACGTAAAAACAGTAACTCTGAAAACAAAAGCGTCTGGCGAACAATAAGAGACTGTCACACATCTGCCATATCAGCAAATCACTGAACGAAGAAGCCAGCAACTAAATAATCATAAAGGCATACCTTGCTTGCCTATCTTAGTGTTTTTCAGGCCCGTAGCCAAAGAGGGGGTCAACAAATTCAATCAAACCTTCCGGCAGCCAAACATGACTAAAGTCAACCAAAAAATAACCATAAGTGTCACTACAAAGTGCAATTTTTACACACAACAGCAGAATGCTTCACGCGTCTTAGCCATCGTCTGGGCGTCTGTCTGTCTGTCACACTCGTGATCTGTATCAAAACAGTGCAAGCTAGGATCACGAAGTCTTTACTGTGGGCTGCCCCAAGGTGTCTAGTTTATCGTGACAAAATTTCGTGCCACTGGGTGCAGGGGTTCTTCTCGAACGAGGGTGTCAAAGAGTGGTACCCCCCTTAAAAAGACGACATTATGCCGTTATTGGCTCGAATAATGTGAAAACGGTTGCAGATAGGTACATACATGCTGCTTATCATAACAAGCATTGGTGACAGGCTTTTTGGATTTATCAACATCGATGACCTTGAACGACCTTGAACCCCTCAAAAAAAGATTTTTAGTGAATTTATCGCAATTTTTGAATGCAGTGCACATTTCAACACTGAATTGCGACAAAATGACTGGAGATAGACCAAGACTACCTGCGTATGAAATTTTCAGCATTCAGCGTAGATTTCAGCAGTCTAAGCAACGTCGGGAAGGAGGCACGCACCAAGGCTTACAACACAGTTATTCAGCACAAATTATAGTTTATGTTGCTGGCGCACGTTACATGAGCATTACTCAAATTTCTTGTCAAGCTAGAAGTGCATAAATGCGTTACACCATTGAAGAGCTTACAGCGCTCCCTCAGAGCACCTACCTAGACTAGTAAAGGGCTGCAGTGTGGAATTGAATCCCTCTTCTAAAAATGTCTGGCTACGGCCTGTTTTTGTCATATAAATCACTAGCCAGATGTACAAAAGTAATGCTGTTACAAACTCATTTCGAGTATTCGGCGAACAGGCCCATCTTGCCAAGATCTTTTAGCAGAAAATCTTCCTCCCACGGAGAGAGTTTGCGAGGCAGATGAAAAAAGCTGTCATTATAAAAACGATTCTTCAGATTTGCCAAGATTCGACTGCAACCACGACATAATACACCGTGTCTCAGAAAAAATGTGCCACTTTTATTTTGCGAATAACTTCGTGAAACATGCATTATGAATTCGTTCTTGTAAACGGCCAAACTACAACTTCTAAATTTTACAAGGTAGTGTAGCAACAGGTGAAGTGGATTGAACTACTCATATATGTCCAGCTTTTTCGTGATGTTGCGTGTCAAAAATTATCAAAATCGGCCATTGCGTCACGAAGTTACTGTTATTTAAAAACAAAGGTGGCGCAGGTTTTTAAAGACATGGTGTATATGCCATATAACAGAACAACACTCGAAGAGCACATATCTTCGCAAATGCCAAAAGACAGTGAGAAAAACGATGTCATTTTTCCATTGTGTTCTTTACTTAGTGGAAAGCTTTTGTTATCTGACAACATTTGGTAAACGATGTTACAATCCTACGCTGCATCCAGATGCTGACGCAGCCACGTCTAACCTTTCCTGAAAATTAAGGCCAAATCCGCCTGCAACTTCCTGTGCAATCCTTCTGACAAAAAGACGAATAAATATCTAAACACAAAGTGCCACATAACCTCTTTGGCGGAGCTATTTTAACTATCACAAACGACTGCTTCTTGGCACGACGTTTAAACCGATAATGAAGATTATAAACAAAACTGACGGCCAAAGGAACTCATTGAGGTTCTTTTTGATGGCGTGAATGTAAATGAACGTTACAGCAAACTGGATGGAAAGCTGAGACATGCAACTGCCTTCGCACTGCACAAAACACACATACCGGTACATCTGTAGCCTTGGAGGCGTGGCATAACGGTTAAAGCATTGGACTTACGACTGGTTCCAGGCCCGCCACGACGGAGGAAAGGGAGGAGTTTTCGCTGGGCTCCGCAACGTATGGGGGCTCCACCGTCGCTCCAAAGAATATAAAGTACACCACCATGCACCATTTTAAAAAGCAAAATTCAAAAACGTTCTTTCCAGACAGGCTCCGGATGTACGCTACAAATGCAGTAAATAGAAGGGAAGTAGGCAACAAAGCGCAGCTGACGCAATGGCCAATACACAATAATAAAAGTGGTCATTCCGTCCGCTGCGTTCGTTGCGTTTTGTAGGACAGCAACTACTCTCTGTGATCTAAAGGTTGTAAGTTCGACATCCTGTTGAGTCGTTATCAAGTAGTTACTACTTGGTTACTACTTTCGTTCAGCCAAATCATGTAACACCTAGGTCAACTCAGCCTTCTATTCCTCTGGGGTATGTAAAACAAGTACCGGCCTGTCGGGCTGGGTTTAAGCAGTGCGCATTCACCTGTGTCGGGTGGCAGTGTGTGATTCCATACAGCAGATAATCAGCGAGATGGATTTCCTACAAAGTGCTATATGCCCCTTTAACCATGATTACGAAGCAAAGCCGAAAAACTCTAAAGGCAGTATTCAATTCATTCAGACCATCAATAGCAGCAGACCTCTCTCCGACGTGGATCAACACATTTGCTGTATGTCGCCGGCGTAGCCACGACTCTGCCACAATTACTCAAACATCATTTCCACCGACAAAATAATGATTATGACAATCAGTTGCGAAAAAAAATATCTACCAGTTGCACCATGTCGGGAAAAAATCCCCCTCTAATTTTAACCTGCAGAAAAAAAATTTACTCTAGAGATACAAACTTTAGGGCTGTAAATTCGCCATTTTGGGAGAATATGGAGGGAAAAGGAAAATTTCGAGCATCCAAAATCTCCTCTGTCAGAACTTTGCAGCCAGCCGCGTGGTGGTCCAATTTCCTGGCCACCTACTTTTTCAATGCAGGACGCCGCTGATGCGCAGCTCCTTCTAAAACTTTACAATCTTCCTCATCCAAACTTTATAAAGTTGTCACTACGTCCATTTTCGGTTCACTCTTTTTTCATGAAGTAAATGTGTTTGGATTATTTAACATACAAAAACGGCTGTCACCATGTGCCAAATAGTCAATAATCATCGATCACACATCATCAGTACGCTAGAATAACTTTGTGTTGGACTGAAAAAAAAAATAAGTAATCACTGACCGGTACCAAACTCTGCAAAATTTCTCGGAAATTTGACATTAAGCTGCAATATTCATTAGAAATTTTTACGCAAATGTGCCATATAGACTAAATAAACTTTTGACAGTGAGATTAACATTAGAAGGGCACATTAGATGCCTTGAGCCAAAAGTGAGTAATGAGTCAAAGAAGTGTACTGATGAAGTGGGATACTGACCGACCATTGAAGAAAGCAATATAGAAGAGAGATGCGTAGAAGTTGATGAACTGCAAGCAGAAAAGTTTCAAGGCAAGACTGTTGTCATATTGCGTCTGCATCCGATGACACTCCCAGTCCGTCAGAATCACCGCCACCTTTTTGTATACCTAAATGACAAATGAATGCGTTAATAAATGAATTAATGAGTGAATGAACAAATAAAAGAATAAATGAATATAGGAGTTGTTGTCGTACTGGGTCTGCGTCCGATGACATTACAAGTCTGTCAGAATCACTGCAGTCTTTCTACACTGAAAAAAAGTAACCACTAGACATCGTACAATAAAAATGTCAAATCTCAACGAATCTAAATAAAATTTTATGCGCTTAGTCCATAGTAAATTGCTGAAATGATCACCAAATTTCATTGAAAAATATAATTTCTTAGCAATGTTATTAGTTGTTGAATATTGATAACAACATATCTCCATTACCATTATGACATTACATAAGTGAACCTTTCTGTAGAATGTACATTTGTGTAACTCCAACAAACAACATCTGATTCTGACAAAATTCTGCATCGACAATGCACCGTCCATTGGCAATCAAAGTGCCAAATTTTAGTTAAATCTGCCAACAAGAACAATAGTTACAGCGGCTTTTGTGAGGTCAGCAGAAAAAGTGAAGTATCCAGTATTAAGCAACCGCAAGGGCAGTTTGTTTAATCCCGACAGTGTCCACAGCTTGCAGGGAAATTTCTTGATAAACTTTTTAGCACAATATTCTTTCTCTTGTCTTAACAGTGTAATTAAAACACGATCTGTGCAGAGAATACCATTTTGTTATTGTTTACGTTGACTGCGTCAACAAACGTCATTTACGATCGAGTGACTGCAGCAGCCTATGTAACGCCATATTGGTACTGGTAACATAGATATTTTGTTATTGACATTCAACAGTTAATAACTCCGCTAAAAATATTTTTCGACGAAATCTGGTGATCGTTTCAGCAATGTATTGGGGATTACGTGTACAAAATTTTATTGAGATTTGTTCAGGTTTAACATTTGTATTTTTATGTATGTTTAGGGGTTTTCTTTTTTACCGGACACAGTGTATAAAAACTGTATATATATATATCTACCCGACAGAATGAATAAACGAACGAAGCTATTAATCTCACTGGGGGCTAAGCCCTAACATATTGCCATTTTTGTTATAACTGTGTGATCTGCATTCGCCATGCGGCGCCACCGTTAGCCATATCATAAATGTGCCATTGATTATGTGCTATGCAAATGACTGTTTTTTTTATTTGTCAAGTAAAAAATGACACTGCTACCAGTTTAGCTCCCTCCAAATTTTTCCAGGGAACATCCTTGTTCCAGTTGCCAATGAAGTAGACGCAAGTAAGCAACGAACGCAATAAATGTAAGAAAAATAAGCAACAAACGCAAGGGCCAGAACACAATGACAGAAGCGGTGTCTACTGTTGCATTGCATACGCTGCGTCAGCTGCACTGTGTTGAATGTGACATACGTACGAATTTGAGACCCTCGATAGCAACGAGGTTGATGATGGCAGCGGTGACCCATACGATGTGTCCGGCATTGTGACGCACACGTTGGTCATAATGTACCTGAAGCGAGGCCGTCACCGCCACGCGATAGAACATCATTCCGATCACCGTGCCCACAGCGCACAAACACTGTACACAAAAAACGCATACACAGACAGTTACAGAACTTAAAAGGGTTGAAAAGATAGAGCTAAGTGAAACCCGGTCTTAAAGCTACGAGTATACAAAATCACCTGCCTTCTGACACAAGTGAAGGTGCCCCACCTCAATCCCAGTCAGACAGCCTGGTACTCAATTTACCTACCCCGGAAGGATGAAAGGCTGAGTTAACGTTAGTGTTGGTTAGGCCTATATACAAAAATGGTTTACCCATCTGCAGACAGTTACACATCTGAGTTCATGCAGTAGCTCCTGATAGCATCCCGACCAAGAATCGAAGGAACGACCCTTTGAGGCAAGTACAGAGTTGATGTTATAATAAACTGCACTGAACCCACCCACTTTGTGCAAATCGCAAAATGAACCCAAATGAAATTGGCTGAACTGCACTGCAACTGCAATGACATTATATTAGTTCAGACAATTCGTTTACTACATCCCTGCAGACGCAACTTGACTGGCTTTCAGTTCAATTCAGTTTTTAGCCGACCATACTAATGATTGGTAGTTGATGTCTGTCTGTCCATCTGCCCGTCTGTTTAAAACGAATGTATTGTGCTAAGCTTTAGGTCGTAGTGGACAACTTTTTGCACGAATAGTTAGCCATGGGTGTAAAACTTGGACATGCAAAATTTAGGCCTAAGCCGACTAGTGCAAAAAAACAACTTCAAATTTATGGTTGAATGAAGGGAGATAGACCCCACTGAGGTCAGCCACCTTGTCGTGGTAGTGGGGCTTCGCACCGATGACACAAAAGATTTCTAAAATCTGGAGGGTAGGAGCTAACTAAGAGCTGACCAAACCCGTGAGAGCAGATTGCTACACGTTACCCGTGCTTTTGTGCTGGTTTCGGCTTTACAGCCATCTACGGCTTTATAGCCACTACCTGTAACCTTCCGGTTACATTCGGGGACGCGCATTGGGCCGAGCTAATACAACCTCAGCGCTAAGCAGGTGTAAGAGCCTGCCCACCTCGGAGGTAAAGTAAGGTAAGGTAAGGAAGGGAAATAGAAAATTAAATGGAAAACTGACCATATCTCGAAAACCGTGAGAGATAGGGCCAGTGTTAGAAATAATCACTAATAAGAAGTGACATATGCCATTTTAGATGATTTTAGAATTCATCGACCTTGTACGATCTTAAAGATCAGTGCGTGCTATTGTGGCTAAATGGTGTGAAATAGGGCCTAGGTTGCTACTGATCACTAATACACTGTAAGAAGTCGCATGTTGGCTTTCAAATTATATGAAAACCATTGACCTTAGATAACCTTGAAGGTCAGTGACAACCAGTACGGTCGGCTATCCTAGCGACAGCTGGGCTTTTTGTATCGCTTAGTGCACTCCTTGAATGCAAATAAACTGAATCGAGATTTCAGCCCCGTTCACTTCTGTCGCGTTGTACATGCCTTCAAGCTACTGGCAGTATAATAAACTGAATGTAAAAGCAGACTACGAACCAGAAACAGAACGAAAACAAACGAAGTAGCAAAGACCGGAACCTGACGTCTCCAGAATGGCAGATACAACATCGTAGTCTGCAAATAAATATATCACCAGTGCTGTTAGTCCATTTTGTAGCCTTAGCTTTGTAATAAACAGACTTTGGTTTAGCCAATGTGGCCTTGGCCTTATAGACCTAGCTAGCCTTGGCCAAAACGTCAAGGCCAAAATATTGGCAGACCAGCCTGTAATAGAAACTATTAATAGGCCTAATCTTTTACTTCTGTCAAGTAAATATTTTGAGATCCACATACTTTAATCATGCACAGTGGGCGTAAGTTCGAAAAATGAACTTCATTACTACAGTCTTGACCTTTTATCTTCAACTTAGCCAATAACTTAGCCGTTGCGAGCGGCTTGCAGCTGCTAAGCTACTGGCCATTACCCATGGTCATCCACTCAAGCTGATGAAACAGGTTAGCCATCTTAACAGCCGTGCGTCAAGCTTTGCTAACCGAAGTACTGATGTATGGAACAGTTTAGATAGTGATATTGTCTTGGCACCATCATTGCATGTCTTTAAAAATAGATTAACAAACTTGATTTTATAAATTGTATGTGTAGCATGTAACTTGTTAGGAGTTGTGTAAAATGTCAGATTTCTTCTGACCTTCCATTCCTTTAACAGTATTTGTGCTGTTAATAAAACTATTTTGATTTGATTTGAATAAATTGCTACAGATGTGTTAAAACTGTCAACGTGACTAGTATACTTGGTATTTGTTCTGACATTTGATTGTTTAGTTCATAATTATTGAGTATGTAGTACCACAATCACGCTGACATAAAATAAAAAATGCCTAAAGTAAAAAGTAGCGATTGGAAACATCTGAAGTTTCATGTTTTTATAATGTATTTTATAATGTTTTTATAAAAGTATAATATACATGTTTTTATGTATTTTATTTGCAAATGAATGTTTTTAACATCTATGGTTTTATGTACACCAATAAAAACATTCCTAATTTTCTGCACGGTATAGGCTAAAAGTTTTGTAAGCCACTTGGCAAATTAATAAGTATGCCGGTTGCTCTTGTGGGGACACACTGCACAACAAATCTTTCACAGTTCAAGGGTCATTCGATAAATAAGTTTACAATTGTGCCATTCCATTATTTCTTAACATAAGCCTAGTAAATATTCGAAATACAAGTATACGTACGTTTTGTAAAGAGTTTAATTCTGAACATAAGTAAAAATTTTCCTGATGATGATGCCATTATTGTGACGTCAGACTCACAGTTGGTACTCAGAATTAAATTCCCTACAAAATGTATATTTCAGATTTTTCCTGTTCTAACAGATAATGTAATGGCAACATGTTGTAAACTTATTTATTAAACGACCCCTGCAGATACTAGCCATTTCTGATTCAATCTGTGGCGTCAATCCTTGGGGGTCGAGGGGAATGGTTGCCCTCCTGCTAACTCAGTAAAAATACTGGAGCGAAATGTGAATGAGTGCATATTAAGCTGCTGCTTCCAAAATCTCCCCCAAAATATAAACATGGACTGACGCTGCTGGATTAAATCGACCAATTTTTTCCAGACCTGCTCATGATTAGTTTTCAGAAATGAGAAACGTTGGGGTACCAGTCAAAACCTTTTAATGCTGCATCTAACCTGGAACACTGTAGCACCATCACTATCAAATTGTTAGTTTAAACTTTAAGCAGACAAAAAATTAATAAGAACAAATTTTTAAAATCACCTCAGATAGAATGGAATCTCTTTGACGTTTTGCCTTCGCCAGACCATTTAAGTACTCCGGTGTTGGTGTTTCCTGCAGGACAAAACACATCAACAGAAAACAGCTTACTTATCAAACATAATAACTAATAAGAACAACGTTTAGAAAAATCAAACCTTTGCAGAGACTGGCACTGACATCTAGCAATTACAAAAGGCTTAACACAGCTGCTATTTTCAGTGGCTTCCATCCCTATACCGGGTGGGCGCAGCTTGCACCCAGTTAAAAATAGGGAGGGGGGAAGTTTCGATAAGGTTCTAGATCAAAACTTCCCCCTATTTTTTACTTCCCCTGTTTTTCACAGGGCAAACTACACCGTTAACAAAACTCCCCCCTATTTTTTATTTCCCCCTATTTTTTAATCTGCACCTTTAACAAAAATCCCCAATTTTTTCTTTCCCCCTATTTTTCACTAAACAAAACCTTAACAAAACTTTCTCCCTAGAAAGGAAAGAAGCCCAAAATGGAGGGGGAAAACTTGAGTCAGAAATAGGGGGAACCTCAGCCCAAAAACTAAGGGGGAAGTTGCATCCAATTTTGATTCCAGATTTTGGGGAATAAAAGCCACTGGCTATTTTCTTCTAGCAAATAGGCTTAGTTCTGCGTAATAATCCAAAAACTAAAAAAAAAATAAAAAACCTCTACCAAAATCTAATTACTTCCTGCTTGGGCCACGCATCTGTGCAAAATTTCAACAAAATACACGTTTATTTTGTAGTAATCCAGCTGGCAGTCGAACAACACAGTAGCATAAACCCCTTCATCGATTCACTTTATCAGTTAGAGGCAAACAGATTTCAAATACATTTCAACACATTTTGCAATTTCAACAGCATAGTCACAAACTGTGATTGTTAACTTTGCCAATATTTACCGACCTCTTCCTTCTCAAAGTTGACGATGTTTCATCGGAACTGAATCTCGACTTCTTTGCGTTTCCAAAACTCCAGGTAAAACGTCGCTGTAAAGCAGAAATCAATGGGTAAATAAACGTCACAAGTACAGTCAGTAGGCAAGTAAGGTGGGCTGCAGTCGGAAAGGGGAGGAGGCTAAGTTCTTTCACCTGAGTTTTAGGCTCCTCCCTCGACCGCAATGCTATGCCACTCACATCAAAGCTCAGCTGCGTCACCTCTTGCAGCACTTAAGCTGAAAACTGCAAAAATTACTAATTTAAGTAAATGTGGTGTGCAGCTCTTAGTAGGAAACCCATCACAGAGCTACAGAGCGTCACCTGCCATGTGGGACCAGACAGTGTTACCTGCCACCCAACACAGATAAACATGCACCACTTTACCGTCAGCCACACAGGCCGATACTCGATTTTCTTACCACAAAGGGATGGAAGGCTGAGTTGATCTTAGCATTTAGTATACCTACTACCTGAAAAATTTAACTGTCTGCACCCAGTCACCCATCCAAGTAGTAACCACTCGAAAGCTACCCAGCAGAAAGTCAAACCCATAACCTCTCGATTGTAAGTAGAACACTCACCCATACAAGAAATTTGAGCCAGTGCTCACAAGACGCGCGAAAGCCTATAGAAGTTCCAGTTCAGTAGTTTAGCTGAAATTGAGGTGTTCACGCTAAGTTAATACACAAATACCAAATTCTCTATCTGGATCGCATACCAGTAACGATAGTTCCGTGGCGCCACCTTGTGAATGATATAGACTTGTGTCGCAGCCTGAAATCGCCAAAAAATCCATAAAACCTCATATTTTGGCGTTCAAGGTCATTCAAGGTCATTGAATTCGGCGCCAATCGAGAGCCAGTGTACGACTTCCTATTAGTGATTAATAGTAAC
>Ga0056128_1004068_pt1 | contig 18214 bp, 11 predicted proteins | sample WorMetLIZISLAND2_FD_71113 | JGI IMG/M metagenome (GOLD analysis project Ga0056128, IMG submission 71113) | Marine gutless worms symbiont microbial communities from Max Planck institute for Marine Microbiology, Germany - Olavius geniculatus... ... | reverse complement strand
TTTTCATGTCTCGTATTTTCATGGCACGCACTGTGGTGCCGCATTTTCATGTCTCGTATTTTCACGACTTGCATTTTTGATGGTGCCGAAATTTCATTTCTCGCATTTTCAGTCGCCCCTTTCTGACAGCTCAAAATTTGACTCCTATTTTTCCTGCCACGACGTTACTGGGCAGTCCCTAGTCAGTGGTCAGAGCCCCTGGTCAATGGGTCATGGTAGACGTAGACTCCTAGTGCTAAAACATTGCTGTTGGACGTTTAATGGGAGCGTCAGATTTGCCAAGTTTTCTGAAATTTGTAAACGCAGAAAAATGCAGCTAGATATTTTTGTTGCCTCGCCAAAGGCGCATCTCACCATGCATACCCTAATACGCCACTGGTAATTGTCGCAGTTAATCGATTAGAAACCCTCGTGATGATCGAAGAACGAATACCTTGCTGCTGCAACCAACGTCGTAAACTGCTGGTGCATTTAGTAATATTAAAACCTTAAAAGCAAAATATTGTAAAGACCTATTAGTTTCAAAACGTATCACCATTCTCATTGCGATATCTGTGAAAAATTTTGGACCCCTGTAGCCTAAATGTTGGAACTCTTATATTTTCTTGCTCGGTGGCAAATTGCTATCGTATTATTGTGTGTTAAGAAGTTTTGGTATACATGTACAGTCGAGTAGAGCATTTCTGCGTAACTGTGTCGTCGGCTTCGCCTAACAAACTGTTCAATGTAGCGTGAACGTGCGTGATGACTGGACTGCGTTGTCACCCTACTGCCATGCTGACTTGCACAACCTACTTCATACCATGCAGGCAGCATTTCTTGGTAACCGTATGCTGAGTTTTTTTGTTGCGCAGATCTCTATAAACTCGAGTTACGTGAAAGAGCAATGCGCCACAACCGACATTGGTGCATTCAACATCACTTGAATTTTTTAATTTTCTTCGCTGTGGACATTTAGAAGTATCAATGTATGCTGACTGTTTGTGAATGTTGCGTCCCTATACATCAAACTAATTTCGTTAATGCCGTTTAAGACTCAAGTGTTTTATGTATATTTTATGTCTACATAGGCATTTTTATTTGTAATAAATATTTGTCACTTAATTTAGTTATATGATTGCTTCAGACATAACAAATTTTTGCATCATCAGATAAAACGAAAAACATTAATAGGTCTAGTTCAGTAATGAAGCTCAACAGCAGTAGTGGAAAAGTAGTAGGAACAAGTCCTGTTGTTATCAATAACAAAATTGTATTATATTCGTTGTCAGTCAGCTTTTTATTATGATACCATGCGTTACATTACACTATGTTACATTACAATCTTATAACAAAAATACTTCAGTATTAATAATGTAAAAAGTTAAAAGTAGTGTTATAGCTCTTAATGGAAGCTTATTTCAGAGCTACAGAGCGTCACTCGCCGTATGGGATCACAGTGTTACCTGCCACCCGTCACAGGTGAACGCGCCCCGCCTTAACCCCAGCCAGATAGGCCGGTACTCGATTTACCTACCCCGGAAGGATGGAAGGCTGAGTTGACCTAAGCGGCTGGCTACATACCGAGATGGTTTACCTGCCAGCAGGCAGTCACCCATCGCAGTACTAACCGTGCCCGGCGTACAGTTAACTTCGTTGATCGAATGAAACGCGTTACCGCTACGCCAAGCCACCAACCAAATGTAATATCAATATGAACAGTAGATTCTTTAGAATGATACTGCGATCATCAGCACTGAATAAATGTCACTCGTAATCTATAGAATACGCAAAGACCACGTCCGTATGCTAGTGTTGTGACGAAAGAAGGACTTGAGATGTTAAGGCATCAGCTTGCATAAAATGCTAAAGGCAGATAATTGTCGTCATTATGATGATACCTAATATATCCAGCATTTAGTCAGACACTGAGATATTTCGAACGATTTTTCGAGCCGGTCAACTAAAGCAAACAGCAATATTAAACCGAGATGTTGTCTATTACCACTGTTTTAAGTTTTGTTTCATTTAAGTTAGCCAACTATTATCTCAGACGGGACATTATGATAGAATAGAGTATATTCAGCGGCGTCGGCGGCTAGTAGTTGGTGTGCATGTAAACTGACAGCAAGCGTGAGCTACACGGCAGTGTTGAGAAGGACATGGGGTGTCGTCGACTAGGAGTTTGAGCGATGAGCTGTCCTCTACGCTGCCGAGCGTGTCGACCAGTGTGTGCTATTGTATCGGCTTGTCGGCGCCAGCACGGTACGGCAGAATGACAGACAGCTTGCCTGTCAGCGTCAGAATGCGTTGAATGCTGTCGCACAATTGCCACCTTTGCTATCCTTCTGTCGCCTGTCTGCGCGCGCGTCCCGCAGTCGTCAGTACATTCTGAATGATACACCTGACTGCCGCCCTGCAGCGAACCGTGTCATAAATATGTAGGTCCACCGTTGTGTTGTGTGCCCGCTGGCTTTACATCACGAGAAATATATCCGACGTTACAGTTACGTCTTTCTTCAAAGATTGTTCTACGTTGGTAATAGGTCCTCGCGTATAAACGTGATAATAAGGTTATCACGGATAACAGCATGGCCTGAGTGAAACCTGCAGGAATTAGAGTTAAACACCAGTATGTGCACTTAGTGGAAGATAGCACTCCATGCAATACAACACAAAAAGATCAGCGAACGCAGATACCGTGTTAAATTATCTGAAAATGTTCAATCACAAATAAAAATGGCATGCAATGGCCAAAAATATTAACTTATCCATCCAACCGCATATCCAAAGCCCTGAAAAGTCGAAACACAGGACAAGAAACTTGCCCATAAAAACAGCCTAACTATGAAAACTGGTCATGGCTATTAATCGGTGGTAACCTTAAGGCACGTACATAGTGACGTAACTGAACTGAACTGACACGGTTTAGTTTTTGACGAATTGACCAATGGGCAAACAGGGCGCCCCACTGGTCATTGGTTGACGCGTACGTGAGCGTAGTCACGTAGGCTACCTCGCTGTTAGACGGCGCCCACTGTAATGCATTACTGTTCAGTTCAGTTCAGTTACGTCGCTCTGTACGCCCCTTTATGCTACTATACCAGCAATACCAGCAGGCATATAGTAGCAGTCACAGCAGAAGTGGGGGAAGCGTATAACTCAACGGCGCAAAGCAAAAATACCTTTATTTAAAATTATTTAAAGATACACTAACTATTGTAAAATAAATAAACGTATTAAACACAGTTTATTATACCAACATACCTGACTTTTTTTACATATTTTTTTATTTAAATCCTTTTTTAGAAAAATAAGGACGGCACTTTCTCCCACTGCGACATTCACGCGCCTTTATATAAGCCTACCCCCGAATGCTCGATCCACTGATCTTAAAGATCCTGAAGGATCACAGCCAACTAATTAATGGTGGTAAATTTATAACTTTCTGCTGGATTCCCAGCCACGTTGGTATCAGAGGAAACGAAGATGCTGACATCGCTGCTAAGGCAGGACTGGATGTCGCCATCACCAACATGAGATTTCCAGTTAGCGACTTGTTAACTTGCGTTAAGTTGTTAACCAATTGTGTGTTAAAAAATGGCAAGAACTGTGGAACCAGTGTACATCAAATAAACTTTACAGTGTGCAACCGGTCGTTGGTCGTCACTTGGCCGCTACGGCTCAGTCCTTATCAACCGTCTTCGAATTGGTCATACAAGACTTACAAACTCTTATCTCCTAAAGAGATAGAGTCAACCGGTATGTGAAGCTTGCCATTCTCTGCTCACAGGCAAGCACATTTTGGTATAGACTGCACCCGTTACAGTGCAGCACGACAGATATATTGTGGAGTGGACATCTTGCTTACGTTAAAGATATCAACTTTTACAATCGTATATAATGTTGTTTTGACATTAGCTAAATAGCCTTGATCTTAAGAAGTATTTTAACTTTGCTGTTAATGCATATACTAACTGCTTTTAACTAATTTTAACCACGTATGGCACTAAATGGCCTATTTTGTGCTGATGTGCCGTTAAGAAACTACTCACTCACGAATGCTCGCATTGTGACAAACGTACAGTCTGTTTTACGGTTAGGCCTACTGCGCCACAGAATAGCCGTACGGTGAAATGGCAACCAGCGCACGATGCATGCTTATACCCCGTTTATGCGATCGAGCAAACATCGAGCTGAATTGTCCAGCTAACATAATAGCAGCAAACGTCGAGCAAACGTCGTGTATTTTGAATACATTTGCTCGACGTTTGCTCGATGTTTGCTCGATCGTGTAAACGGGGTATAAGATGTCAAAATGACCGCAGCAGTGTATGTTGCTATTCAGCTGTTCATAAATACTGTCAATGCCACACAGGCAGTACAAAGCTTTGCGCTAGCCTATGAATGACGAACTAAAACTGTATAACCACTCGGCAATTGACTGTAATTCTAATTGTTAGAAAACTGATATTCAAAACATACACAAGCACACGTATTAACAGATTTTAAAAAAAACAAGACAAAAAAAACCGATTAACACGCGGACTGTGTGTTCATACCAACACAGTAACGTAAATGCAATGCGCGATAAATTTATATAGCACTAAAGCACAAAAAGTTACATTAGTAAACAGAAATGTTTTTAAATGGCGTATAGCGTTTTAAAATGTCAGTAGATAGTGTCGAATCTTTCAGACAGTCGGGCAATATCAAAAAGGTTGGACGACTTCACCACGACGTACCGAATCAAATCAACGATTTTCATTAATAAATCCGAAAATAAATCTCGTATTTCGATGGCCAGATCAGAAGTCGATACCGGATTGAGACCGCATGACGCAACGCGAAGCTCGACAATTCTCAACACACCCGCGGACTCAGTCGAAACAGGTTAATATATCACCGACTTTCTAAAAACTGCTTCTAAGCATCTCCATCATTTTTGTTTATGGGACGTTTGCGATTTTCGACCGCTGTCTGGTTCTGTGCGCAGTAGGTCTATATTTTGAAACGAAACACTAGCACAGAGAGTTGACAAGTGAACATTATGCATGGCATATCCAGTTAAATAACTACTGTCAATAATTGTAAACCAAAGTCATTTGGCATCGAACGAAATCACTCTGTAACATAAAAACTACTTAACTATAATGCTAAAAACAATATAAGCTCACTGCCGTCGCTTACGCGGGCAGATAAAAAGTTTCTATTTTACCGGTACATGTCGCACTAGAGTAGCCTAGTAGTGCTTGGAAGTTAACATTAATATCTCATACTAGAAATACGTTCTGTGGAACAAGGTATCTGTCCCATTGCCACGCTATATAGCCTAGCAGCTGCGTATAAGAGGGATAGGTGCAAACATGGCGCAATTATCTTTCACGGGAGGCGAGTTATAGTCAATTTTGTCCCAAAATTCGTTGCCATGGCAACAGGGGTCGGCAAGGGAAAAATTTTAACGACACCATCGGATAGCCCGAACCCCAAAATAGAGAGATAGGTGCAAACAGCTCGCAATTACGGGATCGAGTTATACTGCTTTGAAATCTTCATTGGCTGTAATGCAAAATTTGGCAACTTTTGAATGGTTGCTATGGCAACAGTGGTCGATAGAGAGTAAATTTAAATAACACCTTTACATTGCCCGACCCCGAAAATAGGGGGTAGGTAAACACAGCGCGCAATTATCTTTTACGGGAACCGAGTAATGCCGCTTTGAAATCCCCATAGGCCGTAATGCAAGATTTTTAAAAATTGGGGTAAAATATGGGAAGGAGTCATCAGATTTTTATACCAAAGTCAATTTTACATTTCGGGCCCCGAATCACTGTGCAAAATTTCGTCAAAATCGAATCAAAATTGCGACCGTGGGAGTGTTTACAGTAAGACTGACCGAATGACAGTGTGACAGAAGTGATTTTATAATCTGTCTCTTGCTATGCTATAGCAATGGGACAGATAAATAAATATGTTAGGCCTACTGAAGAGCGCAGCATTCGAGGCATTCGTTCACTTTGGTGCATGAGCGGTACTCGTTCTTTAATTTGCCAACAAAAATACAAAATCTGTCAAAATATGATGCACTTCGGACAAAACTTGCAATATGTCACTTAAGTCATGCCGGAGACGCTTATTTAGGCTTATTATTGTAAACGTTTCCTTTCTCTTACTGTATTACCCAATGCCATTTTTATTACGCGCGAAAGCAGACTGCTTCGCGCGTCTTAGCCATCGTCTGAGCGTCTGTCTGTCTGTCTGTCTGTCTGTCCATCCGTCTGTCACACTCGTAATCTATATCAAAACGGTGCAAGCTAGGATTACGAAATTTTTACTGTGGCTGCCCCAAGGTCTCTTAGTTTATCGTGACAAAATTTCGTGCCAGTGAATGCAGGGGTTCCCCTCGAACGAGGGCGTCAAAGAGGGGTACCCCCTAAAAAAGACGTCATTTTGCCGTTATTGGCTCGAATAATGTGAAAACAGTTGCAGATAAGTACATACATACTGCTTATCATAACAAGCGCTGGTGACAGGCTTTTTGGATTTATTAACATCAATGACCTTGAACGACCTTGAGCCCCTCAAAAAAGAGGTTTTTAGTGAATTTTTCGCAATTGTTGGATGCAGCGCACATTTCAACACTGAATTGCGACGAAATGGCTGGAGATGGACCAAAACAACCTGCGCATGAAATTTTCAGCATTCAACGTAGATTTTAGCAGTTTAAGTCCCGACTCCCTAGGTTCAAAGAGACCGGCGCAAGCGGGCATCAAAGACAGCTACCCCCTTCCTAAAAACTGGTTATTTTACCGCAATTATCTCGTGTAGCGTGAACACGGTTGCAGATAGATACAGACATGCTGCTTATCATAACAAGCACTTGTGACAGGCTTTTTAAATTTAATAACATCGATGACTTTAAATGACCTTGAATCTTCCCAAAAGGGGTTTTTAGTGAATTTTTCGCAATATTTGGACGCTGCGCACATTTCAATACTGAACTGCGACGAAATGACTGGAGTTAGACCAACACAACCTGCGGATGAAATTTTTAGCATTAAACGTAGATTTCAGCAGTCTAAGTCCCGATCCCCTAGGTTCATGGAGCCCGGAGCAGGCGGGCGTCAAAGACGGCTACCCCTTCTAAAAGTGATCTGGTGTAGCGTGAAAACGATTGCAAATAGGTACAGACATGCTGTTTATTATTAATTTTTGCGGTCTTCTGCTGCAGCACAAAATCCAAGAATGAACTGCGACGAAAAGGCTGGATACAGACTGACAGTTTGCGAAGAGAAACTGCTATAGGCTTTCGCGCGTCTCGTTAGCATTAGCTCAAATTTCTTGTTAGGCCTATTTCACATAGCTAGGCTTATATTACAAGCCATTCTCCGTCATTATAACGACATCGTGGGTTGTACAGGTTGCGGGAACGGGGACAGAAAGTTACAAATTTCGACAGACATATGCCAGTTTTTAACACGGATGCTAAAATTAAAAATTTCACCAAAAGAAGAAATTTTCAGCCACAAATTTTGCATTTATGAGACATAATTTGATAATTTTGTAACAGAATAAAATTCAAGGGGGGGGCAAAGTTGGAAGCAAAGTAGGTTACGGTATATAAGGACCAATTTGTATACGCTTACGCTTAGTTGTATCGTAAAAGCAAATAGCTCGCGAGCCTCGTAAAAATTTGAGGGCGCAACACCTCTTAGGGGCCGAAATGCATGTATGGTTTTCTGAAAACGTTGATTTGGGTGAGTACAATTTTACCACTAGATCTCCGTGATTAGTGGACCAAAGTTCACAGAATTTTATACGCACAACGCTGGCGGAATCGCGGTAGAAAATGTAGGCCTAGGCCTGCTTATCCGATTTCGACATTATCTTCATCCGTTCCGGAGATATTCGCCGCCGAACTTTAAAGTCGTCCGAAATTGCGCCAAATTTTTCATGTTTTTGGCCTTTAAATTTTTTTTGGGAAGCTCCCCCCCGAAATTTTGGACAGGGATTATAAAATCAAACACACTTTCGAGCACAGTGCAAAATTTCGCGGCGATCGGCCGACGGAGCTCGGAGATCTCGGAGATCTTGTGGCTAAAAAAGAAAGAAACCACAGCAAAATATAAGTCCCTCCGAATTTCCGAAAGCTATGGCTTCCGGGCGGACTAGTTAGCAAAATGTCGAGCCACTCGAGCCTGTCAGAGCAAAGTGAGAGTAACCAACTTTTACTTATTTACTTGCAGGTATGTGACGTCATAAACGGCCGTAGGCAAATAGCACACCTGAGTGATTGGTTGTTTACAGGTGTGCCTGAATGTTTACATTTGTGCATTCGTAGGAATTATGTAATTCATAGAGTAAACATTAATCTGATGAGGTTGACTTTTTTTCATACGGCCGATGCTGTTGTACGGAGAAAAGTTTTGAAGGACGTTGTCGTGCATCTTTGTAAAATCATTGCTTATAAAAATGGTTAGCGCAAATTTAGGGCTATATCCGTCCACGGGTATTCTGCAGACCGACGGACCGCGGACCTGAGCCACGGGTATTTTGCGGACCGCTAAATCGCGGATCATGCTGGGCGTATGTCGCTTAAATTCTTTTAGTTTGCACTTAATCCATTAATTGCTGTTTGATGCTAGAAATGTTGCTGTATTGTGTTTGTTGTCTGATAATTTCTGGCGTGTAACTGTTGTTATGCTTGTTCTATGTGTAATAAGTGAAGAAAAACATTGTTTCATTGAATGAAATCAAGAAGGTGATACATATAATTAGGCCTGTATTATGACAATATCTACATAGCATGTAGGCCTAACATACGTTATTAATTACGAAGATAGGCCTAGGCTACATTGTCAGTTTAATGGAGCAAATGAATTACAAAAACGTAATATCTGTAAAAAGAAAATGAAATGAGAGAAGCCACCGTTAGAAGTATAAATAGTTGTTCCAGTAAGCCTATTGATTATGGATTTAGGCTACTGCTCTGGATTACATTAAGCTTGATGCTGTATTTTGTTGTCTTTTTCAAGCTGTTTTCAAATCTTTCTTTATCGTATGCAGTTGACTCGGCGCAGCCACTCTTTGGCAGCATCAGAAGCGGTGTGAAGCTCCAATAAACCACCATCAAACTTGTTCACAGGACAGTCGTTCACAATGTGCGACATAGATTGAATGTCACCGCAGATGCACAATGGGCTATCGGTATAACCCCACTGATGGAGACTTGCTGCACATCGACCAGTGCCTGATTGGAAACGATTTAGTAGATTTAGTTTACCACTCACGTCTGGGAAGATCATAGCCAGGAACGAGATCTGTTGGGTCATCTATGATGAAGGAGTTAACTGTAGGATTAACCTCCCACGTCTCTCTCCATAATTCCTTAGTTGAAGACCCCATGTCTATGGACCATATTGGTCGACGGGACTGCAAGTGAGACATCGGGTGATGGAAAATCTCTGAGTAAACAGGAAGGTGTGGCTTGACCTGTATGTTTTGAATGAACTTAACAGTTGTCTCAGTGCATCTGATAGCTGGAGGAGCAATGTTTGACAAAACTGGAAGCCACTGGAGTGGAGTTGGTTGTAAAGTCCCAGAGATGAATGAATAAGATGATCTGTCATTGGATGCAGCAGTGGACATGTGAAGACTTACTTCAGTTTGGCCTACACCGACACGACGTGGGTCAACGGGGATGCTGTGCTGGCCGTTGTTATAAACTTGCCAGCCTAACATAATATGCTCCTGCTGTTACTGTTCTGTAGTTGTGATTACAGTCTTTTGTAATATAATATATATGTCATCTTCTTCTTGTATCTAGTACGACCGAAATGCGTCATTTAACTTCTTTGTTGATCTCCAAGTAGAAACGCTGTTAAAACATAAAATCAATATACAACAACACATATTTCAGAGGCTTTCTTCCCTTTTATTAAAGCCAGCAAACACATGCATTCAACTTTTAAGTACACAATGAAAAACAAACACTTGGATATCATTGAAATGTATAGGAGTAAAGCCGATCACTTGGTGAAATTACTAACCAAAACAAATGGCGCTGGTTTGGTTCGCAAAATACCTGTTGCTCAGTTTGTGGTCCGTCAGTCCGTTGGTCTGCAGAATACCCATGGTCTCTATATCCATGCAGAGATAAAAGAATGGTGAAAAGCAGATGAGTGGATGTGCAGATCTGCGGATGTCACAACAGGATTACGGGTAGGGTTAGGGATAGGGTTAGAGATAGGGTTAGGAGATGGTTAAACTAATAAATTACAGCTTAATTACAGCATTACCAGTTGTGACGTCCATATATCTGCACATTTACAATCCGCGTTTTACCAGTAGCCACAGATATGCATGGAAAAACGTTTGAAGGCTGCTTTATTTGTGCCTCATCATGTACATTTGTGTGGCATGGTGGCGTAGTGGTTAGTGTGTGGGACTAGCAATCAACAGGTTGTAGGTTCGAATTTTGCTGAGGAACAGAGGCATGTGTGCGAACACAGATTCATGGAACTTTCATACCCAAGAACTCAGGAATGAAAGTTTCATAGGTGGAACTTTCAATCCCCTGCATTTTCGTTCCCTGAAACTTTCGTTCCCAAAAGTAAAATTAGCATGAAACTTTCGTCGTCTGACATTGATTGTTAGTGAACCCCTTACACAGGGATTTATAGGTCACCAAAAAAAGCTTCAGTTTTGTGTCACTCGCTAGGCATATATAGCTAGAGTTTTGGCAGGATGTAATAATAACAAGGAAGCTTAGTTGTTAGTAAGGAAGATGTGCTACAGCAGATACAGTTCCTGTTGCAGTACTGACCTTCAAGGTCATTCAAGGTTGATCATTTTTATCTCATCTGAAAGGGTGAGATATGGCTAGTTTTTCGTTGAAAATACACATTTTTCTACCCCATCCGTTGAACCCCAAGTTTGAAAATGTTCACCTTGCACTTTATCCCTGAATTTTTTTGTTCACATTCTATAGCCCAATGCTTATTTGCAATACATCTGTTATGGACATACAGATGGATGGATGACAGAATGACAGTGGTATCATAGACGCCTAAAGCATAGCTGTAGCACGTCAAAAAATCATGTACAGTATAAGCCTAATAATCAATGTTAGAGAACGAAAGTTTCAGGGAACTAAAGTTCCACCTATGGAACTTTTGTTCCCGGGAACAAAAGTTCTCCAGTACCGTATAAAAGTTCCAGCTACTGTTCGCACACATGCCTTTGTTACCAAGCTGTATACATTGTTGCCTGTGTAAAACCGAGAAGATAATTGCAGATATGCAAGAGATGTGGCATAAGCTCACTGCCAACTAAATATATAAGAAAGAAAGATAAGTTATGTAGCATAGTGTAAGTCACAGAACTGTGAGAGGGCGGTGCTGATCGAGAATTTTGCTAACTCAGTGACAGCACTAAACACTACAGTTAGAAATAAAACAGCAAAAAGAAACCCATGAACATGTCTTTTTTCTTACCTAATCCAGTTAGGCTGTGTTGCTGTGTTTCATGATTTTTTTGGCAAAAGCGTATCATAAACAGCAAAGATATCTCGCATTTGGCACATTTTTGTTCAAAATACTCCTTTAAAATTACGTTTTGATCAGCGTTAAGAACTTAGACCTCAATAGTCGTGACAAGCATTTAATGCACACCTGCCATGCGTGACGTTTTTTTTCGATAATGCACAAATCCTGATGATCACAAATCCCAATGATTTTTACACTATTGGAAAATAAGAGAAAGAAATCTCAAGTTTTCCCATTGAATTTTGTCCCAATAATGGTGTCAGTTAATTAACCATTTTTGTGTAAATATTCATGATTATGCTAATGTCATAAAATTTGTACAGAATGCATCGACTGTTGGGTGTTACATTTTGAGACTTAACTAATGTTTGCAAGGGTCAAAAGTGATCATGTGTTCTCATGACTTTGTTTTATCGGTGTGTGTTTTGGTTATGTAGATTGTTGTGATGGGCGCAGTACAGCTGCTGCTGCTGACAGCACTGTTTGATGCTGTAAATACTGTCAGTTTAGGAGCTTATGGTAAAGTTACCTTGCTTGTTGCTTTATTATTATAGTTGCTACAGAGAGACCAGTAATTGTTTTGATGTTTTGTCATGTAATGATTATTTACAGCCTTCATAAGAAGCTCAGAAAAGTGGGATGGTGGACGTTTGCCAAGAAATGGGGCCTGAAGAGCAGGCTTGCTTACTCTCATTAATGGGAGGTTTATTGAATGTCACCCTCAGAAAAGTTTCAAACATGCAGTTGCAAGTGGCAAATCTGTGCAGTTTGTCACAATTTGTGGGTGAAGAGCAGAAAGTACACCTTACTGTTTAAGCAGTTTGAGAGATCAAATTGATGACATTTGCTATTTGTTATAATTAAGGAGATTAACTCCAAATATGCATTACTTTACCTCCGTGGCTTTGAACACTGTCACTAAAATGTGCACCACATTGCCAATATTCCATAATGCATTGCATTATTTGTCATCAAACTTTGTTGTATTGCTTTTTGTTTCAACTGGCTTAACCTTTATTCACTCATCTCTAGCCAGACTTTCGGTTCCTCAGTGTTTCGGCAATTGTTGCCACATCTTCTGCATCAGGTTTCATGCACTCGTACTGCCTATAGCAGTCGTGCTTTCAGCATGGCAGTTGCTATCACCTGGAACAAATTACCTGTTAACGTCCTCACTCTCAACAGTACACATTTTTCATTTACAACTCAAAATCTATTTACTGTTGCCCGTGCATTATAACTAGGGCCCACAGTTTTTTGCGGTAAATTTTGCCAAATTCCGCGGGCCAGTTCGCGAAATTTTGCGGCTCACCACGGCAAAATTGTTCAAATTCCGCGGCTTACCGCGGCCTTCCATTTGTGCATAAACTAAGCTTTATGTTGTTCAAAAAACTGAAGTTTTTGAATGTCTACATGGCTCTCAGTTATACAATGTACAAAAGAAATCATTGATCTTTTTTCAAAAGTGCAGTTTGTCAATTAGTCGCATTGTGTTAATTTATGATTGTGCCATATATGATGGTAATTATTAGTAGGGACACAATTTTATGCAGTTCAGTTTGATTTTTCTCCTTGATATAGTTAGTTTAAAGCGGACAATTGTGCTAATCATCGATTATTTCTTAACTTCGGTACAATTTTGTGAAATTCCGCAGCAATATTAAAATTCCGCAGAAAAGGACAAATTCCGTGGCTCGGCTCGAAATTTCGCGGCCCACGGAAAACTGTGGGCCCTAATTATAACTATAACTAGCACCACTTTTTCGAAAAATTTTAGTTCATATGATGCACATATTTGTTTTTAACTTCAGCTTAGACTTTAACTATGCTTGATGCCTGTGTTTAGACAGCAGAAATGGAATGACGTTGTAAATTGTTTTTATGGCAATTTGGAAGTTGAATGTTAGTAGAAAGTTGTAGTCATAGTAATAGCTGTAGCAGTTGCGGTACTGGTAGCAATATTATTATTAATCAGTTTTAGTAGCAGTAATAGTAGTAATTTACTAGTTATTTTTAGACATCAGTGGTTTTTTATTTGCAGATTGTCCTAGCCCGTGGGTGTCATTTGGCAATGCTTGTTACAAGTTTGATTTGTTTCCAACGCCAATAGATGTTGCAAAGCAATCCTGCGATGTAAGTTATTTCCAGAAATTTTTTATTGCAATATTCCATGGCATTTTAGATTTTATTCAGCTTTTTGGTGTGTGAAACTATAATTTATTTAGTTGCTGTCTTACTCTAAAATCAATCCATCCAGTAGCAAACGCCATAATGCCTATAGTTTTTGTTATTAATTTTATTTGCTGACTAGAAAGGTTTAACACAATTACTTTTGTAATTGTAATTGTTATTGTTGTTGATATTTTATTGTTATATTTAATTACATATTTTATTTTTAAATGCAACAAGTGTGCTAAGCATGTCTAGCTATTGCACAGGCGTTTGTGTGTTTTTGTGTGTGTGTCTGTCACACTTTGCGATTCTATAAAAAATAAGGCAAGCCAGAATAACACAATCTTCACTATCAGCAGCCACAAATACTGTAGTTTCATGATCCGTAAAGTTTTTCCAGAAATTCAAAGGGGTCATCTTGATCAAAGGCACTAAGTGACGGGGATTTCATAAGGCCTTTCGATTGACAAACCTGAATCACAGAATAAGGGGTTCTAGTGATTTTTTTCAGATTTTAAGCTGCAATGCATATTTCAAGAATGAATTGTGCTGAAATGGCTGAATGTTTTAGCGTTAGACATATATTTAAGCAGTATGAGTTTTGATCTGCTACCTTCAAGGACTCTACCATACTGGAACCTCAAATTTGTGTTTCTTTTCAAAGTGTTTCATTGCTGCTACTATCCTTTAATTTAGCACGAAAACAGTCACAGATAAACACAGACTTGCTGCACTACTGATGAGCTTTTGGGGTATTTACATTGATAAACTTGAACGAAGTTGAAATTGAGAAATCGCGTTTTTAGCGTTTTTTATGATTTCAGGCTACATTTCCTGTCTTAGCAGTGGATTGCACCAAAATTGCTGGAGATAGATGAGGGCAACCTACATACGAAATTTGCAGCATAAAACGTAGATTTCAGCCATCTGAGGTTTGACCTTTTAGGTTCAAGAAGTACTTCATACGAAAGTGTCAAACTTTGGGTACTTTTTACGAGGGTCATTCCATATATAAGTTACAAAACAGCATCGTTCTGTTAATTTTCTAAATATAAAAAAAAATCCGAAATAAACGTTTTGTGGGGAATTTTATTCTCAACGTTCATGGAAATTTTTTGGATGATGAAGTCATTATTGTGACGTAATCTGTTAGTAGAACACAGCTTATTTGCATATCATTTTTTTCACCAGCAATTGACCATAGCCTGCAAGTGATAAACAGTACAGGAGCGAGAACAATGAATAAATTTAATAAGTTAATGTTACTTTTTAAAATGTTAAACATCGTTGTTTCATTTTCTAACACATCGTCTGAGTATGTTCAAACATTTGTTCCATCTGTCAACAAGCTTCTGAATGCCCAATGCAAAGAACGATGATGGCTGCTGTCCAAGCCATAGACAAACGACTGACTGCACCTCGATATCTGGTGCAAATTTCTGTCCACCTAGCATTTTATTACAGCAGACATGTATTGTTGGTTTTGTAAAATACCTGTTGCAAGATACCCGAGTGAATTTTATTTGCATTAAGTTAATTTCCCACAAAAAGGAAATAATAGCATACTGTTCGTTATGGGACAACTTTAATGGCAAGGTCACCAAATTTAATGTTCATAAATGACGTCACACTGACGTTCTCATAATAAAGTTTACAGCTGGTAACTGTTATTAAATTTCCTCCAAAACATATATTTTTGACTTTTTGCATTTGGTAAACTAACCAAATGACACAGTTTTGTAACTTATTTATGGAACGACCCTCGTAAAATGCATTGTTATTTTATGGCACATTGTATACCAATTCCTCAGGTAGTGGCGTCAGTGCTGTTGCATGTCACATGAGCTTTGCTCTGATTACTTGTTATCACCAACTGGCGCAAAGTCACAGGCTTGAAAACTAAGCAAAATGTGCAAATGATAGCAGGAGTGAACTGTTAAAGTTTTCAGTTTAGCTGAATTTGTTAGCAGTTTAACTGTTTTGTGGAAGCGTTCTGTTTTGCTGCATTAAAGAAATTGAAGTATATGAATACATGATTTGTCATCTTAATGTGTGATGATCGCTTGCAGAATGATGGTGCTAAACTTGTCAGCGTTAATAATCGTGAGGAACATACTTTCATTGTGAAGTGGCTCACTGAACATGCAAAACAAGGGTATGCATTTTTGGCACTTTTGACATTTCATGGTTTCACTTTAGTACATTTATTGTTAGCCAGTGGATATGTGGTCTTTAATTTTTGTATTTTTTGTGTTACATTTATGTAAAGTTGTTTTTTTTGCTGAAGGTGTACTGTATTACTCTGACTCCGAATTCATACAAAACGCTTCTATGTTTTTTATTGTTTCAAATGCTTAAAGAAGTATTGTAATTTAAGCACTGTTGTTATAAATGGTTAAATGACGCCATTTTTGAATTATGGCGTGTTGCAGAATACATCGACTGTCACAACCTAATGCAATTACAGCAATTAAACAAACTGCAGCATTGCTGGAGGTTAAGCATTTATTTTAGGATTGTATTTACAGTTTTTGCATCTAGGTCTTTGTGGAATGCAGCATTAGAAACTCTAAAATATGTTGAAAATTGAAAAATGGTAGTTTTTGATGGATTATGGACCAGAAGTGCAACTAAAGTTTGAACCCAGAGCATTTTTAGCCGAGCAACAGTGCATCCTTAAAACGTGAAAATGTACACCTGTGTGGCTGAGCCTTTGCTTTCAGATTTCTAAATATGCTGCTGATTTATTTTTACACATCACGTGTGCAGGGTTTCTTGGTATACTGCTGGAACTCGTGATCCTGGCACCACTGGACCAACCTCACAGATAAAATTCTCGTGGACCGACGGTGATCAGGGTGAGGTGACTGGAGCACAGTTCTGGTTTTCTGACGACGTACGGAAAGTGCAAGGAAACCGAATCGTTTATTTCACTGATGGTAGGTAGAATGTTTTATAATATAGATATTTTGAGAATATGGTGCAAACTTTTCTCTCACCACGATTGATTTTGCTGCAGCTCTGAAGTGATTGCATTGTCTCAAACTTGTTTAGAGTTGCCATTGTAATAAAAATTGTGCAGTAAAATCGTTTCTGGTCTTCAGCTTGCTCAGCTCGTCTGCACCATGTGTCTTGGTGGTGTAAGGTAGTACGCCGGACTGGTGACTGCGAGGTTGCTAGTTTGACTGTTGCCTGGTGAACTTCCACGTAACAACCATGGGCAAGTCATTCACATATGTGCCTCTGTTCACCAAGCAGTATAATTTGGCATCGGCCAGCACTGGCGTAGCCTCTCTAGCTTACTCAGTTACTCATAATAGTGCCAAAAATGCACTAAAACACGTCGTTTTATGCAAAAAACACATTTTTTGGGGGGGGGCACAGCCCCCTCCACAGACCCCTTCCCCGTTGGGAGGGGACCCCTTTTCATACCCCACCCCTCGATCAAGTTCCCCCGCTACAACTAGATCCTGGCTAAGTCAGTGCCAGAGGGTGGTGATGCTCTGCGGTTGGGAAGATGACTGTAGGTCTGGTGTTGACTGGTGATGCATAACGGACTCAGTGGTCTATCCACCTACGGACTGAACGGCCATAGAAAGGCTCTGAGCGCCATGCCAATGTCCGTTGTGGGGTATGGTACTTTTTATTTTTTTGCCATCTGCAGCATCACTGTAGGTTTTTTTGTTTGTGTTCTGGCTGGCTGTAATAGCACTTCACTTGCCAGATTTTTAGTCCGCCCAAAAACGATAGTTTTCGGAAGGACTTATGTTTTAGCCCAGATGTTTTTTTTATTTTTTTCCGAGCATCAGATCTCCGAGGTGCGTGGGCTGACCGGCTTGAAATTTTGCACAATGGTCAGTACTAGGCCGAATTTTATAATGCCAGTCCAAAATTTTGGGGGGCGCACCCCAAAAAAATTTCAGGGGCCAAAAACATGCAAAATTTGGCCCGATTTCGGACGACTTCGAAGTTCGGTGGCGAATATCTCCAAAACAGATGAAGATATTCAAAATCGGAGTCATTCCGTATATGGCGATTTCTCCTGCGTTAGGCGAAACAAGTACGGTGAAGTTTGGTTCAGTGACCTTGGAGATTTAGATGTGAAATCGTACCCCCTTAAAACGCAATTTTCGGAAGACCATATTTCGGCCCCTAGGGGGTGCTGCGCCCCCAAATTTTTACAGGCGCTAGAGAATGACCAAGTCTTACTAGCGCACCCCCCACCGGAGACGGGGGCCCCCCTTACAACTTTTTTCAAAGGGGAGTCATAAATTGCCTCAAAATGTAGCGTATTAGCTGCAAGAACTTTGGAACCAAAGGGAGTAGCTTCATGAGACTTTGCCACGTGACGTGCTGTTAGATGGGGGTGATAACGCGGGTACAACTTTTAGGGGGCAGTGCCCCCTTAAAATTTGGGAGTGCAAAAAACGTGCAAAATTTAGTACGTTTTATGACAACTTTCGAGTTTGACCGCAAATATCTCTGAAATAAATAGAGATATTGACAAGCGGTAAACG
>Ga0056128_1004061_pt1 | contig 18221 bp, 11 predicted proteins | sample WorMetLIZISLAND2_FD_71113 | JGI IMG/M metagenome (GOLD analysis project Ga0056128, IMG submission 71113) | Marine gutless worms symbiont microbial communities from Max Planck institute for Marine Microbiology, Germany - Olavius geniculatus... ... | reverse complement strand
GCGGTCAAACTCGAAAGTTGTCGTAAAACGTACTAAATTTTGGACATTTTTTGCCCTCCCAAATTTTAAGGGGGGCGGTGCCCCCAAAAGTTGTACTTGCGTTAACACCCCAACCTAGAGCTGCGTCAAGTGCCAAAGTTTCGTCGGGCTACGCCCCTTAACTCCGAAGTTATAAGCGCTCCTTTATTGCATTTTAAGCCAATATTTGACCATTCTTTGAAAAAAGTTGTAAGGGAGGCCCCGTCCCCGGTGGGGAGTGCACTAGTAAGATTTAGTCATTTTCTAGCGCGTGTAAAAATTTGGGGGCGCAGCACCCGTTAGGGGCCGAAATATAATCTTCCGAAATATTCGACTTAGGGTAGGTCAATATGAGCCATTATAACTTGGTTCGTAGAAGACCAAAGTTTACACAATTTTTTTCTTCAACGCGGAATTAACCGTGTTTGATAACGCCGTTTACCGCTTGTCGATATCTCTATCCAATTTAAAGATATTTGCGGTCAAACTCGAAAGTTGTCGTAAAACGTACTAAATTTTGGTCGTTTTTTGCCCTCCCAAATTTTAAGGGGGGTGGTGCCCCCAAAAGTTGTACTTGCGTTAACACCCCCACCTGGAGACACGTCAAGTGCCAAAGTTTCGTAGGGCTATACCCCCTAACTCCGAAGTTATAATGGCTCATTTATTCCATTTTAAGCCAATTTTTGACCCCCCTTTGAAAAAGTTGTAAGGGGGCCCACGTCCAAGGTGGGGGGTGCGCTAGTAAGACTTGGTGATTCTCTAGCGCGTGTAAATATTTGGGGGTGCAGCACCCCCTAGGGGCCGAAATATGGTATTCTGAAAAATGCGCTTTGGGTGGGCACGATTTCACATCTAAATCTCCAAGGTCACTGGACCAAACTTCACCGGACTTGTTACGCCTAACGCAGGAGAAATCGTGATAGACGGAATGACTATCCGATTCTGAATATCTTCATCCGTTTCAGAGATATTCGCCGCCGAACTTCAAAGTCGTCCGAAATCGGGCTAAATTTTGCATGTTTTTAGCCCCTGAAATTTTTTGGGGGTATGCTCCCCGAAATTTTGAACCGGCATTATAAAATTCGGCCCAGTATTGACCATCGTGCAAAATTTCACGCCGTCGGCCCACGCATCGCGGAGATCTTGCGTTGAAAAAATGTTGTTTATGTTTTTTGTGGCAAAACATAAACAACACTAGAAATTTGGGGCAAAGCCCAACGTGAACGTGAGTCCGCCCGTCAAGTGCCAAAGTTTCGTCGGGCTACACCAACTAACTCCGAAGTTATAGTGGCTCATTTATTCCATTTTAAGCCAATTTTTGACCCCCCCTTTGAAAAAAGTTGTAAGGGGGCCGCCGTCCCCGGTGGGGGTGCGCTAGTAAGACTTGGTCATTCTCTAGCGCGTGTAAAAATTTGGGGGCGCAGCACCCCTTAGGGGCCGAAATATGTTCTTCCGAAAAATGCGCTTTCGGTGGGTTTAATTCCACATCTAGATCTCCAAGGTCACTGGACTGAACTTCACCGGACTTGTTTCGCCTTACCCTGGGAGGAATCGGTGTCGAACAAGTAACTCACCGTTTTTGAATATCTTCATCCGTTCCGGAGAAATTGGTCGCCAAACTTTGATGTCGACCGAAATAGGGCCAAATTTTGCATGTTTTTGGCCCCTAAAAATTTTTTGGGGAGGCTCCCCCAAAATTTCGGCCCGGGATTATAAAATTGAACATACTTAGGAGCATCGTGCAAAATTTTCAGCGATCGGCCCACGGAGCTTGGAGATTACGCGAGGGGAAAAAAAAGAGAAAAAAATAAACCACAGCAAAACTTAAGTCCGCTTCTGCAAGCTATCGCTTACGGGCGGACTAATTAATTACTTTAACTAACAAATTCACAAAAATGCATCTAAATTACTATTTTCCAAAAAAAATTACTTGGCAGAGACACGCAATGTGGTGAGCGCTTTCTAGTTCAGTATAATATTTACTTACTTACTTACTTAGTTAGTTACTAACAGTCCAGTCTGTTGGTCAGTCATCATAAATCAATGGCTATTAGCAGAAACTAGCTACGACAGTTGAGCACACCATTTATCATTCGTGCACAACGCAAGTCAACTAGGTTGTCTTACGCCGACCTCGGCCAATTAACAGATGGGTGAACCACGCTCTAGACAGCAGCAGGCTGCCAAGTTGCGGATATACTGTTAGACGAGCGAGTTAGAAGTGCGGAAGAAACTGACAGACAGACGGACAGACGGACAGACGGGCAAGAACCGTAACGCGGCCTATTAAGAAGGCTGCATAATAAATAGGCAGATTAATCAAATGAAATAGAATAACATGTGATGGCTTACATCGTGTTTATTACAGACCGTAAGTTTTTCGAATAATGTTTTATCAGTATTATAAGTTTTATTCGCGTGCGACCATTTGCGCCCTATGGGATCCACCAAGTGATGACGTCAGTGCGATGACGTCACTAGACCTCGAGTAAGTAAGTAAAACGTCAATAATTACACAGCTTCTAATGCAAAGCGGTACACGCCAGTACTTAGTAAACAGCACTGAGAATGGGGGGGGGTTCGTCTGATGACGTACAGTCTAGAACTGGTTCAACGGCTAATAGGCCTAGCTGTCTGTCTGTGTGTGGCCTGCTAAAAAGACCACCCATCACGACGCGTGACTACTGGTAAAAATAGGCCTCCACCAGTGACATCTTTCTCTGCAGTCATGTTCTAGTACACGTATGCCACGTGCAAACCGGTCACCGTTTCAGACAACCCCTCTCTGATACGTTATTAATAGCCATATATAGGCCTACAACTGATCTAACGGTGACGTTATTGCACTCTTTGTAGCTTTCACGCTGCGCTTCTATAACCTTAGCACACTGAGCACAGGTCATTCGCAAGCATTGGCCAAGTTGCTAACATAACGTCATTGTGTGGCTCAGGTCAACTCAGCCTCCTACCCCTACTGAGCGGGTGGTAAACGATAGTAGGCCTAAGCCTATAGCTCAAAACCTGGCTCTACAGGGCGTCATATATCCATACTTCGCCAATCATACGAACCATTATTATCTGTTGTTTGATTCATGCAGCTGCCAAAAAGTGGCGTAACGGTTAGCACGTTGTAATTACGATCAAGAGATCGTGGGTTTAACCGATTCCTGGTCAGACAGCTATCAAATAGTCACTACCTAGATGGATGACTGTCTGTGGACAAATACACCATCTCAGTATATAAACAACCACCCATGTCAACTCAGCTTTCCATCCCTACAGGGTAGGTAAATCGAGTACCAGCCTATCTGGCTAGGGTTAAGGCGGGGCGCGTTCACCTGTGTCGAGTGACAGCTAACACTGTATGATCCCATATGGCAGGTGACGCTCTGTAGCTCTGACATGGGTTACCATTACGAGCTACAGACGACCTTTAACCTAAATTCTAACCTGTAACCTTGAACCAGCTTTACTATAATATTTAGGCTATTATGCTAAAGCACGTTATATTACAGTCAGTTTGAAAGTATCGTCTACTGAGATCAACTCAGCCTCCTACCCGTCGCAAGTCGGTAGCTACCGCTTACGATCAGGTAAGTTTATCGTTCATTTACCTGGCAGCAGTGTTTTGAAGCGGCGGCTGCAGCGGATCGAATAGCAGCAATCCATTCCTCCATATCGCGTCTACTGTCAGCACACAGAACTAGGCTCTGATGCGGCGTTATTACCTACATATATACACAGAACACACCAGCGACTGAATCAATCAACAAGCTATAGCAGCGATCACACACTTCAACCCTCCATCACCAGAAGACGGTGCTGCCACCTAGCAAATACGACGAATTTAATTATAACGTTTCTTGGGCCTCGCATAACCACTCGAAAAACCAAAAGTTTTATCTGAAAATTCGTCAAGAACATTTCATCAAACTGTATGCGATATCGATGGCAGTATTGTTTTCGGCATCGCCTCCAATTTCTGTCGACATGCAGACATATAAACCGTTGCACTTAGCTCGATGAAATTATGCACGATCGTGCAAGTTGGGTGCCTTCCAGACAACCTGTAGAACCCCAATGAATATCAAGGTCACAGATCAAAAATCGAGGTCACATTTTTATGCATTTTTATTTGCATGATGCACGAGGGCAGTATTCAGCCTTAAGCGAGAATCGCTGGGAATCCCCGCTATTTGTCCTCAACGTGTGCCCCCCCGCACCACTTTCAAGCAACTATACGTACGTACGCGGTCTACGCGACAGGGATTGTGGAAAATAACGTCTGCTGTTAAGGAACGTAACAGCATATCGACGTGACGTCGTGATGTCACGCGGAGGAGACGTAGGCCTATAGGCAATCACTCAGTCGTCGTCGCTTCAAGGAAACCAAGGCACGCTGCTAAACCCGACCCCGGCCGACCGACCGACGATATCGACTGACCGGAAAATCCCTCACGCTAATAACCCAATACGAACGACCACGCAGAATCGCAGACCCTGGGTGACCAACGGACGGACGCCTTGTGTGGTCCCGCCACATTGACTGATGACGTCACCACTTCATGTGCTCCAACGGCGGCGTCGTAAGTTGAAAAAGTAGGCGGGGCCAGAAGTTGCAATTTACCGACAGACGGCCGCTGCAAATTATTACGACGGAGGAGATTATGGGTGGGTGCTCAAAATTTAAATTTCCCCAGGCCCGAAATTTTCCAGAAATGGGTGTGTTTTTCAGCTCCAAATTTCGTATTTTGGACGAAAATGTTCCGACAAAAAAAAAGATTTCCCGGCAATTTTCCCGACAGCCCAAAATGTAGGTGCAAAAGGGGACAATTACGCCATTAACCCCGACTATTAGTCCGAACAGCGTAACGGTTACGGTTAGCTAGTGATAGGGTTAGAAATAGGAATAAACTGCCTCTTTGGCGTTGGCGGGCCTTGGCGATGGCGAACCGAAACCAGAGACCAAATTCGGGCTAGTGTCCCTTCGGACTACTGACCAGCATCTCCCACTCTGCGCTGAGTGAGTGACGTCACTGTTGACGTCAGTGAGCGCGCTGGAAGGAGGGAGGGTGCAAAAAGCTGCACGTCGTCCACGAGGTATAATGGAATGCATCATCATCCATGCAATGAGTGAGGGATTGCGTCATCGATTGGTCGCTAGGTGCGCTGGTCCAGTGCGACGGTGGGCGTTCGTTAGATGGCGCCATCGCAGCCCTATAACGACCGATTGTGTAACGATACACATACTCAAACTGTGCGTACCGACGTTATGGCCAATGCACACCTACGACGCAACTCAACTCAACTCAACTGTAGTGACTGTGGACGACAATGCAATGACGTCATTAGTATTGTGACGTCACGCTGCTGTGCACAGACCACGCGTTTTGCTAGCCTGACTGAGCAGTTGAGTTGAGTTGAGTTTAGTCGCGTCGGCGTCGTAGATGTAAAGTGGCTATTAGTCTGTAGTCTAGCTGAGTCAACCATCGAGGCAAGGGGAACAATTCCCCCTCCCAATTTTGGGCTGTCAGAAAATTGTCAAAAAATGTCAGTTATATTATCTTCTTGTCAGAAAATTTTGGTCCAAAAATAAAAAAAATCTGCAACTAAAAACCAAACCCCCATTTTGGAAAAATTCAGGGGCAAAACTGCACCCATAAACTCGGAAAGCCGTCTGTCGGAAAATTATTGCAACTTCCTGCCACGCCTACTTGTTTTAACCCACGACGCCGCTGGCCCCGCCTACGCCCCGTAATCCTCAGAACATAGCACCAGTAGAGCGTGTACAAAACGTCAGAATACCCGTGGTATAGCCGCGACGGTAGGCGTTCGCCAGGCAAACCGACGTACAACGTCGACCAATGTCCATACATTCATCCAAGACCATCGTACATAACACGAGCCAGCAAACCGTGCCGTCATACGGGCGCCGGCGGGGGGACAGGCGGGCACCTTGTGACGTCATAATCATACTCACCGTGACGTCAACACGCCGCGGACGGTCGATATTGTACATCAATCACGGATACATTCCACGAACTATTTCTGCAGTTTCAGTCGCTAACTACGGTTCATGTTTACGACACGCTCGTCTAAAACGCAATAGTCGGGGAGCTGACAGGGGTTACCATGCGCCCCTCTGGGATTAAACCCCATGCTTGTTTTTATTGTACTCCAGGGACTAAACTTAGGAAAAAATCTGTTAACGGATTTTCATGTCATTTGTAAACCAATATGCGACTTCCTATTAGTGATCAATAGCAACCTATAGGCCCTATCTCTCACCGTTTCAGAGATATGGCCAGTCTTCCGTTGAAAAACGCAAATTTTTCCTACACCCTCCATTCAACCCCAAATTTGACAAAGGTTCCTCTTTCACTGCATCCCCCAAGATTCGTATGCAAAGAGCCTCGACAAAAGGCTCATACTTGTGTAGAAAGTTTTCCCCTAACACCTACCCCTTAGCTACGGTACATCCGTTACATACAGACAGACAGACAGACGACAACCGTATCATAAGCTCGACCGTTACTTAAGTACGGTCGGCTAAAAAAAACATCTTGAGACGACGCCTGCAGGAGATATACATTTTTCCACTTCGGGTCTTGTATGGTCCGTTCATCTTTTAATTCAGCCGTCGTTGGCCGCAATACAGAAGAAGACGCCGTATCATTAGTTTGCGTGGATCGCTCGTGATAAACCGGAAACACAAAGTTGTCGCGGCAGACACAACGCATGCGCGCTGCAGTGATCCTCCGTGCATGCCGGACTTCACGCTGCAGGATTATTGTGTCACCCTGCGGCGACAGCGGCATTATACAAAGCTGCACGTTAACGAGTCTCCGTGACTCGCTCCATCTCTCTCAAAGCCGACAAAATTGTCAACGATTGGACGACAGCATGACAACAACAATGGATACAAGAAATATTATTAGACTGTAACCAGTCTAATGTGCTCTTTGCGCGCATTATCTTCTCCTATACACTTTCAAGTGCTTTTTTCGTTTTTTTCGGCCCACTGCGACGTACCGTGCGTCGATCCGGCACCGCTATGGAGTTGTGGCGCCTCAAAGATAAAGGGGTTACAACCTTGAACTTTTGGGGTCACGTGACGTCACCGGTCACGTGCATGACCATTCTACTTGCGGTGAGCGACTTCCTATTGGTGGTCCATTGTGACCATGGGTCTATCTGGCAAGGTTATGGAGATATGGCCGTTTGAAGTTCTTCCAGGAAGGCTCTTACAGGAACAGAGGTCAGTCGTTGGTCGGTCATCGGTCGGTCGATCCTCAATATTACACTGATCTCATATACATGTACTCCTCTTCGCTTCCTTAGGAACGTAGCGCGCGAGGAGTACAAGAAATTTGAGCAAATGCTCACGAAACGCGCGAAAACCTATAGCAGTTCCGGTTCAGTGGTTTAGCTGAAAATAGGGGTGTTCACGCTAAGTTAATATACAAATATCAAATTCGCTATCTGGATCGCATAACGATAGTAGCGTGGCGCCACCTTCTGAATGATATAGACTTGTGTCGCAGCCCGAATTCGCCAAAAAATCCATAAAACCCCTACTATGGCGTTCAAGGTCATTCAAGGTCATTGAATTCGGCGCCAATAGAGAGCCAGTGTAAGACTTCCTATTAGTGATTAATAGTAACCTAGGCCCTATCTCGCACCGTTACTGAGATACAGCGACTTATTGGCCAAAAATCGAAATTGCCCACCCCTCTCATTTAGCGCCCTCGTTCGGGGTGACCCCTTTCGAGTTTATGGAAAAGCTTAACGGTTCCTGAAACTAGTCTTCCAGACAGCCGACGGTGAAGATTTTGTGATCCTAGCTTGCACTGTTTTTGACTGATCCACCAGTGTGACAGATGGACGGACGGACGGACAGACGGACAGAAAGACAGAACTTCGATGACTAAGACACGCTGAAAGCAATAGCTGCTTTCGCGCGTAAAAAATGATGTAGGCCAAACAATTATGACGACGACGACGATGATAATGACGTATAGACCTATCTTAGAATAACGCATCTTTGTCTCTTTGCACAGCCGGCTGTCATCGACTTAATTAGTTCACGACGCCATCGATTACGTCACACTCAATCACCACGCATGACGTCACGCCCAATGACGTCATACCGGAAACGGACGTTCGTTAATTATTCTCTTTCCGGTCGATCGGCTGCAGTAACGGAGGTCGGCGACAATGCATGTAAAACAATGACGGCATTGCCAGTCTGACGTAACCGCAAGTCTCCAAGTGAGCCGTGCAAAGAAGAAGCGAAAATGTCGGCTCAGTGCCGACATTTTATGCGGACATCTGTCTATAGCTATGTACAACGCATTGCACAGCTCTAACGCTAGCTCTCTAACCCTGACAGTTGACCTTTTAAATTGTCACGTCGGTTACTCTTGCCCTGGGGAGCGTTCACAGCATCTAATGCATCGCGCGTCTTAGCCATCGTCTGGGCGTCTGTCTGTGTGTCTGTCCGCCACACCCTTGAGCCCTATCAAGCAAGCCAAAATGACAGAACTTCACCATGTTATGCCACAAGTACTCTAGTTATCTGTGGCAAAATTTTGTGGCAGTCGGCAAGGGGTTCCTCTCGAACAGGGGTGCAAAAAAGGTACCTCACAAAAAGTGGTTATTTTACCGCTATTGGCTGGTCGAACGTGAAAAAAAGTTACAGATAAGCACAGGCATGCTGCCTATCATAACAAGCATTAGTGACAAGTTTTTATGGGTATCAATATCGATGACATTGAACGACCTTGAAGCCCGAAAAAAGGGTGTTTTAGTAAATTTTTTGCGATTTTGGACTGCAATGCACATGTCAAGAGTGAATTGCGCGGAAATGGCTGCAGATAGACGAAGACAACCTGCGAACAGGAACTGCCAAAGATGTCGCGCCTCTCATGAGCTTTGCTCAAATTATTTGTTTTCTATGCTGTTTCGTTTTCGCGTTATTAGCCTGTATAGGACAGACAAACGGACGAGCGAACTGTCTATTAAGACTGATTGCCGCAATATAACAGTTCTGACCCGGAAATAGCATACTCCGTAATATTGTTCAGGATTTTGCGCACGCACACTAGAGACAGACGCACAGATAGAGACACAGCCGCGAAGGGGACTATGTTTTCGCTGCGGTCTAATTTCGTGAAGGCGCGACGCACTTCGGCAAACTGTTCCCAAAAGACGACTTTAACGCGAAACTGGCATCAGAATCACTACTGGAAGCAGCAGAGCGGGCGACGCACTTGCCGCGAGCATCCGGGAACTCGGTTGGTCGGTCGGCCTAAACGACGAATGGGACCGACGGCGATAATGGAGGTTGATTTCGGCCGCCGCCCGGTAATCTTTTAATACCGGCCGGGAATACTCGGCACTCCGACGTATACTAATTGAACGCTTAGATGTTCGTCTGCCCGTCTCTCCGCCGATGTTTGTGTCGCACTATGTCCTAGGCCCCTACTTCTACACAGCCGCACTCTCTCAATCTCGTTGACACACATTCGACCACGTCATTATACTGTGTGATTCACTGGTAAAAGCCTGCTCGTTCGCGGCTACAAAACCCGGCTTTCTGCGCTAATAACATACTGCCAATTCTCTACACTTAGTTGCGTGGATACACTAATTGTACGCAATTTAGTATGACGACATCTAAGGCCCCCAACTCCACTCCACTTGTTTCGATTTGTTAGGCCATATATTTGAATTGCGCTATAACGTTTTCGGTTTTGCATCAATTCAACTCTGAGTTGAATGACAGTCACGGTCAGTTACGGGTAACGGGTATACCAGCGGGTCGGGTTGGGTAAAAAATTGAAATTTACGGGTTGGATTTGGTAGGAAAATATGTCTTACCAACACGGCTCTATAAATGAATCTATAGGAACTCGTCATCGCCCTATCCAACGGTACCATCGCCGACCCCCAATGACGTACCGTTTAGCCACAATACATTTCGTCACAGACGACAGACACATTGTACCATAAGCGCGACCGTTAGTAGTACGGTCGGCTAAAAATCGTATACGTCCTTATTCTAACGTATTCTATCTTAGCGTGCGTGTATCCTCAAACAGCCGGATGGTACACAAAACAAGAAGCCCAGCTGTCGCTTAAATAGACGACCGTACTGGTTGTCAATGAAAGTCACCCAAGGTCAATGATTTTCATCTCATCTGAAAGAGCATATTCTATTACCTATTAGTGATTAATAATAACCTTGACCGTATCTCTCACCGTTTCTGAGATATGGGCACTTATAGCTTAAAACTTTTCACTGAAAATTGCGGCCAAACCGCTGCAGATGGAAACATGGTTTTACTGCTGACAGCCTATACAAAGTCGCCTGCGCCCTATCCGACGGTACCATAGCCGACCCCCTACGACTTATTAACGACGTTTAGCCACAATACCGCAGGATTGGCATACCATAGTGCGTTATGACCCTTTAAGGTCATCCAAGGTCAATGATTTACATGTTATTTGAAAGCCAATATGCGACTTCCTATTAGTGATCAATAGCCACCTAGGCCCTATCTCGCACCGTTTAGCCACAATACACCTGTAACAGACAGACAGACGACGACAATCATGCCAATAGCTCGACCGTTACTTAATAACGATCGGCTAACAAGTTATTTGAGCAAAGCTCACGTAACGCGCGATAGCAGTGGTCCTGCCACTTTAGCAATCAGTGTAGGCCTATACAGCAACAAGATATTAATGCATCTTGAAAGAGTACTTTAATTTGAGGCCTCCATACAGAAGACTCCTTGAATTTAAGAGATCGAAACTGAGATTCTTAAAATGTACGTTCTATGCTAAAAATGTCATACGCAGGTTTTCCAAGTCCATCTCCAGCCATTTCGGCGCAGTTCACTTTTAAATGTGTACCGCAGCTGAAAATCACAAAAAAATTCAATAAAACACCTATTTGGGGGGTTCAAAGTTATTCAAGGTCATCGACGTTGACATCAATAAAAAAGCTTGTCACCAGTGCTTGTTATGATAAGCAGCATGTCTGTACCTACATGTATCTGCAACTGTTTTCACGCTACACGAGATAATTGCGCAAAATAACCATTTTTAGAAGGGTAGCCGTCTTTCACGCCCGCCTGCGCCGGCCCCCTTGAACATACCGGGACGGGACTTGGACTGCCAAAATCTACGTATAGTGGTGCAAATTTCATACGCAGGTTGTCTTAGTCTATCTCCAGCCATTTCGTTGCAATTCAGTGTTGAAATGTGCGCTGCATCCAAAAATTGCGAAAAATTCACTAAAACCCCTTTTTGGTGGGTTCAAGGTCGTTCAAGATCATCGATGTTGATAAATGTAAATAGCCTGCCACCAGTGCTTGTTATGATAAGCAACATGTGTGTACCTATCTGCAACCGTTTTCACGCTAGAAGAGCCAATATGGTCAAAATAACGTCTTTTAGAGGGGGTACCCCTCTTTGACGCAATCGTTTGAGGGGAACCCCCGCACCCAGGGGCACGAAATTTTGTCACGATAAACTAGACTCCAATGCCAGCCCACAGTAAGAATTTCGCTTGCATCTAGCTTGCACCGTTTTGACACAATACAGCAGTGTGACGGACAGACGGACGCCCAGGCCATGGCTAAGACGCGCGAAGCATTCCGGCTATCGCGCGTAAAAGCCACAAGCAATCGAAAGCCAATGCAACAGAGACGTCAATGCTAGGGAGGGCTTGAGCGGACAAGGTAAACTCTGCAAAATGAATGTCACAGTCTACTCACTGAAAATCAGGTCAGGCGAAGCAAAAAGGCATAACGTTTTTTTGCGTTCGCTTGCCGCGCTATCGTTCCACCGGGAGTGCTCTGTAATGCACAAAATTTATTTTCGACTGCTCGTGGAACTAACTACGTTCTCCCTAGTTGGACCGACGGAGACAGCAATACCTCCTCCTCGTCCCCCAACACCCTCGACGCCTGCGGCGTCCCGTTCTCGACGCCTACGACACCACGACCTTCGCCCCCTCCTCTCCAGCCCCGTTCCCAATGGAAGCCACTGGTACCCAGTAAATCGCACGACACCGTGACTTGCGTAGACAACGGGGGGGGACTAAGGGGCCAAGCCCCCCACCGAAATCCTCCAGACAAAACGGACAAAACATAAGCATACGTATGAACTGCACTAAATTTGCCAATTTGTTCAGTTTATTGTCTGAAAATGATTGAAACTGTTGCCACCAGATCTCATCTTTTAAAGCTAAAATGCAGCAAATTCGATTTCGGCTAGGGATCCGCCCCAAACCCATCTGGGGGAGCTCACAGCGCTCCCCCAAGCCCCTTAGCTGGGTTTTAGGGAATCCCACATCTAAGGAAAGGGAGGGGGAAGAGGGCAAAACAGGGGAAGGGAGAAAGGAGGTCAAAAAGCAGGAAAAGGTGAGAGAGAAAAAGAGAAAGGGAAGGAAAGAGAAAGGAGACTATTGAAATTTCTGGCTACGCTAACGTGTCCAGAATCCAGACGCCATAGTTGTATACAGTCGGCACTTTCTGATTGTTCCACGGTTTCGACGAAATATATTGAGCCGTTCGGTCAGGCCTTCGCCGTCGAGGGTCCGTCCGATCGCTTGGAACTCATTACCGAACAATCTCCGTGATCCATCGCTCTGCAGCAGTAGCTAGGCTAGGCGCGGTTTAAAAAAGTATAGGCCTACTTTTTACCCTACTTCCACTCCCCCGTAATAATGACGTCATAATGACGTCACAGGTCGTCATGGTAACGGGTCTTCATGTCCAATAACAGTGCGGGCATACAGCTAGTAAGTTACGTAACGTAACGCAAGTCGTTGCGGCCGAAATGGCAGGCAATCTGTCGGTCGGTCGGTCCTGTCCGGTGATTAGTGCACTGGATGAAATAGGTTTTGTCGATTTGCCCCCGGAGGCTGTATTTACGTGCTCGCTCGCTTTCTTGTCGCAGCGTTTAGTGAGGTTCTGAACGCAGAATGCCGGTATTCGCTAGCAAGTACAAATTAATGATTCGAACAGTTTGACAGTTTTTAGCCGACCGTACTTAAGTAACGGTCGAGCTACTGGTATGGTTGTCGTCGTCTGTCTGTCTGTCCGTATGTCACGGATGTATTTTGGCAAAGCTTTAGGTCGTAGGGGGAAACTTTTTTACACAGATAATTAACCATGTGTGTTAAACTCGGGCATGCATAATTTCAGCCATCTAGTGCAAGAGGAACATTTTCAAATTGGGGTTAAATAAAGTGGGAGAGTAGGAAATTCAACGGAAAACTGACTATATCTCAGAAACGATGACAGATACGGCTAAATTTACTATTAATCACAAATAAGAAGTGGCATATCGGGTTTCAAATTATATGAAAATCATCGACCTTGTATGACCTTAAAGGTCACTGACAACGAGTACGGTCGGCTATCCTAGCAACAGCTGGGTTTCTTGTTATGCGTCTGCTGGCAAGGCCGCAAGCACTATGCTTTCGTGTCGTCTGTTTGTCCTGGGTATAAAACATGGAACAGAACAGAGAAAGTAGCAATTTAACGACGAACATTTTCTGACAAATAGAAAAATATTCCTTCACAGGCAAATATTTTTTGGGGGGAGGGGAGACAATTGCCCCTGCCCCCTGCCTGCCCCTAACGCCACTGCATCCGTCCGTCTGTCCGTGCTGACGTTATTATTTATCAATATTTCTGACATGTACTAACTGATTTTCGTCAACCTTCTGACAGCATCGCATCTTCGGACGAACTGTTCATTTGTCAGTATCAGAAGATGGATATGCAGGCAGACAGTCATCCATCCAAGCATTAACCGGACCCGACGTAGAACAACCATGTTGATCGATACCAATCAATGCACCAACCAATTTGCCTTATCTAGATCTTAGTACGCTCATCTCTTTGATTCTAACCGAAGAGCAGATTTCACTGTTGGTGGCTGGAGCAGATTATTACGTATAGCCCGTATTACACTGCGTCTCAAAACATCCCAAATATTTTCGATTGTACCTCGAAGAAAGATCATCAGATTTTAATAATTTTTGGTAGGAATATTCCTGAGACAACTGGCCACCAAATTATTCATCGTATGTTTCTGCACTACCTGGGGAAATCAAAACCAACGAAATATTGCATTTTTACCTAAAGTAGTATTATTACTTATCCAAATAATGGACAAAGACACATTTTGTTTACATTTTTGACACTTTGGCTAACTTTATCCAATTGTTTCGTTTTTCAGCTGCCTGCAATAAAATGATGTAAATGTTGACCAGTCGTGCAATAACAAATATAGAGACGATTCCTCCATTCATTGACAGCAGTATCGATAATGTTATGCTCCAGACTAATCCAGACTTCACAGTTGCTTCTTGAATTCATAAACATTTCTTAACGTCATATGGTAGACATACTGCACTGCTGCACGACAGTCAAACCTTGTAATTGACTGTCTCTTGAAGGCCACAGATCAGGATAGAAGGAATTTATCGACGTTTTTATCATTTTAATGAATATATTGCTTGGTCTGATTTCGCCAAATAGTGCAAAAGCAAACATTGGGTGAGGTGGAAACTTAAACAGTCATTTAATAGCCAGTTGTGTCAAAAATAAGTGTGCCAAAAATTATGGAAATCATATAATCACGCTTCAAGTTATAGTCAATAATGTTGAGGATTTTTTTTCACGTTTTTTGCATATTCAATGCATATTTCGGTTGGTTTTATTTCCCGATTTAGTGCAGAAGCAGACATTGGGTGAGGTAAAAAAAACTGAACGGCCAATGGCCAGTTGTGTCCGGAATATTCGTACCAAAACCTATGAGAATCTGATAATCTCTGTTCAAGTTAGAATGTTCGGGATGTTTTTTGAGACAATGTGTAGCTGTCTTGTCCGTCCGTCTGCCGTGCTCGTTTACTATAAAGGCACGTACAGAGCGACGTAACTGAGCTGAACAGAAATGGTTTAGTTTCTTGGCAAGCAGTAACGCATTACAGTAGGCACCGTCTAACGGCGTCGGTGGTCTACGTGATTACGCGCGCGCACGTGTCAACCAATGATCAGTGGACTCGCAGCACGCCCTGCATGCCCACTGATCAGTCCGCGTCGAAAACCGTGTCAGTTCAGTTCAATAACGTCGCTCTGTACCCGCCTTTACATGCGTCGCGACCAGAAGCGCTTTACAATCTCTTATACAATCTCGGAAGTGACAGCTGATTGGCATGAGCTAATGATACGGCAGTGCATTCACTATTCGACCAGCACCCATCGCCTGCGTTGGTGAACATTTGGACCCACCGTTTGCAGCTAGCAGACATTCCACCGCCCCAATCAACCAGACTAGGCTAGCTGCAATGCAAAGCGATATCAATAGTCCATACGCGGACAGACAGACAGACAGACGCCCGGCAGTCTCAGCAGCAGACAGGCTGCTTTGAATTTAAGGGTCGCCATATAGCTTGCAGCTGCATGATCAGACTGAGTCGTTACCTGGAAGCTGTGGTTGATATTCCTGACGCTGCACTCTGCGACGGTCGTGCTAGACAACGGCATGTACCGACTGCGACCGTTCTGACAACACGAACAGACACACAGAAGACACGTATATACACAGACAGATCAGGAAATGATTAGATGTAAGCAACGGGCGCCCTGAATAAAACTGAGTATAGCGAAGCCATCGCCTCACCTTATATATGACAAATAATGTCTTTTCGTCCAAACATCAATAGTTTTAAGTTTCTAATGACTCGATATAATGAAAATATTGATATATCAATTTTGATATCGATATATCGTATCATATTGCATCATCAAAAAATATTAATTTTTTTGGATATATCACAATATTATTGAAATATCGTGATATATTGCAGTATTTTCCATATTTTCATGACATTTGCTACAGACTCTTCACTACACTGCGTGACTGGAAAAAAGATTACAAATGCGCCGAGTTAGTGGTGTTGTAATGTAATTACAGTCGTAATTATAAGTTCAGTGTTTACCGAGAGACATTTTTATTATCTAAATAAAGCATACTCAACTGCCTTGCTCGATGTTTATGCTTTGTTCTTGTGCTTGTATAAGATTTACATACTTAATATTTTAAAAATATCGATATCAATATCGTGACATTTATCGTGATATTTTGTGAAATATTGCATCGATATTGTATCAAACTTGAAATCTTGATATAGTCATCACCAGCTGGTATATTTTAGTCTTTAACCACAATAAATCATCAGTTATATGGTTAAGGAATATAGTATATTTTAGTATCCTGAATAATGTTTGTTTTCGTTGCTGCCAATGACCCGCAAACCAAACCAACAATCACAGCAAGTGCGTCTATTCCCCCCTAAGTCCTTGGAGCAAGTTTTCCTCCCTGACTCAATGTAAGGTGCTGCAAGCGTTGAAAACGAGGTGCCGTAGGCGTCGAGGAGCTGGGAAATGATTATGGGATATCCCCTCCCCAGCCGACTAAAGGGTCTGGGGAAGCATGATAAGAAAGACCCGGCGCAAAACGAATTTGGTGCATTCAAAGCGTCACAGAATACTTCCGGTTGCAAGATAAAAATCATGAGAACTGCGTCTTACAAGCTGAGATGCAGTATGCCAAGAATATCAACTCCCTTTTAATTCCCCCCCCCAAAAAAAATAACTTCCCCCTATTACGACGTCACGTCGCCTGCTGATGGGTCACGTGGCAGAGATTTGACGACGACACGGATCGTCCTTAGTCACGTGACACAAATCACGTGACTGTCAAGCCAGTCGCAGGTGCCACGCCCCTTTCACTCGTCAACAGATAACAGACTGATAACCTAACGCCAGCTGAGCACTATATCAGATGGACGACAGGAAGGATGAAGAACCATAAACACAGCACGGAAACACGAGCACGTTTCTCCACCCACCCGGACATCTCAGGCGTTGACAGTAAGATAGGCCTAACGAAGGTAAATTAAGCCTATTTTGCAGTCAACGCCTGAGCCAGTGGCGTAACCAGAAACGTGAATTTGGGGTCTCCCCTCCTTTCCTCCTTTCCACTTTCCTCCCCATTCCTTCCTTCTTCCCCTTAAAAATAAGACCCTTGAAATCCAGCTACACGAAGTTGGGGGATCACTGTGAGCTTCCCAGAGGATACTGGAAGGGATGGCGGCAAAGGAACAAAATCCTACAGTGGCAGGTAGCCTAATATGCTGTATGAAACGGATGAAAAGAGCTAAAATATGACTGGAATATGATATGACAAATGTTCTGCATTGACAATTTAATTTAACTTGTGCAAACTGAAAAAAAACTGAAACTGCTCTAAGTGAAATTGAGATATGACAGAAATGGAACAAGAACTACTAAAATGTAAAAAAATTCGAGTGCTTTCGGTTGCTTCAAGCAAAAAGTAGGGTCGTGTGGAAGAAATTTTTACTTACTTCTTTATTAGTCCGCCCGAAAACGATAGTTTTCGGAAAGACTTATGTTTTAGCCTAGATGTTTTATTTATTTTTTTTTGCAACGCGAGATCTCCGAGATGCGTGGGCCGACCGGCGTAAAATTTTGCAGGATGGTCAGTACTAGGCCCTATTTTATAATGCCGGTCCAAAATTTTGGGGCGCACACCCCAAAAAAATTATGGGGGCGAAAAACATGCAAAATTTGGCCCGATTTCGGACGACTTCGAAGTTCGGCGGCGAATATCTAAGAAACGGATGAATATATTCAAAATCGGATAGTCATTCCGTCTACCGCGATTCCTCCTGCGTTAGGCGAAACAAGTCCGATGAAGTTTGGTCCAATGACCTTGGAGATTTAGATTCTTAATGGTACCCACCTCAAGCGCATTTTTCGGAAGAAAATATTTCGGCCCCTAGAAGGTGCTGCGTCCCCAAATTTTTACACGCGCTAGAGAATGACCAGTTCTTACTAGCGCACCCCCCATCGGGGACGGCGGCCCTCCTTACAACTTTTTTCATAGGGGAGTCAAAAATTGCCTTAAAATGTAGCGTATTAGACGAAGGATCTTTGGAACCAAAGGGAGTAGCTTCATGAGACTTTGCCACATGACGTGCTGCTAGATGGGGGTGATAACGCGGGTACAACTTTTAGGGGGCACCGCCCCCTTAAAATTTGGGAGTGCAAAAAACGCGCAAAATTTAGTACGTTTAACGACAACTTTCGACT
>Ga0056128_1004060_pt1 | contig 18227 bp, 12 predicted proteins | sample WorMetLIZISLAND2_FD_71113 | JGI IMG/M metagenome (GOLD analysis project Ga0056128, IMG submission 71113) | Marine gutless worms symbiont microbial communities from Max Planck institute for Marine Microbiology, Germany - Olavius geniculatus... ... | reverse complement strand
ACCCCCTTCGAATTTATGGAAAAGCTTTACGGTTCCTGAAACTAGAGTCTTCCAGGCAGCCGATGGTGAAGATTTGGAGATCCTAGCTTGGACCGTTTTTGCCTGATCCACCCGTGTGACGGACAGACGGACAGACGGACAGAATTGCGATGGCTAAGACGCGCTGAAAGCAGTAGCGGCTTTCGCGCGTAAAAAGAACAAAATGTAGCAGGTTTTGATATTTATGTCTAGCACGGTCCGGGTAAAATATTTTGAATTGCCAGGGCCAGGTTTTTGAGACGTTAGCTCGTTCAACCAAGTTCACAACACCCATTGTCTTTTGAAATAATGAAGGCACTATAAATTTTTAGATAGCTTAACTGATGATATGTGACCTAGTAAAACGCCAGCGACAATCGCTCACGCCCCACGCTCTTATTGTCTGTCCAATGCAATGCATAGCATTGGACAGAGTATTAAATCACGTTTGTGTCCGTGCGTCCGGGCGTCCGTGCGTGCGTCCGTGCGTACTATCGAAATGCACTGGACAGACTCCGTATTCGTATGAACATTATCTTGTATTCCGTCAAAAACTGGTCCCGGTATTTTTACACGATCGGCACAAAACAGTCGCAGAGGGTGGGTGAGATCGCCGTCCCACATCTATCCAAACTCAAAGGAATCGTGGTAACTAACAGTCCGCACGACGACGGCGAGCCACGCTGCTCGACTGCTTTGATCCAAGACGTAACGCACGGAGACTCAGAAAAACTCATTGACGGCGTTAACGGCACCGCACATTCAATAAGACGTCATATTGTGCCATGAAGTAATGCTGGTCAGTCGTGTGCATAGATTTTTGTTTAAATTTAACATGCTGGACAATATATTATGTAAGGTGTGCCAGCTATAGTGTAATGTTTATTAGGCCTATTGGAGACTGTTGTAACTTTCTATGTGTATCTGTCATGCGTATGCATTAGTGTTTTCTATCTTTCTTTTTTTTGTTTGCTCTTTTTGTTTGTGATGCTATCGAATTTTTCGATGAATAAAGTTGATTATAAAAAGTTAAAGGTCCGGTACTTGTGTCTTGTCAGACTTGTGTCTCGTGACCAGAGGAGCGGAGCGCTTTACAGTTTACAATCTTGAAAGTAGCAGCAGACTTGCATCAGCTTCAGCTGTCATTATCGTATATAGCCCACACGAGATACCAATATTGATTGATTTGCAGTGACAAATACCGATGGTGCTGAAAAATGTCTAAATAATCACTGCAAGTCGCTATACGGGTCAGTTATGTGCAGCAAATCACGAATAAACGTACTCAATTTTTTGCTTTGTATTGTAGTCGGTGCTCTACGACTGTGCAAGCTCCACCAAAGAAAAAATTAATTGCGTGTACAGAGCGACGTAACTGAACTGAACTGAACTGACACGGTTTAGTTTTTGATGAACTGACCAATTGGCAAACAGTAATGCATTACAGTAGGCACCGTCTAACGGCGTCAATGTTTACGTGACTACATGCACGTACGCGTCTACCAATGACCAATGACAATGGGCTCGTTCAGTCACTTAGTCAAAAAATAAACCGTCTCAGTTTAGTTACGTCGCTCTGTACGCGTCTAAAGGCCGGTTCACACGAGCCGTGTTCACGGCCCTTGTGCACGGCCCGTGAACACGGGTGCGTTTTTTTCACCCGTGTTCACGGGCCGTGAACACGGCTCGTGTGAACAGAGCACTCGTGAACACGACCCGTGTGGTGAAAAAGCATTGTCGTGCAATGCTTTTCTCAGCACGGCTCGTGAACACGGGTCGTGCGAACAGCGCACCCGTGTTCGCGGCCCGTGTAGATGAACCAATCAGAAAATGCCTTTTATTTTTGTCAGCATTACGGATAACGTAAACATGACGTCATTGTCAGTGTTCATTATTAAATTATTATATATATTTGTGTATTTTGTATTACTGTAAATAGACTCTGTTGTAAAACGTCCACTAACACGTCTGTCTCTGTTGAAGACTCAGCTGTTTCAGACGTCTTCAATAGACAATATTTGCATTGGTGTATTGCTCGTTTCAATAGCCAATGCCAGTGTTTTCTTTCGTTTTACGTATAACGTAATGGATAAAAACGTAACGAAAAAACAATTTTTAAATATAAATTTTGTTTGCAAAATTGCGCTTGAAATACTATGTTAAGCGCTGCAATGCCACGGCTCATGCACACGGGCCGTGAACACGGGCGTAAAATTTGGTCGGCCGTGTTCACGGTGAACACGGCTGGTGTGAACCGGCCTTAAGACTGGCGTAGCAGTGTCGGCGTACTAGGTGCTCGTAAATTACCCAAGTAGCACTGTCGGCCGTTCTCTGAGAACCAAAGCGTCCCACAGTCCGTCAGACTAACAGGGCGGGCGAGCGATCGTCGTTTCTTGGACGCAGATTTACGCCGATCATCATCGCAGTCTCTCTGAATGCATCGTCATTCGGCCATCATAGGACCACGCTATAATGGAACCCAGCACAGCTCTGTATGACAGACAGAACAGATAAGCCATCGGCTCGTCTTCTATGTTTGCTGTCTTGCAAGCCACATCACTCTAACCCCCATTAATGTCTGCCTGTGGGCCTGTATCAGGCATGCAGCCGCTAACAAACATTGCGTTCGTATGTGCTGCACAATATTCTTAGTCGTAGCCTACTCGTATTATAGCCTTTTGGTGGATGTTTAAGATCTGAATGCATTAATGTCGATCCAGAGAACTCGTCTCTTATTGCCACTGTTAGGCTAATTACATGGTTTAACGGTCTTTAAAAGCAGCATAAAGTCGAGCATCAAAGTCAAAAACGCTGGCAGAGGGTAGGGGCCTAATTGAATTAACGCCGTTTTGCACCGCTGTGGGTAAGTGGAAATACTGACTACTTTCTGATAGACTCTAACTGCGTAAACTGTAACACGATAAAACTCATAACGCTGCTAAAGTAGAACCGGAAGCATAATTTTTCCCAGTACAGTAATTAACTAATTAATTACATTGAGTAATTAATTGAATTGGGAGTACAAACCACGCAACCTGTGCTCATTCATAGCCACCAGTATCCAGTGTCGTCATCTCAGTGATTGGTGGCATGGTAGGTAAGTTTCAGCGATGTTGCGTTCTCGGTTCAACGACTATATAGGTATTCATGGATCTTCTACACTATAGAGTGGAGAGATAACTGTAGCAGAAAATCGTCGCTAATCAGCACCATTCTATCAGCGCAATTCTCTCGCTGCTGCTGCTGCTGCTGTCGCTATGGTCGCAGTGTATCGCTGCAGCGGTGGAGATCAGTGTGCAGGCAGCGAGGCAGGCACTCAGCGCCCGCCGATGGGCCGCTATCGAGACGATGACGGTCGGCAAGGAGACGGGTTCAGTCCAGCCCACCCGGGCAGTCATCGGCCGATCGGTCAGTCCGTCAGTCCGCGGCCCGTCAGAGGTCAACTTCGTTAGGGGTCGTCGACGCGCCGACTGCGGCCCGGCTCATTACGTACGGAGAATTGCATCCGATTTGTGCTGATTGGCCGTACGTCGCTAACGCTGTTACAGACGGCGTCGCAAGCTGATGACCGACCCGGTCCTGAACGGCGATCAGTCCGGCCTACAGCCAGCCGGTGATCAGACGGGCGATTTCGACTATCCATTCACTGATCCTCATGGATAAATTGATTGTCCACTGTCCAGTTAACAAATAATGGAAGTACGACTTCTTCCCATGAGCAGTATTAAATGATAGAAGTAACTAAGCTATTTTGCACTTAAACAAAGTATCAGCAGTGCCGGCGCTAGAGAGTTGGAGGCTCCCCAAATATAAGTGTGAAGCCCCTGGGGTCCAGGGGCAGAACCTGCCCCCTAATCAGAGCCCCCCAGAAGCTGAAACACTTCTGACTTTTGGACGTTTACTGAAAGCCGCAAATTTGCCCACTTTTAAAAAAATCGGAAACGCAAAAAGTGTTGTCTTTGCAAAAAAATAAAGTTTAACAGACCGCAATACGTCACAGATTACTATACATTAATTAAAAGTAATAGGCTTGTCCATTTTGGGTGAACTTTTCACATGTTTAGTTATTTTACATTTTGAATATATTTTTTTAAACTATAAAATTGTGTATTTCCCATGAGGCCCCTGAGCATACGCGAGGTTCCCCGGCCGGGGTTACGACGGGCCCTTCCGCCGGCTCTGAGTATCAGCTATTGCGACAGAGGTCTGTCAGTCTCTTCGACCGTTTGTCGTAGTCGTACATCTGAAAATCTACATGGTTGTTAAATTATAGCTAAATAACTACCACACCACGGACGCCCAACCAACGTTTCTGCCGCCAATTCCTCAGGCAGAGCCGGTGGAAGGGCCCCCGTACCTCCCTCCCCTCTGCCGGGGGCCTCACGTATGCTCAGGGGCCTCATGTGAGGTATAAAAAAAATTATAGTTTTAAAAAAAAATATATTTAAAATATAAAATATCTAAACATGTGAAAAGTTCACCCAAAATGGAAAAGTCTATTACTTTTCATTAATGTATATAGTAATCTGTGACATATTGTGGCCTATTATACTTCATTTTTTGCAAATACAACACACATTATATCTGACTTTTTGCGTTTCCAATTTTTTTAAAGTAAGCAAATTTGCGGCTTTCAGTGAACGTCCAAAAGCCAAAAGTGTTTCAGCTTCAGGGGTGCTTCGCCCCCTGTTCTCCTGATTAGGGGCTTTGCCGTTGGACCCCGCTAAGGGCTTCACCCCCAGACCCTATCAGAGGGCCTCACATTTGTATTTGGGGGCCTCCAACTCTCTAGCACCGACACTGTCCTCAGGATTTCGATTTCTGCTTTCCCCAAATGGAGTCCAACTCCCACTCCCTTCCAAATTACATGTTTGCTAATCGCCAGATTTTGGTGTATATTTATGTTAGCTGCAGGTTTTCATATTGTCGTCTTACAGAGGTTTTGATGGTTGCGTCCCAGGAAAAGGAAGCTTATAGCCTGCAGTTAGTTTGCAAATGCAGGTGCTTGTAGTTCACAGTTGATCGTCAAAAATCGTCACAGAATAGTGCAGATGTGTCACCGTGGTCACGAGTGAAGTATGTAGGCCTACAAATCATTGTTTATTTTGACCCGAGACGGCACGCAGTCGTCGGAGCTTGGTTCTGAGATGGATTGGAGGGCGGAACGCAAGTAGGCCGGACGTTTAAGTAGCTCTACAGCTGGGCGCCTGCTTGTCCAGGTCCACGACGGACTTACGCGGGACTGAAATAAGCAGAAGCAGAACAACTTCACAATGAACTGGCGACTCTGCGACTGATGTGCAACCGCGTGCAGAAAACACTGAACACACTAACTCATAAAAAAATTAAAATTAAAACAGGTGAAAACAGCAAAGAAAGAAAAATATGAGAATATAACTAACAAGATGTTAATATGTCGTCTTTCTTGATAAATGCGTAAACTGGAAAAGCAAATTTTACCAACAATAGCCTATTTATTTCATGACCTGCTATATCGTTCATTATAGTGTATGGCGTGTTATAAGTGCCAGTAATCACACTTCGTGACTCCGCTGATGACAGATAATGTCTCGCGTTTGTATATAACGCTTACATCCAACAAGCAGAACACGCTGTCAGTCACGGCCATAAAATAAGTACGTTTAAACACTGTTTGTGTATTATGCTGTTAAAGCTTCTCGTAATATTCTGACCTGCCAGTCTTCCGGCGAATCTGAGCGCCGACATGCGCTGGTACTCGGGTTCCTGTAGCCATTTCCACATGCGACGAAACGTCTCCCGACCGGACTTGAGTTTGCTCCATGGCTTGGGATTGCGCAGTAGATCGCTCAGAGTGCCCTGACTGCGACAGAGAACCAGCTGGGCGAAGACCGCCTGCGGCACGCTGTAGCGCTTCAGCTCGGCCGCCACGCGACCGGCCACCGCCCGCGTGTTTATCTCGTCCGTTTCCGGTTCCGGTTGTTGCGCGGTGACGCAGGAAGTGACGTCACGGCACGTCGGCATGAGAGTTGACGGCGACTTGGACGGCGGCGGCGGTGACGGCGGTTGTTTGGTGGGATAAGGCAAACGGTGGTGATAGTAGTGAGGTGGCAGTGACGGTGACTGGTGATGATGTGGGTTGAGCTGATGATGATGCTCTTGATGATGTTGAAGATGCTGATTGTAGAAGTGACTGGACGTCGGCTCACTGACGGCAGTGCTACCCAGCGGTACCAGGGTGTACGGCGCTCGCTTAGCGTACGAGCCGCCAGCTATCGCCGACACTGCCGCAGCTGATGCCGCCACCGGTGCTTTGTCGAAGTTGACGAACTGGTCTAGTGAAGCACGCCCAGAGGCAGAGTACGACGGCAAAACGCTGTCGCCACCGCCGCCGCAGTAGACGGACACAGGCGCCGGCTGACATGGCACGTATCCAGGAACCATCTCAGCCGCGCCGAAATATCGAGGAAAAAAACTACTTTCGACGCTGCCGACAGACGGGCCAGGTCGTTCTAACGACGTCATCGACGTCGTCACCCCAGCGCCGTATCCGATATCTTGCTGCTGCTGCTGATGCTGGGTCTCATAGTGATGGTGCGAGTAGCCGTCTCCTGCAGCCGGAAGTGACGACGATGATGACGTCATAAGTTGGAAAACTCCGTCGTCCTTTACGTCGGCCGTCTGCTGCTTGTCTGGCGGGTAGAATTTGCAGGCGGCGGACTGCATCGCTGATATGGAAGGAAGCGACTGGAAGAGACCGCCGCCTGGAGTTTGCGGATCCATTGGAACGGCGTATCCAGGAGGCATGCCGACCATGACGCCACCACCGCCGCCGTTCTCCAGTCCCAACGGTACGACGTACATGTCAACTGGGCCTGGTCTACCTTGGTGCGTCTGTGTCACAAGTATACGACGTACATGTCGCCGGCTAGCGACAGTGCGTAGTCGAAGGCGCCGGACTGGGTGACGGCATCGAGGGCCGGTGGCGGTGGCAGCGGGTCGGCGGGGGGAGCGGGAACCGGTCGGTCGGAGGTACTGCTGGCGGCGGGCTGTCCCTGCGTGGGCACACTGGTGCCGGCAGTACGCTGGTGGCGAGTTGTCTGGGGGCGCTGGTCGTCGTCGTCGTCGGCGGCGCGTAGATCGTCGTTCATATTCAAGCGACGAGACGCGCGTACTGCAGGCGTGCCGACGACGGATCGATCGATCGACGAGGCGATCGAACTGGTCACTGACGGACGCGTTGACGCTGCTACTGCTGTTATAAGCTGCAGCGCGCTGCTGCTGCTGCTGCTGATGATGATGATGACAAACCGCGAGCCGGTCGAGTACATGCGACGTCACGCTTCGACACGCTCTCTAGCTCTATCATCACCGCTATAACTACATCGCCCACCAATTTTACGCCGTTATGATTCCTCCTCGAGTTCACACAGCTTATGCATGGCGTGCGTACTTTGCTGTCAGGAAATTACCACTAGCACAGTTTCTAGCGGGTAAATAATCGACCTCAGTTCTGACACAGTAACTTTTGCAAAGAGCTGCAGCTGCTATTAGCCTAATACTTTCATAGATGTACACTGAACATTTTAAAGCTTTTGCGACGAATTTTTACACCCAACTTTGGTTACAATATTAAACATACAAAAAAGGTCAGCTGTCAGCCTGTTGCTACGGTGGGCCGACCGTACCGCATATATCTAAATGCCAACGTCCGACTTTCAGTCACGGGAAAAAAAGATTTAACAAAGTGACTGGAGTCCCATACACGCTATGCTGACGCTGCTATATCGACCGCTATAATCAGCGCTAAAATACGATACGGTAATTCGGCGCACGTGGGTGATTGCTGCAGGTAGCAACTTTGCATTTAAAATTGCGGCCAAAAAGTTGCAGAGAGAGACATAGTTAGGCCTACTATTGACGGTCTATAGGAACTCGCCATCTCCTTATCCAACGGTACAATCGCCGACCTTCTACAACGTACTGTTTAGCCACAATGTCGCACAATTAGCATAGCAGAGTGCGTAATGACCCTTTAAGGTCATCCAAGGTTAATGATTTTTATACCATCTGAAAGAGCTTATGCGACTTCCTATTGTATCAATAGCAACTTCGGATCTGTCTGTCACCGTTTCTGAGATACTGCGACTTATCGGTGGATAAACGCCAGTTTTTTTTACCCCACCTTTGTTCAAATCCAAATTTGAAAATGTTCCCTTTGCACTAGATCGGGAAATCTTGCGTTTGATGAGATGTGACATCGCGCCAATTAATCGTGTAATAAGTTTTTTTGAAACTTCGAACAGCTCGATACTAAATTTGGCAAAAACCAATGCTATTTCATTTTTAACATCAAGTCACAAAGTATTTGAGACAACTCTGGAAAATAAACTGATGCTATCTAGCGGATGACAAATAACCCCAGCTATAGACAAGTACTTCAAGATTTTTAGCCGAAAATCGCGGCGATTTGTGATTTGTGTACGCGACTTTTCCCGCGGGCAAGTTTCGCTGAAAGTCGCAAAGCCGACGTAATGGAATTCGTTAATTCTATTTTCAGTTTTGCGAACTGATAAAAGCAACGCAAAATTTGCTACTTTCAGTTTGGGGAAAACGGATAATGCCCGACGCCGCCGGACCGCTGACATCCTGCCTCCGTCACTGTCAGGAGCTGAGCTGGTCTTACGACACTGCAGCAATTGACAGTTGACACTTCCAGACTTACTCCGTCGGCAGTCGAAGCAGAAAGTTAACAACTATCTAATGAAGCTGAAATAAATAAATCTAAATTAGCCTACTCAGTAAGATTTTAGGTCCATGCTGTAAGTACACGAACTGCAGGCCATTGGCTATATTCCAATTCTGCCATTGTCCAGCTAAGAGTAAACTGAAAGATTTTTTAACCTCTCAGTATTTTTAAAAGATATGAATAAGAATTGTGGCCCTTAATCATATTTCCGTCCGTCTTGTATAAAAAAGAACTTCGCTCTGCACAAGTCATGGTAGATATACAAGGTATAGCGTCACTCTCCACCTGCGCAGATTTAATCTCAGCAGCCAGCGCTGGTAACGAGGACTAGGAGTTTACTAGAACCAAAGGTTCTCCTAATATTTTTTTTACTTTAGAATTAGTGAATCTATTCTAGACTATTCACCATCTATAATGCAGTACTGGCGGCGGTGTGAAATTAATAGCAATGTGGCCGAACTGATTTTTGTAGCCCAATTAGCTGCACTTCAGATCGCCAAACTGCTTTTAGTAAATTCTGATTTTTTTGACTCAGTTCGGCGAACTGACGATAGTAATTTTTTTGTCACCAATCTTTCAGTTCGCCGAACTGACCGTAGCACTGAGCTAATGGAATTTGGGCTTTACCGCTCCGCGAGTTCACTTTTAGTCAGTACACCGGAAACAGAATCGCACGGTTAGTAAACAATGTCAAATGCATGTTATTTTGTTTATTGTTAACGTTCTAGCTCAGTTGTCATCGCCATAATATCATAATGTGATTTTTAACGTCTAATGTTATTGTTGAAGTGACTGAGTCAGTCAGTCTGAGAAAATATAAAAATTTATGTTGAGCCTCTAAGTTGCCACAGACGCTTTCAGTCGGTGAAGATCTTCTTCGGAAAATGGCCAAACTTCAAGAAGTTGAAGACTCCTGACCAGATGTGTTAATATGTGGAACAAATATTCGCGAGGTTTGTTATTGTTTATTTTGATTTTGCATTTTTTTGCTCTGTTGATGCAATCCATGTAAGTGGTTGATTATTGGTTGCTATGTGTTGTCTGAACATAACTCAACAAAAATTGTTTTTATTAACCACTAATGAAGTGTAGTAATTATTGCTAATTATAATTATTATTGTGCTTATTTGACTTGGTATAGTGACATGTGATGATTGTTATGGCAGTTTCTGCTGAAATCGTATAATTTTTCTTGAAATTTTTAACAGTTTAGAAAATGATTTTAGAATTATTAAAATTGTTTGGTTGATGCGTTTGATGCGGGAAAGCAACTGATTAGAGCAGACACTGTCCATCTGTCTAACAGACACTGTGTAAATACGGTAATGTGCAAAATTTACATGTCTTCAAATGTTTATCGATGTTACTGTTTTCCGTTGTATTATGTGAATACTGTCAGGTGTGGCACTGGTGTCTGGTGCTGTTTTTTTCAGGTACAGTAAGTTTTTTTTTTATTTCAGTTACTTAGCTTACTTTAGGACTATTCTACACAAATTGTTAATCATGGCCTATGACATTATTACACCATCTCCCAAAAATAGCAGTTCTCTACAGATAAGTTAGTGTAAAATTGTTAATACCTGCCAGATTTTTACAAAATTTAAATTAGTCATTAAGATAATCACTCTGAATTTATCTTTAAAGTTTGAGTGAGCTTAAAGTGGCCACTTTTGGCCTCGACGCAAGCTCTTAGTCTAACGCAGGTACACTGCTGCTTGATCCCTTTGTCAATAACAATGCATTGAACATATTGTAATGTAAAGAAACTCTGACGACATAATGATGTTACACTGAGTACACATGGTAATGTACGTAAATCATAATTTGTGTGACTATAAGTAATGCTAAGATAGTGCAGTGTATGATATTTTGTTGAAATCCATCAACTACAAACTGAATTAGGCATGCTTGAAACAGGGGTGCCACTAATGCCAACTCAAGGACATGTGTCATCAGAAGGACCTGCAGCAGCTATGGAAACAGATGCTTTGCTGCTGCAGGTCCAAAGCTGTGGAACAGTCTGCCAGCTCATCTGAGACAAACTGACATTAACTTTGAACAGTTTAAACGGTAGTTAAAGACATTTTTGTTTGGGCGTTGAGAGCGCGGTGCATTGTGGCTATTGTTAAATTGCGCCTTCCAAATAATCTTACTTACTGACTTACTTACTAATGTTGGGACTCGATGTACATCTTGTAAGCATGTCATGAGGCAGTTGATGCTTGTATTGTGTATAGGGTGTATGCAAAAATGTGTGAGAAATTTTATTTTTCACTTTACTAAATCTGACAGTGCTGTGTGTAGGATATACTAGAATTGCCAAATTGTGCATATTTTTTTTATTTGCTGCTAGTTTATATTTATGCCACATGTCATCTATGACTTGTGGATGTAAATAGTTTTTTTATACAAAAAGTAGCTTTTTCAATAGAGTACACTTTAACATGTAGTTTGTAGAATTTTTACTTCATCATTATTTTTTCAGTGAAGTTGTGTGGTTAAGTTTTGTACAGGTGTGTTATCCCAGGAGGCAGCAGTTACTGTGTTTTGTCATATTATTGTCATCTGCAGTGGTTCACTTGGATACGGAGAGTGGAAGAAGTTTAGAAAACGACTAAAGATTCTTCCTGATGTGTTTGACATGGAAAAGCAACTACATCAGTACATCTTTCTGCCTGATTTGCAAGGTTATAATGTCATTTCGTTTCTTTTTGGCAGGTTGCCATGCAATAACCAAACATTTTAAAACCAGAATGCATTTATTTGTTTGTGTTCACTACGTTTCATTGTTTTGATGCACATTAGTTGCTTGACAGGAAGATATTTTGACTGTAAAAATAATTCCCTGTCTGACAATTCTCAAATGTTTAGCCTGGATATCTTTTGCTGAGGTATTTTGATAGCTGTCACTGTTATGTCTTCAGTCAACATTGTGACACTTGGTCAAGCTGCTAACTATTCAGCTTTTAGTGGTTTTCTTTGTAGCCTAATTGTATGTTTCATTCATTTTCTACATGTTTTATAACATATTATTATCTTACCCCCTGGCATCTATCTCTAATGCACCTTGATTCTCTTGTGAGATTTTGGTGCTATATAAATTGGCACTTACTCACTTACTTACTGAACATAATATATATAAAATCTTTTTGTATTTTAAAGTTATTTTCATATAATATCAGATATTAAAATATATAAAAAGCACCAATTTTGTTGTATATTATAATGTATAATATTTTTTGTATTATCATGTTAATTCTAATGATAATTTTAGACTCTTCTAAAGCACTGGATCATCACGCTCATCAGAAGAGAGGTGAGATGTGTGTGCCTTGTGTGTGAATATTAGAAATTTTTCTTTGAATATTTGTGTAGTCATACAATGGAGTGGTTAGTGTCATATAGGTTACAGACTAGTGGGAAGCAACATTCCGGAGAGAAGGCAGAAATCTAATAGATGTTCTGTTATCTGTTTGACAAGCTGGACAATCTGCCGTATGCTACACCAGACAGTCAAAGCAGTTTGTTTCTTTCGTGGCTTTGAGTCTGCTTTTTCACGCATTTTTTTCAACGTCTTAAATTTATAGTATTAATATTATTACGATTTGATTTTAGCTGAAACTATATTCCTGTACTTTAGATCATAGTGCGCACATTTTTTCTGTGCCATTTGCTGCAATTATTGAATGTTTGAATAAATAGAAGTTTTCATAGTGTGCTTATGTATTTATTCATAAGTGTGACACCATTTGTAAGAAGTTACGGAGCTTGACTTAATTACCACGTTTGAGGAGCCATTTGTTTGATCTTGTGTTCATTTTTATGTGCTGTAATTAATTAGTCAGTTTTTTGTATAGTTTGGTAACAATATTATTTTTACGCGCGAGAGCTAGCATAGCTATAGTGCATATTAGCTGTGGTAATTCTGTCTGTCTGTCTGTCACAACCCAGTACCATTTCAAGACCAGGTGAGATAGAGACTTTGTGTTTTCACCATATGATAGCTTAATGTCTCTAGTATTTCATGACAAAATATCATGCTGCTGGGTGAGGGGGTCTACCCAAACAAGATGGCAAAAGAGGGGCAACCCCCTTAAAAGGCGTTATTCTACAGTTATTATCTAATGTAAAAATGGTTGCAGATAGGCACAGACATGCTGCTTATCATAACAAGCACTGGCGACAAACTTTTTAGGAATGTCAACATCGATGACCTTGAACCCCCCAAATAGGGGCTTTTAGTGCAACACGCTTTTCAAGAGTGAATTGCACTGAAATGGCTGGAGATAGACCAAGCCAACCTGCATATAAAATTTTAGGTATCAAATGTAGATTTTAACAGTCAAAGTCCGGACCCTCTAGGTTCAAGGTGTTAAAGTGGGATACCCCTCTAAAAAGTGGTTATTTAGGTGCTGTTAGCTTGCCTAACATGACAAGAAATCTGTGCTAATGCTCATGAGATGCGCTGCGCAAGAGCCTATAGCAGTTCCTGTTTGCAAGTAATCTTGGTCTATCGCTATCCATTTTGTCACAATTTACTTTTTTGCAGCAAAAAATCACTAAAAACCAATATTTTTAGGGTTCAAGGTTATTTAAAGTCATCAGTGTTGACATTTCTAAGAAGCTCGTCGTTAGTGCTTGTTATGATAAGCAGCATGTCTGTGCATATCTGCAACTATTTTCACGCTAGACAAGCCAACAATGGATAAATGACCACTTTTTAGAAGAGTACCTCTCTTTGATACCCGCTTGCGCAACCCTTCTTGAACGTAGAGGGTTTGGACTTGGACTGCTAAAATCTCATTCAGTGCTGAAAATTTCATGTACAGGTTGTTTTGGACTATCTCCAGACATTTTGGTGCAATTCACTCTTGAAATGCCTGTCGGTGTTGCAGCCCGAAATTGTGAAAAATTCACTAAAACCCACTATTTTTGGGGTTCAAGGTCATTCAAGGTCATCGATGTTGACATTTCTAAGAAGCTTGTCGCCAGTGCTTGTTATGATAAGCAGCATGTCCGTGCCTATCTGCAACCATTTTCACGCCAGATGAGCCTAAAGCGGTAAAATAACGTCTTTAGGTGGGGGGGTGCCTTTCTTTCGCCCCATCGTTCGAGAGGTCCCCTTTACCCAGCGGCATGAAATTTTGTAACGAAATACTAGAGACTCTAGGCTATCATGCGGTGAAACCCCGAAATCTCTATCTCACGTGGTCTTGGATTGGTACCGGGTCGTGACAGACGGACAGACAGAATTACCGTAGCTAATACGCGCTATAGCTATGCTAGCTCTCGCGTGTAAAAATGGTTGCAGATGAGCACAGACAGACATGCTGCTTATCATAACAAGCACTGGCGATGAGCTTCTTAGGAATGTTAATGTCGATGACCTTGAATGATCTTGAACCCTAAAAGGGGGGGTTTCATGATTTTTTGGCAATTTTTTTTTGCGACGAAATGGATAGAGATAGACCAAGACAACCTGCGAACAGGAACTGCTATAGACTCTCGCACGTTTCATGAGCATTAGCTCAGATTTCTTGTTGTTGTTAACCACTATCGTCCAGTATTGTGAGAGGCACTGTGGAAACTTTGTTGTAATTGACTAATTGTGAATTATCTTGCTGCTTTTTCTGGTTTTCTGAACTTTGTAGATTTTGCTTCTAATTGAACTCTTTGTGTCTCTCAGCTGAAGTATTAATCATTTATGCATGACAGGACTGTTTGCATCACGGCTGCCATCAATAGCAAACCGACATCCGTTTGTACTGTTGAGACTTGTCTACTCAGAAAATGAACATGTCCACCAGCTGGCACTGAATGCTCTCGTTAAATACAGCCATCGTTGGTCAGGTAGCCTGGCTTTTTGTATTTACTTCTTCTGTTGATTAATATTCTAGATCACAGTTCTATCAAATTAAATACTAATATGCTTGATAAATTGATAGAAAAGTTAAGCTAGACAGGTAAAGATGTTTTTTTTATTTTTGCCAATGAGGTAAAAGTTCTGATCCTGGAAGCAGCATTGTGTCACTGGATGGCAACTGGAAAAGGAAGGCCATCTAATGCATCTCGTTAGTTGGTACAACAGTGCGACTTGAATCAGTTGATTTGGATAGTTAATAATGTGTTAGTAGGGTATTACTGAAAACATGTATCTGTTAAATTAGTGTAACTTCTTACCTACTGCAGATATGCTTTTTTGTTTTCATTGTAATTACTTAGTGTCATGCTGGTCTCTGAAGGTAAGCTTTGTTATTATTAGTTGATTACAGCTGAAAGCTTAAAGTATTGTCATTTTTTGCATTGTAGCATAATGTATATTTTGTGTGATTTTGGGACTTTTGTGGCAGTACTTTTACAGATCAAATACATTTCTTGTCAACCAACAGCACCTAAATATGTATGTATTTTTTGTTTGTGGTCGTGGCCACAGGCTTTTTGACTCTTTAGAGCATTTCTGTCTGCGTGGAATGCTGTTTTTGATTATCACAAAAGCAGCACACACTGTCTGCTTACATACTAGTATGTCATGCTATTTCTTGTTTTTTTTTGTATAACATTGTAAGTTGTTAGCTTATCACACACAAATAACTGTGTAATGTAATGTTTAGTAGTGTATATAAGATGCTGGCTTGCTTACAGATGGCGACTGTCTAATGGTGGCCCAGGCGATGGATATGCCAACATCTGTTAGACTCGCACGAACTAAAGATGTTGACATACGGCTGTTCCGTCGAGTGCCCACTCCCCCACCCACCGACGTATGTGATTTCTTTGTGCAGTATGATTTAAACAGTAGTATGATGGGAATAGTAATAGCTGTGACCAGGTTTATGTTGCTGTAACAGCCATTGAGTAGAGTTTACACAATTCATTTGCCAACAGCAGGACAGTGCCAAAAGATCACCAACTTCTGACCCGATCCAATCAACTTCAGCTATTTACTGGTTAAGCGTTTAATATCAGCATTTATAGTCATATGTTACTGCATCACGCTAAAGCTGATATTTTTTTTTTGTCCCACAAACAGCAGAAAGCTGAGTCAACCTTGGTGGCTGAGTACATGCTGAAGTGGTTTACCTGTTCACAGATAGTCACTCAGCTCACTATTATAACCATGCCTAGTGTAGAATAATTTCGTTTATCAAGACCAAAATCTGCCATTAATGGTTAATTATTTTCGACGATTGTTCCGCAATAGAGGAGTTGAGATATTTTTCATTAGTTTTTGTTTACTTTAGCCTACCCCTGTACTTAGAATGGTCAGGTGGTGTCGGAGCACTTTTGATTCACACTTGTGACAGTGGTGCTGTATTGAATTTTTTTAGACGAGAAAGTGTTGGCTGCTGATTTGGATGTAGGTTCCTGTGGAGAGTGAACTGCGGAGGCTGGTGGGCAGTTTGTCAGTGACAGATGTCGGCGCTTGTACCCGATACTTCACTGAAGCTGCTCTACACAGTCAACGGAAGTCAGCTGACGCTACACACAATAAGGTATGTGCATTGTCATCATTATACACTGTGGGCCATGAGAAACGTGACACTTTACTTTTGTCAATATCTTTGCTGATTATTGCAAAATTCTTTCACTGGCACATTCTGCAGACAATTTGCAATAATGTGATTATTATTTATTCCACCACATGGTAAATGCGTTTCTACATTACCTTATAGAATATAAATGTAAGCAAAAACTAACGATAATAACAAAAATTTCGGTAAATAAAAAAAACACTTCAGATTAACATTGCGGTGAATGATCTATATGACACTAGACTGTGTTAGACCCACACAGTTTAGTGTCATACAGACTGCAATGTTGGTTTGAAGTGTTTTTTTAATTTTATCAAAATGTTTGTTTGTTATTATCGTTATGTATGCATATTTTATTGATATTTCACAAAGTAGTGTAGAGATGCAGTTACGGTGTGGTGGGATATGTAATAATCACATTATTGCAAATTGTGTGCAGTTGTGTGTGTCAGTGAAAGAATTTTGAAAATTGATCAGTATAATTGGCCAAGATATGGACAAAAGTAAAGTGCCATGTTTTTTTCTGGCCCACCCTGTAAAAGGGTTTAATGTCGCTCACATGTCAGCATTATTTCTGGTAGCATGTCAGTAAAGTGTCATGTGAGTGGGTCCATATATTAAGAACAACAAGTGCAGTTTGTAGAATTTGCTGAAAAACGTCAAGTTGGTTGCATGTGCCAAATGACGTATTGGCAGTATTTCATAAAGGTCGTAAAAGATTTTTACGTCAGCATTTTTGCCAGCATTGTTGATGTTTTGATTTTTTTGATGCCCAGTGCAAATGTGTCAGTGGCAAAAAACAGCAGTATTGCTATGAGTTTAGTTCATTTATTTGCTGTGTCATGTATTGCGTATAGGCTACTGCAGCAGTTCTTGGGGACCTAGTTTATCTGTGATTGAGTCCTGATAAATAGGCTGAATAGGCATTGCTCGACATGACAAGCTTCTCACATAAATAACGACCGTGACATCAAGTGTGCCATTCAAGTAAATAGCAGTTTTGTGTAGATATGCATGAAGTTGTGTCATACATGTACAGTTGTAGTACTATAATAGCATTTATTTTGTTTTCCTGTGACGTATGCTGAACAGTTTTTGTCTTGTTATGCAGCAATTCTAATAGGCCACATTACTGGTCTTGCTTGTTCATCCATCTTTCTGTCTGTCTATCCATCCATCCATACCATGCGGACTTTTAACATGGACAAACAGAAAGGCACAGGAAAACTCAAAAACCAAAATTGATGTGAACATTTCTACAGGACAAGAGTAACTGGTGTGTCAGTTTTTCCTTCAGAATATTAGGGTTAGGGTGGCATGACTTTAGGTGGACATTTGCATATTATGTCACATATATTTTTTTATTAACGGTGCAGTTTTTGGATATTTGTATACATGTGCATTGATAATGGTGTTTGTGTCTGGTTGTTATGCTGTGAAGTCATCAGATTGGAACTTTGACGTTGGTGAGTCATCGTTTCATCGTAGTCAAGCGTCATCTCATCGTCACACACAGCAAGTTGTCTATCTGCTGCAGGCGCTGCTTGGCCACTGTCAGGTCCATACTAGCAGTGGCCTTGGCATGTCTTGTACTCTTACTTGCAGCAGCCTTGGCATGTCTACAGTAGCTTAGTTACTGATGGGACACTGTCTGGTCTATACTGAGACTAGTCATGTCATTCTGGTCGATATTCACCTCATTGTCTTGCTCAGCAAGTCATAGACCAAGAATGTGCATTTTACGAATTTTTTAAAATTCGTAAAATTCACGAATTTTTACGCATTTTAAAATGGCCAACAAATTTTGAAATTTACGCATTTTTATGAATTTTAAAACAGCCAGAAAATTACAACATTTTGTACTTTATAAAACTCACATCAACGCATCAACGTATACTTGTGTATTGTGCAAATAGCGACGATCTCGCACTAATTTGCACTAATAATAT
>Ga0056128_1004057_pt1 | contig 18232 bp, 9 predicted proteins | sample WorMetLIZISLAND2_FD_71113 | JGI IMG/M metagenome (GOLD analysis project Ga0056128, IMG submission 71113) | Marine gutless worms symbiont microbial communities from Max Planck institute for Marine Microbiology, Germany - Olavius geniculatus... ... | reverse complement strand
TTAAAAACAAAAGTTAAAAACAAAGCTGGAATGGCTATTGGTCCGGTGGATCCATGGAAAACGAGTCGTGCAAAAGCACCGAGTTAAAACGTTGGATCGTCACGGAGATGCGCTGGAATATATTATTATTATTATTATTATTATTATTATTATCTTTCTTTCTTTTTATATGTAGTACTTCATAGTTTATGTAGTAGACTGTAGCCCTATAGCATGATTATTATTATTGTCTCTTATATGGACCTTGTTGTGTGAATTAAACATGTTTGATTTGATTTGATTGATTTGATTGATAATAAAACAGTAGGCTTAATGCGCTTCGAACAACAAGGCAGAAACCAAAAAACACATGTTCTAACGATTAATGGCCTAGTCCTTAAATTCCGCAACAATGGAACACTGACACTAAATCCCAGTTTGACTGATAGGGTGTGTTCAAAACGATAAAAATAAAATCAACTGAGACAAAAGCCGCGGTGTAGTTCAGTTCACTTCAGTGACTTTCTGCCGCTCTGAACACGCCTTTACGAGACGCGTCGCTTCCCATAGACGCTCGTTGGGTTGCTCATTGCTGCAATGAGCGGCCGTTGATTGCTGCAAACGGTGCTTCTTGCTGTGCCGCGAACATGTCAACGACTATAGCTAGCGACTAGTAGAACCACAGTTTTAGCTTTACGAACTGCTGTTACTAGAGTAATCATCGGTTATCGCACCTAGCCGTCACTGCCAGGGAGTTATCCTCCCTGATGATGATGATGATGGGAAGCTATGACTTCGTTCAGCAGCAACAGCAACAACAACAGCGACAATCACTTGGCATCGTCTTCTTGACGCTGCTGTTGTTTATCGCGGTCCAGAAGACATCACAGGAGCAAGGTTATAATTATCATTAAATTTATCCACTTTCTTTGTTACATCCACTGAAAGTGTTTCGCAGTCTGATGGTTTTGCAGGTGTGTGATTGGGTCGCCTGAAAATGCAGGAGCTAACGTTGTCGGACCAAGTGAAAAATACAGGGCCTGACATAGACTGACCTGACAATGGCGGACCAAACTGTGTTGTTCCATTGTTGGACGAGTTATAATCAAAACCGTAGCTACATGAGTATATTAGACTGAGAGGTTTTTAACGCTACATAAACTTACGTTACTTTACTTACTTACTTACGTTGCTGCCTCGTTCACTGGGTACTTGTAAAAATTTGGCATATGTCTAACTTTCCAAGAAGCATTAAAATTTAATGTAGGCTAAGCTTACTTATTTGAACTTTTGTGTTCCTTTAGTGTAAAAAGGGGCAGTAATAAACTTTTATTTTTATGTAATTATTCCATTCCGAAATTTCCCAGGCCCAGTGTAGTCTCTCCATGTTTTCTTAAGCATGCAGAGACACATAGACGTATGAGGACTCTTTCGCTTGGGGGAGGCAGAGAACGCAACTTGCCCGAATAATTTTTCAGGTGATCGGATCGCATATTTTGCAAAAACCCACACGTCGCATATTTTTCGCATGTAATGACATTGTTAAATCGCATATGCGGAAATTATGCCGCATGCAAAAATTCGCATAGGGGCCTATATGCCGCATATTTTGCATATTTCAGCTCATATTTTCGCACTTTCGCATATTTCCCGCATAAAGGGACATTAGGGGAACACAGCCTTTCAGGAGACTAGGAATGCAATCATCTAGTGTGAAACTTTAAGATATTTTTTTCGAAACAGTGTCCAAATACCCCCAACGATTTACAACGAAACCTGTCAGTGTTTACAGCGATTTTTATCGGGTAAAAGTTACGGTCAGGCCACCATGGATAGTCCAAATGTGCTTGTCTTTGTAGTCTGATTCATGTTCGCTTCATTCATCGCACGTGGCTCTACAAAATTTAGGCATAGGCCTATTGAAACTTAGTTGCCGACCCGTTAATTAGTATGTCAGTCTGCTGAGTCCAGTCTTCCCACTATTCAGTGTTCAGATACTCACTATACTACTAGGTCTATTTCAACAATAACTTTGCATTGATTCATTGTTTTGTTGCAACGTTGTTCAGATTAGACTGCGGTTGGAAATGAGAGTTAGAAATGGTGTTATATAATTTAGGGGTGAACTGAGGGTAGGTGACTAACGTTATATAGGGTGGGGTGGTCATAAAATGTAACGTAGGCCTAATTCAGTAAAACCTTTCGTAAAACTGACTGACCCTGTGTCCTGTTTTGCCCGAAAACGTTAAGTCTAACCTAAACCACATAGATTTAATTTCTACTATTATTTTGCTGAAAATGTACTAATTTTGTTCATTTAGCAGCGGTTCTGCAATATACACGTAAGACATTTTTGCTTTCTCTGTTCTGTATTTTTCTCCCATTTTTTCACTTTATTGTTCCCGAATTTTTCGCCGTTTTGCCCAAATTTTTCACCCCGTTTTGCTCGAATCTGGGGGCGCCCCTTACCTACCCCCGGCTCCTATGCCTATGCAGGGACCTACAAGATCCGTCAATGTCAGGTCGTGCATTTTCAATGTTTCCCCATGTGGATGTGTTACAGTGATGTTGTTGGACACGCGAGACGAACACACTGCACTCAACTGGGAGACGCACAGCAAGCTCACAGCATACGACAGACCTGTCCGTGGAGTGCGTACACTTACCACTGAAATATACATAGGTTTCAACAGGTTTCAACATAACACGGTTTACAACGCGGCGAAACAAAATAAACAGTAGACCGTGTTGAGACGGACTTTTTAATGTCCGTGATCGACGGTGTGTTCTGCCTGGACGCACGTGTGATTTACGTGATACGCTATCGTCACGCTTAAGTGGAGTGAAATTATCGGCACTTATAACACTCCAGACACTGTGGTGAGAGATAGGAGGACTAAGTTCATTAGCCTAAATAAATTTCAGGGCACTGTATAACTCTCTATCAGATTTGTCTGTAAATTTAATGTGCAGGCATCGAAATGTGTCGCTTAACAACAGTTCTTCACAATTTATATAGCGAGCCGTCACTTACGAGCACTCTACATGGCTACATGGCCACTGTGGACATCATGATCAATAACTAGGCCTATATAGCACTTTTGGACAAGCTTTGGCCACGAAGCATTTTCCATAGAACTTTTTACATGTAAAAACGTAAAGTCCTTCCCGAGCCTAATAGGGCCAATTGGGCGACGCTGATCTCTGTTTTTACACTGCGAGATCACGGATACGAGAGCAGTGCATCGCGCGGTGTGCCTGTTTACGTCCCAGTTTTCGCTGGTACTCATTGCGCATACCCACGGATGGATGGCCAGGCTGAGTTGACCTGGGTGGCTGGTTTCATACCGGGATGGTCACCCATCCAAGTACTAACCGGGTCCGGTGTTGATTAACTTCGTTGATGCAATCAACGATGCTACCAACTGAGCCAAACCACCACCTAAAGTAGGGTAATTTTTTTCATGGTGTACGTTAGAGTGTTAATTATTTGTTGAGAAAGAAGTGCGGTAAATGATCCGACTTTGGTCTATGCGTCTTTGCGGCTGTCTCTATCCGCCTGCACGTGTGTATGTGTGTGGTCTCTTTAAGTAAGTAAGTAAGTAAATGATTTATAAAGCGCCAAAGTCTCAGAAAGAATCAGGGCGCAAGACTTAACGAGCTGGCCGTGCAGAGCGAGTGCGCGACAACAGTTTGACGTGTAAACAGAGTCAAGTACGAGTAGTTGAAACCACTCGTGAGTTAACTTAAACTCCGTGAGTTGAAACTGCTGCAGTGGTCACGCGCATGCTACAGTCGCGCTCGTATCTCAAGCTCGTGTCAGACAAGGCTCGTTTGCCGATGACCGACAACAACGTCTAGTCCGACATGGGTTTGACTCGCTGTGTTTATAACTGCACTGCTGTAAACTACGCGTCGGTGATTGTGCTAATTAATCAAACAAACCGTCGTCAGTGCTGTACAGCGTAATAGCTGCAGCCCGTTGTTAACTCCGTCCAGTTCAGTCGCAATTGCCACGTTCCCGTGCTGGGTGGGTATAGACAGCAATGCCAATTCACTGCAAATCACTCCCGAAATCACGCATTTACGACAGCCGTTGAAATCGCGCGGTAATTGTTCATTGTATGGCCACCCATACTCCACTTGCTTCTATTCGTCGTGAATTTGCTGTACAACATGCTCTACTGCAGCACAGCGAGTACCAGCGTAAACAGGCACACCGCGCGATGCACTATTCGTGATCTCGCAGTGTAAACTGGTGTCTGGCAAGGAAACGAGATCAGCGCCGTCCTATGTATTTTATTGCTCGGGAAGAACTTAACGTTTTTGGAGTCACTGACAGCCGCTCGAATTAACAATTGTTGTTTCCCACGACGCCGCTGAGCACATCAGTTTTAATAGCGCGTATTATTAGCTATCGTAATACTGTCCTGGTGTCTTGGTGTCCGTCACGTCCAGGTACCGATCCAGGACCATATGAGATAGAGACTTCGAGTTTCACCGTATGATTGCTTAGAGTCTTTAGTATTTCGTGACAAAATTTCATGCTGCTGGGTGACGTGGGTCCCCTCGAACAGAAGGGAGATAAAGGGGCACCCCCTCCTAAAAGACGTTATTTTACCGCCGTTGGCTTACTTGAAAACGCTTGCAGATAGACACAGACGTGCTGCTTGTCATAACAAGCAATGGTGACATTCTTTTTAGTGGTATGAAAATCGATGACGTTAAAGGTCTTTGAACCCTCAAAGATATGTTTTTTAGTTATTTTTTGCGATTTTCGGCTGCAAAAGAGCGAACTGCAACGAAATGGATGGACATATACCAAGACAACCTGCGAACGTTTCGTGAGCATTAGCTCGGATTTCTTGTTTTTACGCGCGACAGCAGAATGCTTTGCGCGTTTTAGCCATCGTCTAGGTGTCTGTCCGTTTGTCCGTTTGTCTGTCCGTCTGTCTGTCACTCTCGTGATCTGTATCAAAATGGTGCAAGCTAGGATCACAAAATTTCCACTGTGGCTGCCCCAACGACTCTAGTTTATCGTGACAAAATTTCTTGCCACTGGGTGCGGGGGTTCCCCTCGAACGAGGGCGTCAAAGAGGGGTACCCCTCTAAAAAAGACATTATTTTGCCGTTATTGGCTCGCATAGTGTTGCAGATAGGTACAGACATACTGCTTATCATAACAAGCACTGGTGACAGGCTTTTTAGATTTATTAACATCGATGACCATGAACTAACTGGAACTTCCAAAAAGGGGGTTTTAGTGAATTTTTCGCAATTTTTGGATGCACCGCACAGTTCAACACTGAATTGCGACGAAATGGCTGGAGATAGACCATGACAACCGGTGTACGAAATTTTCAGCATTTAACGTAGATTTTAGCAGTCCAAGTCCAGACCCCCTAGGTTTAAGGAGGCCGGCGCAGGTGGGCGTCAATACAGCTACCCCCCTAAAAGTGGTTATTTTACTGCTGTTATCCCGTGTAGCGTGAAAACGGTTGCAGATATCTGAGATAGGTACAGATGTGCTGCATATCATAACAAGCACTGGTGACGGGCTTTTCAGATTTGTCAACATCGATGACCTTAAACGACCTTGAACCCCCCAAAAATGGTTTTGGTTAATTTTTTTTCGCAATTTTGACTGCAGTGTACATTTCAATAGTAAATTGCGACGAAATGGTTGGATATCGACCAAGACAACCTGCATATGAAATTTTCAGCATTTAACGTAGGCCTAGATTTTAGCAGTTTAAGTCCCGACCCCCTAGGCTCAAGAAGGCCGGTGTGGGCGGGCGTCGAAGACGCCTACCCCTAAAAGTGGTTATTTTAACGCTATTGGTTCGTGTAACGTGAAAACGGTTGCAGATAGGCAGAGACATGCTGCTTATCAAAGCAAGCACAGTGACAAGCTTTTTATTGGTGTGAACATCAATGACCGTCAATGACCTTGAATTTCTAAAATAGGGGTCCTGGTGTTTTTCTGCAATTTGTGGCTGTGGCGTAGATTTCAAGAGTGAATTGCGTCGAAATGGATAGAGATAGATGAAGACAACCTGCGAATAGCAACTGCCAAGGCTGTCGCGCGTCTCATGAGCTTTGCTCAAATGACTTGTTCAAACTACTATCATGGTATTTGTGTCAGCACGCTGCTAAGGAGCGGGCTGATGCCTTGTGTCACTGTGCGTCATGATCACTGAGCTGGAGAGTTATTTGTGAGTGACTAGTGATAAAGACGTGACTGTAGGCCTACAGACTATCTAGAGACATGTCGTGTTTAGTCTCGTGCCAGTGTTCGGCAGTTGTAGCACTATGATACACAAGCCGGTCAGACCAAACCCCCATCTACTTCGATTTGTTGTACAAGTCATGCATCAAGTGGTACAACACTAAAGTTCATATGTCTAGCTGGCTTGGTAGTGTGGGAACGGTATGGCGTTGGACTTGCGATCGTGAGGTCGTTGATTCGAATCCCGGTCAACTCGCTATCAACTGGTCATTACTTGGATGGGTGACTGTCTGCGGACGAGTGAACCATCTCGGTGGCCTATATAACCAACACCAAGGTCATCTCAGCCTTCTGTCCCTCAGGGGTAAATAAACCTGTCTGGCTGGGATTGAGGCAAGGCGCGTTAACCTGTGTCGGTGTCGGGTGGCAAGTAACACTGTGTGGTACCATATAGCAGATGACGTCTCGTAGCTCTGAGGTGTTTTACCCATAAAAAGCTATAGCCTACGCTTTAAACCTTTAAACATTTAAATGAAATAGAAGACTTACGGCAAATCCTCAACATGCCAAAGTGTTGTACGAGTACGACTTGTTCGAAAAATCTACAAGAAACATAAGTAGTGGAGATTGGACCTTGGTCATCCGGCGAGCAATTAGCCACTGAGAAGACATTGATAACTCCCACAGGGCGTGTTTGGGGGCGTTCTTATATGCTCGGCGCGCCTACTTACTAGCAGAGTGGCGCTCGGCGCCGCCTGGCGGATGAGTGGCGCAACAACTGACTATCCCGGTACTTGACACTGACGTCTGGTCAGTCAGTGTCAAGTCCCCGAAATAGGACCGAACCTCCCCCCAGACATAACTTCTTACGACAGAACCCCCAATCTTCCCTCTACTGTCAGGGTAAAACGGATCCCATACTCAATAACGAGCGTAGGGGCCAGAACTGATCTCGATAGCGTCTGATTAGTTAATAGCGATGTTGGAAAATGTAGAAGTGTTTTTTTGTTGCTAGATAATAACGATTTTTCGTATGTTTAATTTTATTTTGCGGGGGTGCGTATGTGCACTTTCGAATAATTGCGCACTGCCAATACCAAAATAAACCGACCTCGAAAACACACCATCTCACGCAAAGATCTTCGACATATCTCTTACGTCAGCCGAGTTCTGGCCCATTACGTCCCAAATTTCGTTGTCATGGCAACGAGGGTCACTCGGTGAAAAATTCGGTTGGCACCATTCGATGGCCCATCCCCGACCCCCCATAGACGCAAAAATCTTGCAGATATCTCTTACACAGACCGAGTTATAGTCAATTTTGTCCCAAAATTCGTTGCCATGGCAACGGGGGTCGGCAGGGGAGAAATTTAAATGACACCATCGGATAGCCCGGGCCGGAAAATGGGGGGGAGGGTAGATGCAAAAAATAAAACACAGACAGGCATCCGGCGAGCAATTAGTCACTGAGAAGACATTGATAACTTGCAATGCATGAGTTTGTATTCAATAGCTGCAGCTGGCCAGAGAAAACTCGCACGCTGATTGTCAATCTCGATCCCGATTTGACGCAGATCCGAGCAGTCAAAAAGTGAAATTTTACGACAAAATCGAGCCAAAACAACGATTACGAGAACGAAAATGGAAAGGACTCGATGGAGCCTGGAATGGACCAACTGGAAGGAGAATCCGAGATAGAAAACTCCAAAGTATCAATTCCTTTCAGAGAGTTTAATGGGAAAAATTAAACGAATCGAGGCATTTTTCGCAAGCAAATTCGTCAGAGCTTGCAGCGTGGAGTAACTCGGTCACGTGACTCTGCTTGACGCGTCCCACTTGCATGGGAAAAATTTTGATAGAGATTTTAGGGAAATAAATTGTTTTAGGGTTGATACGACGAAAAAAGGTTCTGGATAAATTTGGTGTGAATAATTTGAAGGGAAAATTTAATAGATTTGAAATGAAATAAATTTAGAGAATATATATGGAAAATTGATGGAAAATAAATAAGTAGAAACTGAAAATGCCATCTTTTACTTTTAAGTTAAATAGACAGCTTGGGATTTCTGTCATAGAGGGTTATGTTCAGGGGAAGGGCTCTGTCCGGACACACGGGTCCCCATCAGCAGCAGCAGCAGCAGTAGCAACAGAAGCAGGGGATACATCAATGAAATGATTAACGACTGACAGACAGAACAGACAGACACGTGCTCGTGTTGATTCTTATTGCACGGTGCTCAGCGTCGTCTTGTGTTAGCCAAGTTGGGGGAAAAGGATTTAAGTTACAATGATGCAATCTTCCGACAAACAGCTGCAGATTACAGACAGCGATATCACCCAGTGCTAGAAAGTATCCAGGATGTTTACTCTGAATTCCTGTGATGTAAAAAAATTATCCACAATTTACTTTTTCAGCACAGGAAAGATATGTGAAGGAGGATCAAGTGAGGTACAAATTTGAACGTTGCACTTAAATTTCCGCAAATGTTAGATCCACATCTACAGCCTCAAATTTGTATTTTTGGAAAAAAAATTTTTCGACTGGTTATAAGTCAGGAGGCACTAAGTTCTAATTGTCCGAAAAAGAGCTGCAAATTTCTGACAGCAAAATCACTTGAAAAATATTAAGGAGGTTTACTTCGAATTTTTTTGTAGGAATAACGCAAAAATGATCTGATCGAAATTTACTCATCAACGCGTAGGAGATATGGGAGAGGGGTTGTGGGTACGAATTTTAATCTTGCTCTTGAATGTCCTTAAACCGGAGACCCGCAGTCCCCAAATTTTGCTTTTTTGAAGGAAATTTTCCGACAGGCTATAGTTTAGGCGCATTTAATCCCCCTGTCCCCTAGCTTGCCACGACGTTTCTGAGGATGGCGAAAGGGACGAAAGTTTTACAACCGGGTCTAGGGGCGAAGGCGTGATAATTATGTATCGAGTGTGAGGGCGAAATAAATTTCTAAACTAAAGTATAATATGCATTAAATTTATGTTGTAGAAAATTCGCTTAGTGGCTTGTTATCAACCTTCTAAAAAGCTATAAAAATTACGCTGGAAAAGTTTAACGACAATGCGTGTGACATCTGTTGTGCGAAGACTTCGTGCAGTCTGCCATTCACCTTTACTGGTTGGATAGTTCTCAAACTCGTCAGATTTGCACGACTATCAAAATCCAGTCTAGAACGGTTGGGGTCAAATGGGGGTTGTCTCCATGGCGACGCTAGGCTTAATGGTGCTGCTTGCAAAACTGAAACACACACAAACAAACTGATTGATGCTCACTATTTTGTACCTCTCTGTTAGCCTACCTGCCCGTCCGTCTCTTTGTCTGTCTGTCTGTCTGTCTGTGTTCTAGTGATGTTCTGCGTCAGCTGTTTCAGCAGCAGCAGAAGAGCATTCATCCGGCGCCCATCAGTACTGTAAATAAACACTCAAGTCATCTGAGCGGCCGCCGTCTGCTAGTCGTAGGCCTACCTAGAAATGTGTCTTCGCATGTCTACCGGAACTGACACACGCGCGTGCGCAGACAGTCCGACAGGTGCTTGCACGAACTGCCTGACACTGCAGTCCAGCTACTGTCTCGTACATTTCTTAGTTCCTATAGTTGAATAGTCGGTCCAAGCGAATATAAAAGTCACATTTTGTCATTTTTGCACAGAAACTTCGCAATGTTTTGCATCGACTGGAAATTGTGTTGCATTAATTTCATCCGACGACAAAATATTCCTGCGAAGTTGCGAACGTGTGTAATTGTATCTAATAGTTTACTCCATATAGGCGTACTCGTCGTAGTTGAAGACGATCTAGCTTGTAAGTTAAGACGAGTGTTCTCTGCTAAATGCATATAGAGCTACTGGTATGTCGTCAACAACAATTAGAGCTCCAGTCGTTTTATCTGTAGGCTAGTCTCGTCACAACAACGGCTGTGCTGGGTCAACTCTATAGCCTACTCCGACAAGTGCATAGCAAATAAGCTAACAGCTAAGTTTTGTTCGTGGCCGCATACAGGCCAACGTTCGAGCAGCAGACGCGTTATAAATGTGTGAACACTGAACAGAGAGTACGTATGTAAGTAAGAAAACTTGAAAGATGCTAATTCAATACGCAGATAGTCACAATGTGCCGCGATCTCAACACCCGAGCAAAATGTCTTTAGCAGCCGCTTGCAAACTGATCAAAGTTAATGCCGGCTTGTCTGCGATGTTACATGCTAAGAGTTGATGATGATGCAAACAGACAAGATGACGGCTGGCTGACTGGACTAAGGGAGATAATAATGTTGTTACTGCATACATCCTGGTGTATAGATTTAGACAAGACGACCGCATTATATACTAACTATAGCCCATCTGTTAGTGTTGTGACATCCGCACACTTCACTCTACGCTGTTTTTCCCAGTAGCTGTCTGTTTGTCTGTCTGTCGGTGTTCGCTGTCATAGGCGTAGGGGACACTTTCGCTTAGGGGGGTAGGGACAAAGAAGGCAACTTTCCCAAATATTTTTCAGTCACTGGCGTAACAAAATAGAGGGCACTGGGGGACATGGCCCGATCAGGAGACCAAAAATGGCGACCACCTAGTCTGGAACTTTAAGCAAATTTTGCTCGAAATAGTGTCAACGGTACGGCTACACTTCATCGCGCGATACTTAGGCCTAATTGGCGACAGTAATTTTGTGCGTACTTGTCGCACGTATGAACCGTTTGTGTTTACGGAGAATAATAGATTGTATTTGTGCTATGTGTTTTTATTCTAACTAATAAGTACGTTATATGAACACTACGTAAATAGTATGTCTACGCTACAGTGATTTTGTGCTTGAGTTTTCAGGGAATAATCGTTTCTCAATGTCAAAAAGGTTCTGTCATTGTGTTTTTGTCATTTTATCCTTAGGCCCGATTAAATGTGGCGCGATTAACTCTCGCCGCTATGAACTGTCGTCCGGTGAACTGTCGCCGATTAAGTGTCGCATGATGAAGTGTCATGGAACCAGTGTCAACATGTAGGCCTACCCACTGAAGCACACCACGTTGACATAAAAAATCGAACAAATTTTCTGGGAAAGAGTGCACCTCTTGAGTGCCCCCTCTACCCGTGGATACATACTGGCAATTCTTTTACGCGCGACAGCAGTGTGATGCTTCGCGAGTCCAAGGCCGGTCTTAGCTAATATAATCCGCATCCCTGTTCTAACTGCACAATAGAGTCAACTTTCCTTCTCTTCCCATGCCTTCCCTTTTTCCATTTTCCCTTTATCCTCACCACGTGAAGCGCTTTCCTTAAAATCAACCAGGCTGCCAGCAGTGCGTATACCAGAAATGTGAATTGGGTCGACCCCCCTTTCCCTTTTGTTTTTTTAATTTTTCTTCCCTCTCTTGTTTTTACCTCTCCGCTCCTCTTCCCTTATCTCCACTTTTTTGCATCCCGTTAAAAGTATAACTCTTGAAATCTAGCTAGGAAGTCTGAAGGAGCTCTATAAGCTCTCCCAGCAGGGTCTGGAGCGAAGCCCCAGCCGAAATCAAATTTGGTAAATTATACCTTTAAAATGTGAGATCTGGTGTCAATAATTATAGTTATTTTCCTGAAAATCAACTGTCCAAATTTTTTGCAGTTTAAACATGTGCTTGGAAAATTTGGGCCCCGGCTCCCCTTGTCCACGCCACTGCCAGCCAGGGATTAGTCGAATTTTGTTGCACTGTAGGCCTAAGTATTATGCTTGCAAAACGCGTCTGGTGGCTGCATTTGTTGGTGGTTTGTTGGTCAGCAATGCAAAAAAGCAAATCCATGTCGAATAGCCTAGATTCGCTTTTATTTTGACACTTGTTGCATTGCTGACCGAACAACCAGAAATGCTTAGGTCGAATAGTCTGTAGAATTTTAAGGGTTCAAAATGGTGCTCTCCTGAAATCGGCGGCCCTGTTTGGCTGAACATCTCGAACATGCTTATAAGGCCGGCCCTGCGCGCGTGATAGCTATCGTCGAAATCAACGGAGTTGAACCAGAACAAACTGCATACGAAATTTCCAGCATTAAACGTAGATTTCAACAGTCCAAGTCTCGAACCCCTCTTCAGGGAAGCTTGCGTACGCAGGCATCAAAGATGAGACCCCCCTAAAAGTCGTTATTCTACCGCTGTTGGCTCGTACAGCGTGAAAACGGTTGCAGATAGTCATATACTTGCGGCTTGCCGTAGCGGGAACTGCTGAGGTCATTGAAGGGGTATCAACACTGATGCCTTTAAACGACATTGAACTCTTAAAATAAGCGGTTTTAGTGATCTGTTCGCTATTTTCCGCTGCGACGCACACTTCAAGAGTGAACTGCGGCGAAATGGCTGGAGATAGACTAGGACAATTTGCATATGAAATTTTTAGCACAGAACGTTGATTTAACTGTAGGAGTTTTGACGTTCTATGTTCAAAGAGTCCTGCACACGAAGGCCTCAACTTTGGGTATAATTAAGGAATCTTTGTTCAGTTTGCAGTGGCTCTGCAGTATATACATGTTGGACATTTTTTTTGTTTTTTGTCCTGTGTTTTTTAAAAAAAAATTCACTTTTTTCTGTCCGAATTCTCCGCAGTTTTGCCCAAATTTTTTCACAGCATTTTGCCCGAATCTGGGCGAGCGGGGGCAACTGCCCACCTGATTTTCTGGCTCCTACGCTTATGCATCTTGTGCGATTATCTGTGAAGCTGGAACAGAATAAGTCCAGAATAATTTGGAAAAAAGACAGAATCGTTATTCGTTTCCATTGCTAGGTGGCAGCAGCAGTGTGCAATTATACGTGCTTTGGCTGCGGCGTTCGACCCCAAATCTCCCCTTCTCCTTGGGGTCAGGGTCAGGGACCCCATCTAACACATTGTGTCATCAAGACCCCATTTACAGGTGTACCTGCCAAATGGTGTCAAAATCCGTCGAACGAATTAAGCATGAGTGCACGAATGCGACAAACGACAGGCAGAGAGAGAAAGACCACGATACGAAGAAATGTATAGCTATAGGCGGAATGGCATGCGCTTGAGCAATTTCGCCTAAAATAAAATGTTGGGTGTTGCTTTGTTATGCGGTTGTCCTGTAGGTCGCATTATTTGTCTTGCCTGTCCGTTTGTTCGTCTGTTCCGTACGAGCTCCAAACTTTTAAACAAAACGTCTGTGTGAAAATTACAACCAATGACCTTATTCTCTAGGGCAAAAGTAACTGGTGTGCGAGTATTTAGTATAAAAAGTAACAGGTCAAGGTTTTTGGTGGCTCACGCGCCGGTGCTCCATTATAGGATCGCCCTCCGCCAGAAAAGTCTCTCCCGGATTTTTGCCGGTAAATTGTCAGCCGGGGGAGACTTTTTGTGGGGCGATTTTATAATGGAGAAACTTTTTATGGCGCCGGTTATATTTTAATAAGGTGGAGACATATTAATTCTGTGATTATCTCTCCCCGGCCGGATTTTTCATGGGGAAGACATTTTAATGTGACACCGGCTGCCTTAGACGCGTCGCATGTATCTAACGCCATTAAGCCAACTGCGAACTACGTTTAAGCAGCATTTGGCTTGGTTTACATTATCCCATAGGCGCTCTTGGCAACTGGCTGGACAGCCGCATACATGTCGGCTTGAGGCGTCGACTCTTTGTTTGTTTGTTTGTTTGTTTGTTTTTTGGTTATGGAAATTCGGCATCATGTAGGCAACAGTTGCAGCAGCTATAACATTACGTGTGTGTATAACGGCGCCGTGCACCGGATAACCATTGTTGCCATGACGATAGCACTTTCAAACGTTTTCTGGCCAAAGTAATTTAAACCATACAACTTTGTGCACAGTGTTCTGTTTATGCAAACCTTGCGATTTGGCGTTATCACTTTAATTAGTTTATTTTTTTAAAACTACTTTCATAAAGAAAAAGAGTAGTAAGAAATGCTTGAGCGTTTAGGGAACGTTTTCCCTGAAAATTTTAGTGGATTTTTGCCCCTGAGTGCTGCGTACGGGAGCGGGCGTTCTCCGTATAGCAGATTCGCTTCCTCATTACACTTTTTCAGTTATCAGTGCGCACCGTGAGCCGCTTTTGTGTGTGTTATCACACTTTGTAATAAACTTTTTTAGACATTTTATTCACTTTTTGTAAAATGACTTGTTTACACTTTGTATCTTTAGAAAACCAGCCTGGAAACCGAGGTTGTTTTTCCAACCGATTTGTCGGCGGTGGATTTCATCTCGATTGGCCTGTGTGCGTTCGTTGCAGTGGCGTGAGGCGAGCTACATTGGCTCATCATCATCGTCCCAATCGTCGAGCGACGAAGTGCTTCGCGTCTACGCAGTTTGCAGCGCGGGAACGGTGGCCGCCAGCGATTCGGTTGACAACTGGCTGCGCAGTCCATTCATCGTGCTGCGCGATGCTCATCGGATCTACGTAGATCTGGCGTTCAGCATGAGACAATGTGCTGTCTACAGCGAACAACATCAGTCTGCCGTCATCACACCACACTGTAACTGTGTACTATCGCATTGTTGTAGTAGATTGGTTGGTGGCGTGGCGTAGTTGGTAACGCTTTTCGGCTGAAACGAAGTTACTCTACGCCGGGCCTGGTTAGTACTGCGAGCAGTTAAACCATCTCTGTGCGAAGCCTGCCAGCTAGGTCGACTCAGCCTTCTACCCTCCGTGGGACGTAAAATGAGCAGTAACTCATTTATATGGGTTACTGAAGGTCGGTACCTTAGTACAGCTGACTGGGGCTGCCTAGCCGGCCGCTGCGTTAGCCTGTGTCTGCAGGCTGCACGTGGTGGCCGTGCGGCTGGCGGCTCGGGTTAGTGACAAAAAGCGCATTAGAGGCGTTGTACGCGAGATGCGCTATACAAATTGACACCTTTACCTTTACCTTTTAGATAAGCGAGCACGCAGTCCGAGCTTGTACCACTCCAGACAGTGCGGTATCGTAATTGAACCACGCTCGGATGGCATAGACTACATCATAGTTTGGTTTAGGCCTATGACGCATGACTGCAGCTAAAATTGAAAAAAGTACCAGGGCAAGCTAAGTGTTTTTAACTTAAGTGCCCCATCTACCGGATACCGTATAACTACTTATTCCACGCTCGCGCTTGTACTGTGTGATATCTGCGCTTACAATACGGTCTGCATGCAATGGAATGACTTGCTGATAAGAGTGCGTTTACATGTACGACAAAACCTCGCACGAGACAAAAACAGGACCGGGCTACGTAAGTGCAGCTGTCAATCAACTCGGGTTTGGCAGCGCCGTCGCACGAGACGCCATTGGTGGCGATGGCGCTGCCAAACTCGAGTTGGTTCTCATGCCAGGAGGCATCAGTCAACAATGAAGTGGTTAAAAGCGACTGACTTTCAATGCCGTCAGCTGTCTTGTTTTCCAGATCTTTACGAATCGGGCCAAAGCTGTCGATAATTATTCAGCGTGGACAGTCGTTTGCGTCTGTAGGCTATGCATACTTGTGTGCGCATACATGCGGTATTCTTTAGAAAAAGGCACGTAAAACTACCGTAGGTACCATACTATACTTGTATAGACTCGCATACGTCCGTTCTTATGTGTTTTTATGCTAAAAATGCGTCACATAAAAAATCACTGAACTCGAAAAACACATGCGGAGAGTAGTAGCATTATGACAAGACGAATGCACCAAGCTGACGACGTGTTTTTAAGTGTTAGCCGAACTTTTTGTTTGACAATAATTATTGAATTATTGTCGATCAAATCAGCAAATCTTTGTTTCGTGTAGAGCGCACGTCATAACAAGATAGCCTAAACTTAGAGCTGGAGAGCCCTTGCCCCCCTCACTTTAACCATTATTGTATGGTCTGTCTGTGCTATGAAGGTCGTCAGTCGATAGCGCTGTACTACTATGAGGCGGACATTGACATCGCTAATGCTCACAGACCAACCTGGGACTCGCAGACCTACAGGCTACTGGACGTAGTCGCAGCCGATCGCCTGTTCACCGATGACAGCGACGTTCTGATTAACCGAGAGACGCTCAGCCTACCTGTCAACAGTCGAGGTTTGAACTAATGGCCAGTCCACACCTACGACGCCGACGACACTCAACTCAACTCAACTGCTCAGCCAGAGACGCGTTTCGCACTTTTTTTTCTGAGAATCTCACTTCTACAGCTCAGTTGTTCTCACTAGTTCTCACGAAAAGTGTGAAACGCGCAAGTAAGAATTCTACGAGAATTCTAACATAGAATTCTACGCTAGCCAATTTTATCTATTTGGATGACGTAACTCAAGCAAGTGGGTGGAGGGTGGGCATAACGTAAACATAGGAAAATCTTGATCCCAATTTCTCAGAGAATCTCAGAGAAAAAAAGTGCGAAACGCGCCTCAAGTTAGCAAACAACGCGTGGTCTGTGCACAGCAGCGTGACGTCACAATGCTAATGACGTCATTGCATTGTCGCCTACAGTCACGACAGTTGAGTTGAGTTGAGTTGCGTCGTGGACTGTGTGAATTTGCCATAACTAAGCTACGCTCCTCGCCAATAGCCGTTTAATTTACCATTTACCATGTATCATCTTCTTCGGCTTGATAGCAATGATGACTTCTGCCGTTCGTCACTTCAGCAAGAGGCTGATCTCAGCAGCAACTCTAAAGTGAACATTGTGATTGTGTTCTTTCCGGTGTTCGTCAATACTTTTTTGGAGCGGTTAACTGATGTAGAACATTGACAACGCTATTTCGTTGATTGCTCCAGTAACTGACAATTCTCTGGTTGAATAATGGTCGTGTCTGATGCGACGCCGGCGTGACAGTTAAGATATTTTTGGTTGCGGCTTCGTTGTACGTAGCGTCAACGTAAAACGTAAAGTTTTTTCCAAGCCGTAATGCTCACAGGGCGGTGCTGATCTTCGTTTCTTTAGCTCTTAGCCAGCTTACTGTGCCAGACCACGGATAAGCCACTAGTGCATGTGAAGTAAGTAAGTAAGTAAGTAAGTAGGTTTTATTCTTTCAATAGCGGAATTACACCGCATTACACAATCGCGCGGTGTGCCTGTTTTACGCCCTCCCCCAACGTTCACTGGTATTCGTTGCACCTTCCCACGGAAGTATGGCCAAGTGTTTACTACTTCGTCTGTCTACCACTACAACTGCAGCTACTTCAACAGCAATCACTACAACTACTACTACTCGCATTGCGACGTCACGCTGCTGTGCACAGACCACGCGTTGTTGTTCTTGTTGTTGTTGTCCTAGGTCTCTATCTGGCGGTGCGTGATCAAGGCAGCTGTACAACTCTCATATCGCTCAGCGTCTACTACTACGTCTGTCCTCGCGTGGTCCAGTCCTTGGCGGAGTTCAACAGAACCCCAGCGGGCCGAGAGCCAAGCGCCATTCTACCGGTAAAAGGCCAGTGTATCCGTCACGCCTCCAGTAGCCCACCTCGCCAGCCTGTGTCACCCACCTACCTGTGCACCAGCACCGGCAGATGGTACCTCTACACCGGCGCGTGTCGCTGTGAGACCGGGTACCAGCCTAACACCCAACTGACGCGCTGCATCGGTTTGTAGGCCTAATTATCGGCAATGTTGTTTCCGCTTTTTTCTTTCACCAAAAAAAAACTTCTGTAAGCGCTCTAGGTGCAAGCGGTCTAGTGATTAGAGTATCGGATTCGTTGCTTTCGGGTTGCGGTTCGAATCTCAACCTTGAGCAAGTTGCTCGCCTACTGTGATGTGTGCTCAGGTCAACTCAGCCTCCTACCCTCAGTGGGACGGGAAATGAGTAGTCGTTCGCAGGCTACAAAGTGAAGGCTTAGTCACAGTCTGGCTGGTTTGGGGCGGTGTTACGTCCGCTGGCTGCATCACAGGTCCAGCTGTTCGCTGACGCGGACAATGGATGGCCGCATATTGCGTTGCGATATCATTAGCTTATGCTAATCAGCTGCCAATTACGGTTAGGAGTCTGACTCAAGCAGTTCTGCAGCAAGTACCTGTGAACTTTACTTTTACACTGTATGTACAAAAACAAACCTCTGTTTATTTGAAGTAGGGACTAAAC
>Ga0056128_1004055_pt1 | contig 18235 bp, 9 predicted proteins | sample WorMetLIZISLAND2_FD_71113 | JGI IMG/M metagenome (GOLD analysis project Ga0056128, IMG submission 71113) | Marine gutless worms symbiont microbial communities from Max Planck institute for Marine Microbiology, Germany - Olavius geniculatus... ... | reverse complement strand
GGAGTTGAGCCACGCTGCCCTAGATAGGCAGCGGTGGGCAGCGATAGTAAGAATGGCGTCAGACACCAACGGGCATTGAGCCCACGGTTGTCGATGATGATGATGATGATGCCCTATCCATGCAGGGGTATAATAGGCCTACTCCGCGACACAAATGGGTGGCACTACTGATAAAAAACGGCAACGGCGACTAAAATTTTATGAAAAATTATTATTGCAATGTCATAGGTTTATGCTCGAAATCAAACTGCTTATTTGCCGTACAAAAGACTAATAAAAGTCAGGCAATTAAGGCACATTTTACTATATAGGCCTAACTCAATCAAACTGACGAAAAGAAAAATTATAAGCGAAAACAAAAAAACACCTTGACAAAAGCGGAAAATTATTTATAAATAAACTTCCAAAATTGTAGTTTGTACTACTGCTAAAATGCAGTCCGCTTCACACTACTGCCTTTTACTACAGATGCCTTTTGCGCCAGATGCTTGAAGATGAACTTTACTTTGCCTTCCGGTAGCCTGACTGTACAGGAAATTTTGTGTCTCACTGTAGATGCTGTTAGAATTCTGCAAATTCTTATTAGTTAATTAAAAGTTAGTTAGTTATTATTAGTTAGTTAAAATAGTTATTAGTTAGTTAATTTTATTAGTTAGTTATTAGTTTTTATTAGTTACTGTTTTGTTTCATTGAGCAAATAAAATCGTCATCAATAATGACATACAGTGTATTTTGACATATTATTGATCCTGATTAAAATGCTGTACAGTAACTTACGTCTTCGTTCATTGGATGATCTTGTTCTATTAACGTTCAGTAGTCTACAGTCGACACGACACGAGTACGAGCCTAATGGCCCTAGGCCATGTTGAGTCTTGTATGTCGCTGGCGATGCTAGAAGAGTTGACATGACGTCTGTAAAACAAGAAGCCCAGCTGTCGTTAGGGTGGGCTGACAATACCGCTTAGGCCTCTATCCGAAGGCCAGCAACCGAATTTGGTTGAGGAAAGAAAGCAATTCCCCAGAGTGATTACAGTCCCATACACGCTATGGTGACGCTGCTATATCGAACGGTACAATCAATGCTAGGATACGTAGGTGATGGATGCTGGCAGCAGATTAACTTTGCATTCAAAATTGCGGCCAAACCGCTGCGGATAGAGACATGGTTAGCCTATTATTAATTGCTTATAGGAACATCGTCATCGCCCTATCCAATGGTAGCCTACTATCGCCGACCGGCTACAACGTACTGTTTAGCCGCAATAATGTTTAATGATCCATCGTGGACATCTAAGGTCAATGACTTTTGTGTAATCTGAAAAAGCTTAAACGACTTTCTATTAGTGGTCAACAGCAACATTGGCCCGGGCCCTATCTTCGACCGTTTCTGAGATACGGCTGGTCTTGCGTTGAAAATACACATTTTCCTACCGTCTGCATTCAACCCCAAATTTGAAAATGTTTCCTATGCACTAGATCGATAAATTGTGCATGTCTAGATTTGTGACACAGGGTTAATTAGTATGTAGCCTAAAAGGTTTTTCGGTAAGACCTACCGTTTAGCCACATTACATCAGTGCAGACAACAGACAGACAGACAGACAATGCGTGACAACTGCCAAGGTCCGCCCAAAAACCCAAGAAAGCGAAACTTTGAGATTTTCAACGGTTTGAGTTAGCCGCCCCCCCTACAGGCGCATGCTGTCATGCTTGTTGCTACTTGTTACATTTTATGTTTTATTTACTTATTTAACATTTAAGATCGTACTGCTTTTGGCTGCAGTAAATAAGCAATGAACTTTTTCACGAACAAATGCCGCAAATTGCGGCCAAACCGCTGCAGATAGCGACTTGATTAACAGCCTGCATGTATAAACACTTAGCCACGCTTCATCCAACTTACCATTACTGCCAGCCCGTAAGACGTACTTAGTAGTTACAATACAAATCGTTACAGCCGACAGACAGGCGGACGACACATCTTAGGCCTACCAAAACCGCGATCGACTGTTAGTAGTACGACGGCTGCTAAAAATCACCTTACACGAATCAGCAGAAAACTTACAATAAAACGTTTATTGCAGCTTTTACCATATGTTGCAAAAGTCGGCAGAAACTGCTGATAATATAGCTAGTTAGATTTAAAACCGTTATCGCCGTTATTTTTAAAGTATATACGAATATCGATAATGTATCGATTTCGTGATATTGGCCCATCTCTAAAAGCTGTACACTCGGAAACTACATATCTATGGTCGTTTTGTAAACAACTGTGTATCTCGAAGATTCGTGTGCAAAATTGTTTATTACTTTTTGTTGGAAAGATATTGAAGCTAGATCAGGGCAAAATGTCGATGAAAGGACTCGACTATAGTAAATGGGATCATATTGAAGTGAGTTTTTTGCAGTTATTGTGACAGAGATTGAAGCTCTTTGTTGGTGCTGGCAAATGCTGGCGTTTTGTTTCTTGTGGATGTGGGAGAACTCGTTCTCAGCTGCGAGCAAGTCGTCCTTTAGGACATAACTAGGAGCTTTTAGGTCTCAGGATGTGTTAATTCTTTTTTTATTCCATTATGTTTGAAGTGGATGATTGTCGTCTTTTACGTGTGAGATGTCCAAAAAGTTGATGGTGACTGCACATGACACATACAGTCATTTTATCACCACTGCAATATCTGTAGGGACAGTAGAAAATGATGGAAACACGGAAATTATGGAAACCGAGATTTTCATCAAATGCTGCGATTTTGCCAAGATGCCGTGTTTTGCCACGTTTTAGCGAAGGTGTCGTGATTTTAAATTTTTACCAGAATTTTTTTGTTTTTAATCAGCATAAGTTTATTGTGTGATTTTAACACAAAAATATTTACTTTTACAGTTTTGCTACTGTCACCCAAGTCCGTATGCTTTTTTACTTGCTGGTTCAATATGTGATGGTACCGTCATCGTAGAAATGTATTTTAATGCTCTGCAGTGTCAAAATTTTACAAATAAAAACTTTGTGCCACATGTAAGGATACTTGGCAGTGCTAAAAGTTGAATTTTGTTGATTTTATTATGATCTTGGGCTCATAATTTGATGCCGTGATTCCACCATGAATTTGTGAGATTTTCACAAAAAGTTTGCTGTGTTTCTGTTATTTTTGCCATGATTTTTTACTGTCTTTTGGTGTCGTTTTGTGTAAAATATCTCGGAGCCAAATGTGTACATTATGTGACAGATCTCTGATGATGAAGACGACACTCATCCCAACATTGACACCCCGAGTTTGTTTCGATGGCGTCACCAGGCACGCATGGAGCGCATGGAGAAAAACCAGAAGGAGAAAGAAGAATTCCAGAAAGGATTTGAGGAGTATGCACATGTTATGAATTTCTAGCCGTTTTGATAGATTCTGAGAATGAAAAATGGCTGTTCTGTGGCATTTCACTCTCTGTTTTTCTTTTTATATTTGGCCCATTTTTGAGTTAGTCAGGTTAGTTAATTTCTGGTAATTGCAGTGGCATTGTGGCTGTTATTTGTGCAACTAAGTAAGTAATTTGTGTAGCATGTTAACTGTCAATAACCTTGAACATGCTCGGCGTTCTAATAGTATGAGAAGTAAAATAGGTAGACTGAATGTATCATTACATTTGGAAGAGCACGCAAAGTAAATTAAATGGACTGGACCATATAAATGCATTTTGTGTAAGCGCACATTCTCATCTGCTAAATCTGTAGTAACCGAGTGAACTTTGTGAAAATGCTGCAGAATGTGATATGTGATTATTTGTTCTTTGTGGTGATAATGTTTGTGGTGTGAAGTCATCAGCAGAAGTTGCATTTGATGAAAAAGAAATTGATAGAAGCTGAGCAATCTAGCAATCAGGATGCAACACAGGTTAGCAGTTTCTATCTGGAATTTTGGCTATTGTGAATCGTTGTCTATTTTTAAATAACATGTTCTGTTATTTGGTTAAATCAGATCTTCTAGTTGGCTAAAACTGGATGCGAGCAATCATCATACATTCAGCCTTAAGTTTTATTTATGTATATATGACTTGATATTTAACCCTGCAGTTTTTTGCAGCATTCAGTTTAACTATAAATTGCTTTCTGTGTGTGCCACATAAAATGTGAATATTGTTGGAATTATTTGGCAGCATTTTTGAATTAATTGTATAATACTCGGAGTTGAGTGTTGTTCACATTTTTCTTTCATTTGCACGTCAGGTGCTGTACATTTTCTTTTGCTTTAGAAGCCCTTGGTTTGAGTGCAAATTGTGGACGAGCTAGCTCACCAACCTGAGTTTACGTGGAAAATAGTTGTTGAAGCGATGTGTGTGACATTCTTATGTTGACTGTTGCTTATATGCTTTTTTGTTCTGATTAGTTGGTTTGATGATTTGTTGGTAAGGCTAGATTGGCAATAAGCAAACTACCCAATTGATACCAAACATATACCCCCTATTATTGGGTTTTGGCGATACCAGTACCCAACTCCATTACTGTTAGTGGTACACTGTGAGGCACATTATGTATTTTCTAAACAAATTTTATTCAGCAGCCTAAGAAATTTTTGTGCTTTAAGTTGCAGCTTTGATAAAAGGGACGGGGAAAGTAATTTTTACCTCCGCCAAGGAGGTTATGTTTTTGCCGGTTTTTGTTTGTTTGTTTGTCTCTTTGTTTGTCTGTTAGCAAGATAACTCAAAAAGTTATGGACGGATATTTCTGAAATTTTGAGGGTATGTCGGCATGGCATAAGCTACAAGTGATTAAATTTTGGGAGTGATCCAGCAGGAATCCTGGATTCTGGATCACTTTGAAATTTTTGTTACCATTGCGTTAAAGGGGGCATAAGCGAACCGCTGCAAAACCGAAGATGGTGACACCACCTGGCAAATAGCTTTGCCTTGGTGTAGGTACCTGCAGGCTACGACTGCTTTCTAGTTAAAAAATATTTACCTTTCGCATGCTGTGTCACTTTTGTAGAAACTGTGACAGACTGAATAGTCCCCCAGGAAAATTATTTAGTACAAAATACTGCAGCATAACAGAAGACTGGATACAAATAGTTTTTTTTGGCAAAACTTTCAAAAGCAATCGAAAAAACGGTACTGGTCTGTATTGTTGAATGTCCATTAAAATTGTAGGGGGTAGAGGGTGGAAGTTTATTTGATTGGATGGATGGCAACCGTAAGCACAGAAGTTTTTAAATGCCTGGCTGGTTAATATTCGAGTGATGGATCATAGATGAAGTTATTACTGATGTTGTTGTTGTTAATACTGTAGAGCGTGGACTTGACCAAGCTGAAGCTGGAAGTGCAGGAGCTGCAGAGGCAGGAAGATGAATGGAAACAAAAGGAAGAGGAACTCAGGAAGAAGGAAAAGGTTTGTGAATAGTGGTTACTGCTCACTAGTTCAAAGGGGCACTACCCACGACCCATCCCACTTACAGTTGCCAAGGTTATAAGACATACCATTTAGTCACGGAGACACATTGTACCATAAGTGCAACCATTAGTAGCTTGTACGGCTGCTAAAAATCACATACAAATGAGAAAATGAAGAGTAAGAACGACAGACAGAGACAAAGAAATATTAAACTATTAACTCAGTTTGCCATATGGCCAGAAGTCACCATATCCAAGGGCTGCCGTGCCAATGTCTGCAAAGGCCAAAGATATGATTTATTGTTATTCCTAACACTATCATTAACCCTAACTCTATCCCTAGCCGTTGAGCAGTTCAGACTGGTGCCCCTTTGGACTAGTGAACTGTTTCCTTGAATAGTTTTTCAATCTACATTCTGCAACTGGACTTCTATTTGACCTGTGTTTTGTGTCTTTTTTCATACTTATTCTTGTGTCGTACAAATATTTGCTTTCAGTTATCATTTTTTATAATTTTGTGTTTGTTTTACATGGTTGTAAACCCAGATTTCTTTAATAAGGCCCAAACCGATAGGTTTTATTGGGTCTTGTTTCTGGCATTAAATCCAGGTTTATTTTAAACATCCAACTTGATGGGTTTGGGGGTTTTCATGGGCAGATTGATCACTGTTAGATATGGTCTACGTTGAATTAATTTTCAGAAACATTGCAAATTCATAGGTTTAGTACTTGTAAAAATTCAACCATGTATAATAAAATATGTCATTATTAGCGGAACAAAAACTAAAATCAGATTCTGGCTGACAAGAGGGAAGAAGGTTGAGGGTTTAGTCAAACCCATCAAATCACCCTTGGCTCGGCGGTGCACTACTGTTAATTGAATGCTAAATGGAAATTGTGCCCTGATTTTGTTTATACAGATTTTTGCTAGATAGATCATATACTTATTCATACAGTTAATTAATTAGCCATTGTGTGTGTTTGTTCAACGTGCAGCTGACACCACTTAACGTTGACACGATATGTCACGACGGCAAGTCTAAGACGGTCAGTTCGTCTGCTTTGCTTCTATTCTAAAATTACATCTAGTTCCAAATACAACGTGCCATTGCCATAGCTGTGTATCAGAATAGCACTTTTAGATAGCTGAATCAAACTAGCCGAATTTGGCTGAAATGAACAATGCGGTTTTAAGCCCAGATTTAAACGTGTCCAGCCTGGTAGCACCACTTCGGTTGCCACGTTCGTGACTTTCCACGAAGTTTTATTGATGCTATTCATGTTATTTATGATGAATGAAACTAGGGGGCTGAGTTGTTTGAAGATAGTTTTTTAGTTCTTGTAAGTTCTCACTGTGGCAGACGTTTGTTGACTTCTTCTGGTGTGATTGTAAAGCACTGAACGAATGGTGACGGTCCACCATAGCTAGGGGCCAGTATAGCTATGGTGGGTCGTCATCGTTTTAGTTACTTGATCTTATTTGTTAAGGGTTTGGTTAGGGTGAGTAGGGTCAGGGTTAGGTTCAAGAAGTCAAAGTTAAGGCCAGTTTTTTTGTTAGAAAATAGCTGCATGGAAAATGGCCTCTACATAGATATGTAACTGTGGTGGCCCTTAGCTATAGGGGTCCCTAGCTTTGGCAAGCATGAATTGAAGGAATGCATTGATGGAGCTGTGATTAGTGAATAGGCGATGTTAAAGCATATTCGTATACATGTATGTTGATGTACAGATTATTAACAAGCAGGCGCCCCGTAAAGTAGAAACTCTCTCCGACGAGGAAAAGATGGAAAGACAGGTAGAAATTTTGCAGTCTGTATCATCATTTACACGTACCCGATGTTTGTATATTTGTCAATCTGCTGTCTGTGTATTGTTATGCTTTCTGGTGACTCATTGACTGCTGCTATTAACTTAGTGTGATAAATTACTGCTGAAATTGTTGTATGTGTTAGTAGGCATTTTTTGAAAGATCTGTAGTATAATTTGCAGAATTTGATTCAACATGATTCATGCAGTTTGCGTTTTATCAGTCTTTTTTCCAAGGTGTTTCAGATCAGTGGGTTAATGATTTAATGTGATTTAATGTGATCAGTAAATGCTGTCTTGCTGTCTCTTGATGTCTTTCATTCTTGGCTGAAAACTGATCTCTTCTCCAAGTCTTTTCCTCCTTAGTTTCAATCTCTGTCTGTCTCATGGATGGAGCTCAATAGATCACTGATCAGTTTGTATCTTAGAACGTCTTTGGTGAGTGTAAGTTGGTAAAGTGCGACACATTAATTCGGCTCATCTGGCTTTTAAGCACATTGTTAAATTTTTTAGCTGATTGTACTTAAATAATGGTTAAGCTTATGGTACGGTTGTCATCTGTTTATTTATCCGTTGTACGTCATGGATGTATTGTGGCTAAACGGTACAGGATAGGGCATAGGTTCCTCTGAGAATGTTGTTGAAGAGTGTAACTCTGTAACTGTAACTATAGGTTGCTATTGATCACTAATAGGAAGTGGCATAATGGCTTTCAAATGACATGAAAATCATCGACCTTGGATGACCTTGAAGGTCACTGACAACCAGTACGGTCTGCTGTCCTAGCAATAGCTGGGTTTCTTGTTTCTTTCTTATTTACTGTTGACACTGTGCGTTCGGCATGTGCACAGCAAAAGTTCACGAAAGATTACGAGAAGCAGATGAAGCAGTTTGGGATGATGCGTAAGTATGACGACAGCCAGGAGTATCTGCTGCAGCATCCGCATCTCACCTGTGAGGAGACTGCTAACTATCTCGTCATCTGGTGCATCAACCTCGAGGTTGAAGAGGTGAGTAGATCTTGTTGTTTGTAATCAGTCATACTCATATTTAAAATTCATAACATGCATACCATATAATGTCTGTCAGATTGGCAGATTCAGAGGTGCAGGTGGTCACTGGTCGATGATCCGACTGGTATCGGTATTTACTATTGGTATAGGGTATTGGTATCTGCAGGACCCAATAATATTGAATATTGGGTACTGGGTTGCTTTTTTTGATATTCTAACCTTACACATGGCAGGTATTAAAAGGCAGCTTGCTGCAAAGTACGAAATGTTTTGAGATGGCATTTGAAAGAGCTGACTGATGATGAAGTTTGGATTTTTAAAGGAACAACATTCCAGATTTGTGGAGCAGCTTAACTGTAAGCACGATGACATATCCTATAGATGTGTAACCTGAAATCTTAACCAACATGCTGGTTATCATATGATTGGATGGGTTATTATATATTAAGTAACTCATGAAGGTAGCTTTGATGTCCAGCCATTGCACTGTTATACGTCAGTTCTGGGTTTTCAATAGCGGACGTTTGGGCGTAAATACGCCCAAAAATTTCAGCCCGTACGCCCAAATTTTAAGACGTGGACGTCACGACGTCCAAATCAATTTGCTTCAATTACGTTTCTTTGTCTATAATAAGCTGGAAATTGACGTAAGAATCTGTTTTCCAATGTTTCGTTGGTTCAATAATTTTTGCTGACTGTCGTGTTTCTGAATACTTCATTTCATGAAGATGTGGCACGGCAACCATATTAATTTATTCTGTGAACAGTTCTGATTCAAAAACTGCAACTTTTGTTTTGCATAAAGCTACTAAAATTAAATGTTGCTTGTTTTTACAAGAAAGCACAGCTGTTGCTAGGGAAGATGCGCTACAGCCTATATAGTTCCTGTTGCACCACTGACCTTTAAGGTCATCCAAGGTCAATAATTTTTACGTTATTTGAAAGCCAATATATGTGACTTTCTATTAGTGATTAATAGGTAACTTGGCCCTATCTTTCACCGTTTCTGAAATACGGCTACTTTACTTGAAACTTTCCATTAGAAATTGCGGCGAAACTGCTGCAGATGGAGACATGGTTACTATTGACAGCCTATAAGAAGTCGCCAGCGCCCTATTCGATAGTACTAATACTCTACGACTAACCGTTTAGTCACAATACCGCACTATTGTTGTACCACAACGCATTATGACCAAAGACGTTATCTAACGTCTTTGGTTATGACCTTCCAAGGTCATCCAAGGCCAATGATTTTCATGTCATTTGAAAGCCAATATGCGACTTCCTATGAGTAATCAATAGCAATCTAGGCCCTGTCTAGCACTAATTAATCACAATTATACATCCGTGACAGACAGATTGACAGACAGACGACAATCGTGCCACAGATGCGCTATTCAGCATGGCTGTAGCGCATAAAAACCACGATCAATGTTGGTGTGCGTTAGTGACGCATATGTAGTAAGTCTTGTTTTGCATTAAGTTTTTGCTTGATTTTTCTTGTAGGCTTACTGCATGACTTCCAGATTTTGTACACTGACGTTCAAATGACGTCCTGAAAATTCAGGTCTATTGAAAACCCTGCGTCAGTGTATCTATTCAAAAATTTATTCGCTGAAGTTGCTGAAGTATGAGTGCATTGGTGATTTTCATATGTTGTGACGATGTTTTTATAGCACATTTTGTGTGCATGAACTGTGAATGGTTGTGTGCCCTGCTGTCTGCATATTATTTGAATTATTTTTAAATTCCATTCAGAGTGGTATCTCTGCCATCATTTGACAGTACTGATCTGAGTTTTAGATTTAGAGTCCTACTGAGTGGCAATTTCTAACTTGTAATATTTAGCAGGGATGTGCACGAGACCTTCTAAGCCGAGACGAGACCGAGACGTTCAAAATTTTGCCAAGACAAGACAGAGACGAGACTTTGCAGCTTCTGAGACGCTGGCCGAGACCTTGAGAGTCTCAGGAGCTTCAACGTCTTGCCGAGACGTTTTCCGTGACGTATGGTAAAACACATTGACAGTGAAAAAAAATTATACAGATTAATTTACTCGCACCATCGTAAGCGCTTTCTATTTGTGATACTGTGGGTTTTAGCACTTTATTTTGACAATTATCACTGAATAATTAACGGCTTGCACCACAAAAAATTGTAACTGCAGTGCTGTAGACATGAGCTGTTATGTTTATCGCAATTTGCAAGCAACTGAAATTAGTAAACTGCAGCTGACTATAGCCTTATACGTTGTTTACATTTGGCTGATAGTATTCATTCTGACATCATACACTTTACCTTAATTGCGACTAGGTCATTTTATGATGAAAAAAGATTGACGTGACATAATTCTGCTTTATGATAAATAAGTAAATGAAAGAGTGAAAAGACTGTAAACAAATATTTCTAAGCCACAAATGTCATGCTGGTTAGTATCACTCTAACTGCAGCTACAGTATGCAAGGCGCCCGCCTGCACAAAACGTCTTGAAGAGACGCAATGGCCCGAGACCCGAGACGAGATCTACTAAGCCAAGACCGAGACATATTGCTCCGAGACCGAGTCGAGACCCAAGACGTATTGGTTCGAGATCGAGACGAGACCAAGACATTGAGGATTTTTTCTGAGACGAGACCGAGACAAGATGTAAGTACGTCTTGAGACCATCTCGAGACCGAGACGTCTCGACCGAGACCACTCCCCTGATATTTAGGCCTAGTTTTTTCTTCTTGAGCAAGTTGCTAACCTACTGACTACTGAGTGCTCAGGTTTTAACTCAGCCTCCTGTGCTCAGCAGGATGGAAACCAAGTAGTGGTTTTTGGGCTGTATATGGAGTGCAGTCTAACGTAGCTGATTGGGTGGTGATGTGTATATTGGCTGCACCATGTGTCCTATTATTTTCTGATGTGGACAATGGATGAACCCGTAAAGCATCATGACCTCATTGGCTATTGCCAATCAGCTGTCACTTCTGAGATTGCAAAGCTTTTTTTGGAAATGAACCCAAGTCAAGAGTGCAGGACTATAGCAAATACCAGACATTTTCTTGCGCTTTTATCTGTACTGTTTGTATGATTTTGTAATAAATTTGCATAGTAAGTTTGTATATGCTGCAGAAACATGACCTGATGAACCATGTTGCCCATCAGACGATCGTGATGCAGTTTATTCTGGAGCTGGCTAAGTCACTTGACCTTGACCCTCGCGGCTGCATTCGAGCATTCTTCAACCGGTGAGATCACAACACTTGACTAATGACAGCTTTACTGATCGGGGTTGTTGGTGTTTGATAATGTGTGTTATGTGGCAATTTAGTCTAATAGTAACATCGTTGGTTGCATCGATCAAGAACTACATCAGTAGCAGTGGCTTCTATTCCTGTACCTGGTGGCCACAGCTTGCACCTAGTGAAAAATGGGGTGAAAGTTTTTCTAAGGATGTAGATCAAAACTTCCCCCTTATTTTCACCAGTTGGGCAATCTGCTCCCTCAACAAGACTCACCCCTGTTCTTTATTGGGCTATTAACACTCTTAACAAAACTTTCCCTCCCAATTTTTACTTTTCTCTATTTTTCGATCTACATACATTCTTAAAAAAACTTTTTCCCTAGAGGAAGGAAAAGGCCCAAAATTGAGGGTGAGCTTGAGTTCAAAAGTGGGGAGAACCTCAGCCCAAAAATGGGGGAGAGTTGCGCCCGATTTTGATTCCAGATTTGGGGGGATAGAAGCCACTGATCGGCAGTATTGAGATGGGCATATTCTGAGCTTGGGATTGCTGGTAGAGATCGGATGTTGGGTATGTGGTTTGGGACTTTGGCTGTCCTTTGCCCTGGTTGGCTTGAAGCTCCATGTGCTCTTCCATGCTGCGATCAGCCATGGCTTGCAGCGGGTGCTTATATAACCAGTTTGCTGATTCAGATGGAATGGATTGGCCTGGCTTGAGTGGTGCCTTGGAGGGTCCATTGATCCCCGACTGAGTTTAGTACCGTGTTTATTAAGGGATGGGCACTTGCTTGGTAGGGCTAATGTGACCCGACTGATTTCAGGCTAATCGTGTAGTTTACGTGTTTGTTTGGCCACACGCCATGGTGAAAAGGTTAACAAAGATGCAGAAGAAATTTTGAACTAACAGTTCAAAATTGCTTCTGCTCGTTTCGCTTGCAGATTATTTGTACCTCCACTTTTAAATTTGTTTTGCCGCCCTTGTTTCTAGTATGATTGCAAGTGATTGAAAACCAACATTGGTATTTTGCATGAGCAAATTAGTCAGGGAAAGCGATTTATTTAGTCCTGGAAAGTTAGGGAAAAGTCAGGGAAAATGAATTCTGCAGAGTAGTAGGAACCATGGTTATCTCACTGTGGATGGTATGCTAGGCACCGGCAATATGAGTGATAGTGTGTAATAAATAATAACCCTCATTGGTCCAAAGTACTACAGAAGGACGAGGTCCCATGCAATGTACCTGGCTGTGTGTGTGTGGAAACCTTCTTCAGCAATTGCTGATTGTTGGCCGGTTGTGCTAGGATCAAGATGGCCGAGAAGCAATACATGGACGCATTCAATGATGAACTGGAATCATTCAAAGATCGTATTCGCAAGCGAGCTCAGGCGAAGATAGAGGAGGCCATGCGACAAGTGGAAGAGGTAAGTAGTAAACATCAGCAGTGGTGTGGTGGGTTGGAAAGGTACCAGCTGAGGGGAAAGAAGTTCCATATTTTCTATTTTTGTCTGATGAGATTATGGGTGCTCGGAGTTTTAATTTTGCCTCGAAATTTCTCCAAAATTGGCGATCAAGTTTTAGTGCCAATTTTTTTTGTATTTTTTGAAAAAAAAATTTTTCTGACACGAAGAAAATTTCCAACATGATAAATTTTAAGGGTGGGGTAATTGCTCCATTCACCCCGCTGCCACAACAATACTGGAGATTATTGTTGGATGTTGTTGTATTTCATTTAAGTGCACGCCTTTGTTTGCAAGCTGTAGGCAAATGTGTTTCTTCGCTGCTTGTGATTTGATATTTGGCCATGGAGCCGTGCTGGACATTCCAAGCTGGAAAAACCCATCTGGAAGAACCTATTTGACTCTGTCTTTCTTAGGCAAATGTGTTGTCTACAGTACTGTATGTTAAATTGGGCGCCATGAACGTGACTGCTTTTGCACACATTGCTGTTTGTTATCGGTACTATAAACTGCACGTGGCATTCGAATGATGACTATGCTGAAATCTGTAATATACAGTGAGAGTGCACTGTGAGGTCGGATGGTACAGCTGTTTATGGGAAACCCATCTCAGAGCTACAGAGCATCACCTGCCATATTGGATCACACTGCATTACCTGCCACCAGACAAGGGTGAACGTGCCCTGCCATAGCCCCAGCTGGACAGACCTGATTTACCTACCCCAGAGGGATGGAAGGTTGAGTTGACCGTGGTGTTGGCTGCAAACCGGGATGGTTTACCAGTTTCCAGTCATGTGTACTGGTACTAACCTCTTGATAGCGACCTGACCTGGTGTTGAACCAACGACCTCTTGGTTGCAAATCCAACGTCCTAATGGTTACACTACCAGGCCACCAAAATAATAAACAAAAGCTGTGAAATTGCTGTGAAATAGGAGGAGAGAGAGAAGAGGCTAGGGCCTGGTGGCTTAGACCCCGTCGAAGTGTTTGAATCTCTACCACCGGTGAGCGAATAAACGTTGATGCCAGTGAGGTTGTATAGTTTAATCTGTAGCGTGCTATTTTTCTGAATAATTAAATCTGGCCCGCAGTATTCGACCTCCAGGGCTGCTTTTTACTTTTCTGCTGCTTTTGCTGCTTTGAAACTTGTAGTTAGCAGCTGTGTTACTTACGTAATAGTTTGATTGAGCAACCGTTCCTCTCCTGGGATTGTGTTAGCATTGTCGGCACCATCGGCAGTAGCTTTCAGCCTCGGCACTTCTTCTGTACAGTACTCACTGTCTTATACGGCTGTAGATTCCCCCCTCCTCCTGTCCTCCAATAGACAGCATTATTACATTGATGTCTGTCTGGAGGATAACAGGGAAGATTATTAGAACTGCCATTGTGTTAATTACATATGCACGGAAGTTCTTACAATTTTAGGTTTAGCTCGTTATTTTGTGTTTCTGTAAAGGTTAAACTTTCTGTTTCTTAGTTGTAAAGGTTAAACTTACTGTTGTGTTATTATGTGTTTGTGTGCATTCCGCCTGGAAAGGCCGTCCCCGAAATGACCTATACTGTGTCGAGTGGGACGTTAAACCCTACTCACTCACTCACTGACTCAGCTGTAGATTTGTTGAGCTTCTTAGTACTTTTCAATGTAGTTTAAAAACCGAACTGTTTTATACTGAGGCGAATTTACTTAGCCATTATGTGCCTACGATTTGTTTGCTACTATTGGCTCTACATCAGTGACAGTATTTCCAAAAAGTGTTCACTTTACTTAATAAACAAGATGCTGCAGAAATTGGAAAATTTGCCGCACTTGGATTGAGCTGTCGAATTTAGCAAACTGGCCGACCGGCGACGGCATGCTGGAAAATTTGCCACAGTAATCTGTGGACCCTAGTAACTGACTAGGCCTGCTGACTATCATATGCTTATCGCCAAGACACTTATGTGATCTTATTCACACTATTTGTTTTTGGTTGATTACTTAAGGCATTTTTCTTTTTGGTGTACTGATGCATTGTGGGACTTTTTTGGTGTTGATGCATTATACCAATTTGTTTTACTTACTTACTCACTTACTAAATGGTAAATAAATGTGTGTGTGTGCTGTGTGTTGGTCGCAGATATTACAGGAATGTTTTGAGAAGAAAGACGTTGCAATGCTGCAGGAAGCTGTCACAAAGATCCCCAAGGAGGAGGCGGAGTATCACATTAAGCGCTGCATTGACTCAGGGCTCTGGGTGCCGGGTGGCAGCGCTGATAAAGGTGATGAAGATGCTGATGCTGATGCAGAGGATGGTGCTACGGCAGCTGCAGGCGACACTGAGGCCGCCAGTACATCTGAAGAAAACGTCTACGAACCAGTCGACCATTAACTGACATCTCGCATTGTTCGTTTCACTGGTGGATTGTCTGGTGCATTGGAACAGTTGACAATGGTCATCTGAAATTTGGCATTTAAACAACTTGGCATCCTGTAAAAATTTTCGTCTGGTAGCTGGGCACTTTTTCAGCATTGTTCTTTGAATTTGGCAGTTAATTTTCTAGTTTGTTCAACACTCAGTTTTGCCGTTGATGAACGATTTTGTCGTAGATGGTATTATTGAAAATTTTGCATTGTTTATCAGTAGAATAGATTCCATTTGATATTCAACTCGATGCACCAGTGCAAGTCACCATTAGTAAAAACAACGCAAGGATATAGAGTATACTATGTCTCCCATGTGCATCTGTCCATTGTTTTTTCGTTTGTGTCCGTTAATGCACTGCAGTTGTTTTGGCACAGCTATTTTGCTACTTTATATGTACAGCGGTAGCGACAGAGGTAATTGTCAGTCAGTGGTGCACACACGGTCTTTATGAGCGGTCGGCTACATAACATTGGAATCACCGCCTGTTGGACCAATGCAAAAGGCTGTGCTAAACAGCAGACTTATTTCTAGCGCATAATTTTTTTGCGAAGCTCAGTGGTACGTTACCTCCTGAAATTGGTTGGTGCACTGCTTGAAACAAATCCAGAAAGCAAGCAAGGCAGTCAGCGGATAATTTGCATAGCATGTTAGTCGATATAATATCGTCAGTGTTTTCCCCAGGATGTAACAGGCCGGATAACATCCCACCGTTGGCTTAAGGGTCAGGCGTTGTGCAGCCTTGTTGCAAAATGCTTGACTGGCATCGACTTATTCTCTCACGCAAGACTGCTCATTGTGTATAGTGTGAAGGCATGATTACAAAGCAACTGAACTGAAATTTCGGCTCAGTTGAATTGCATCTAAGGAGTGTACTTAGTGACTGAACTGATCTGAGATGCCGCCTGTTCAGTTGTGTTGCACAGACTGTACAAAGCAACTGTTCAGTTCAGTTCATCAAGTCTACTGAGTTCGTTGAATAGACTCATAGGTTAAAACAGAACTTGGTAAGTTATAACAAATTCCTCGAAATACAATCTTTTAATGTACTGTTTTTGTTGACATTTTGGCAACTTCTGCTGCCTTCGTCTGAATGACTGTCCACCAGGCGTTGCTGCAGCGGTCAGTAAGTAGTGATAGAAGTGTGGACGAGGGGTTCTACCAACTTCCACGCATCTATGACTACTTAATGTCTGTCGCAGCTACACCTAAGTAAGTAAGTAAGTAAGTAAGATTATTTAAAAGGCGCAATTTAACAATAGCCACAGTGCGCCGCGCTCTTAACGCCTGAACAAAAATGTCTTTAACTGCTATTTAAACTGTTCAAAGTTAATGTCAGTTTGTCTCAGATGAGCTGGCAGATTGTTCCACAGCCTCGGACACCTGGCGGACAGTCGTTTTGACGAAGGCAACAGCGGTTTCTAAAACGTCAACAATAACAATACATTCAAAAGTTTTATTTCGAGGAGTTTGTTATAACTCTACTGAGTTCAGTTTGGTTTATTTCTGCCAGTTTGTACAGATGCATACTTTTTTGGCAAATGTAATTCCATTTTCATTTGCACGCTGCACATTTGCTCGTCGCAGGTCATATCTATCTAATTTTTTTGCATTTTGTGATATAATTTTAGTGGGTCATGCTCCCCCAGTTTTTCACTACTCCTGTCAAATTTGTCATGCATGACTACACTGGTTGCAAAGAGCACCTGTTGTGTTGATTATTTGAAAATTGACGACTGATAAAGCTACAGTTCATTTGATAAGTGCCGTTGCATAGTGCTGTTTTGTTGCATCATCTGTATATGTGATGGACAGTGTTAATTTTGTTGGCCCAGTGCATGAATTTTATTGTTTTCTATGTCATTTTTTGCTGAAGTTGTGTGTCAGTTCCATTGTGAAATGGTTTTGATGGCATTTACGAGACTGTCAGTATAATCTTTAAATGGAAAAAATAACATCTGCAGCCAAATGCCTTGGTTTATCCAGTGTCTGTAAATTTGTAAAATTGCACAGCGGCCGTTCAAGGCTGTCCAAGGTCCAGTCTGATAGTCTGGGTCGACATGTATTCCTGTAGGATTTGCTTGTTAAAATGGATTTTAAAAAAAAAATTTCAGTTAGCGTTGGTAAAATCATTTTGAAAAATGCTGGGGTACAAGTTTTCTCGTGACCTTCTGTTGCTATGACAACCAAAAGCCAAGCTTAGTATGCCTATAACACAGATAATAAATGTCTAAATGCGTTAAATACCATGGCTGTTATAAGCTGCTTGTACGTTATTAAGTACAAGTAATCCAACGATGTATTTTTTGCATAGCAACGGTTGCTATGGAGGGAGATTTTGCATAGCAACAGCCTGTTCCGCAGAGATATGAGCAAGAGACCTGCAAAAATACATTGTTAGATTACTTGTATTTATTAACGTATGAACAGCTTATTACAGCCATGGTATTTATGATTTCACTAAAGCTAACTAAAAATGCAAAAAAAATCAATTTTAAAAAGCAAGTCATACGGGAGCTTTTTTTACGCGTGAAAGCAGCTACTGCTTTCGGCGCATCTTAGCCATCACAATTCTGTCCGTCCGTCACACTGGTGGATCAGTCAAAAGCGGTGCAAGCTAGGATTCCCAAATTTTCACTGTTGGCTGCTCAGAAGACTCTAGTTTCAGGAACCGTAAAGCTTTTCCATAAATTCGAAGGGGGTCACCCCAAACGAGGGTGCTAAGTGAGAGGGGGGTGGGCATAATTTGCCATTTTTGGCCAATAAGTCGCTGTATCACACTCACACGGTAGTGTGAGTGTTGTAAGGACGACCTTCAAAGTATATGGGAAAATGTAAACTTTGACCCTCAGCCAACCAAAAACCCCTGAACCGATCGTCACCAAATTTTAATGGCGTGATTACGTCATGGACGCCTACCACCAAACAAAATTTGGGCTCAATCCGCCCAGGGGTT
>Ga0056128_1004054_pt1 | contig 18236 bp, 11 predicted proteins | sample WorMetLIZISLAND2_FD_71113 | JGI IMG/M metagenome (GOLD analysis project Ga0056128, IMG submission 71113) | Marine gutless worms symbiont microbial communities from Max Planck institute for Marine Microbiology, Germany - Olavius geniculatus... ... | reverse complement strand
ACACAAGTCTATATCATTCACAAGGTGGCGCCACGGAACTATCGTTATGCGATCCAGATAGAGAATTTGGTATTTGTATATTAACTTAGCGTGAACACCCCAATTTTCAGCAAAACTACTGAACCGGAACTGCTATAGGCTTTCGCGCGTCTCGTGAGCATTAGCTCAAATTTCTTGTCTTTGATGTGCAGCAACGTTGGCATAAGATTGCCTATGCAACAGTTCTTGTCACCTTGCAAACGATCTGTTTTTCAACTGAAAACTAGACGTATCTCGGAAACATTGAGAAATAAAACCAAGGTTGCTAAAAATGACTAATAGGAAGTCGCATACGCCCTTTCAGGTAAAACAAAATTTATCGACCTTGGATGACCTTGAAGGGTCATAACGCACTATAATATTTCAATCGTGCGATATTGTTGGTGAACGGTAAGTCGTAGGGGGTCGGTGATGGTAAATCGCGATGGCAGGTCGATGACAAGTTCCTATAAGCTGTCAATAGTAAGTTATTAACCATGTCTTGATGTGCAGCGGTTTGGCCGCAATTTTTAATGCCAGGTTTCAACGCATTAGTTGTTGTATCTTAAAAACGGTTAGCCCTCCCTAGCGACAGCTAGGCTTTTTGTTATGGGCATATGACATCATTTTATTGACGTAGCTGAAAAGGGTACACGTGCGTCACTTTTTGGGGCCACAAGTATGGCAGATGAAGCAAAGCCAAACTTGCAGACTGTACTCACTGTATAGTACCGTTCGACATTCAGAATTAAAAGCCCTCAGATCGGCTGACTGTAGCCCAAAAGTAGATTCTCTGGTTATCATCAGGGCGTCAATTCTTCACCGAAAAAAACATCGGGGCTTTGAATCGGTTGTCGATTCACGGCGTAAATTATTTTATGTCGCGGCGCGCGATGGAAAAGTTTATAAATTCTTGCGCCCATATACGCGCGCGTGCGCCGACAAGCCGTGTATGGCGGAAATTCAATTTCCGTTCCATTTTCGATCACTCAGGTCAGTATAACGAGCCGCGGGGTAGGCTAACGGCAATCGATAGAAAGTAGCGCGGCAATAGGAAGCAGCGAGGTCAACTATGAGAGCTCGCCGGCGGTGATAAACCAGTCACAACGCTTCGATAACTGCGTTTCCACAGCACAGCTGCTGCTGCAGCCTGCCCCTGCCCCTGCCCCTGCCCCTGCCGCACCCAGGCAATATTGATGATAAAGTAAGCCCGCAGCAATAGCCGGTATTCGTGTATTCATTGCACACCTACGGCATTTACCTGCATACTAATTATCGCATTACCTACATCGTCGTCACTCGTCGCCATCATTTATTTGCGCAGAAGTTAGTACCTGCATTAAACCTATTTTGTTTGGTATACTTTAGTATGGACCGACCGAGTTTCGTGTAACAGTTTTAAACCAACGAAAAACCATTCAGACTAAGTCTGATAAAACGTGTGATTATATTATCATCTCGACGTGATATTACTTCTCTAATTTTTATATTGCCAAAGAAGTGATAATTCCGCAGATATTTAAAAACGAAATTTAACATATTTCTCGTTTTATGTTGCGATATATTGGCGAGTTTTGAAATCGTCAGTTGGATATGCACACTCGTCCTGTACGGCTGTCTAATTTGTTAAAGATTCAGTTACGTTCATGACGCAACATAGTCGACATTAAATTAGGCCTACTCGAAGTTGCCTTGTAGCTAAGTGATTCCGAGGCTGTATTTCACAAGGTAGTGTAGCGACGTAGCGACGCGTTTAGACCTGAGTGTGATGGGATCTAACGATCTTTGATGATCATTTACGCTGCGCATTCACTGCGGAGTGTATAGATAAAAAATTTAAAAATAGGTTAATATTTGATGCAGTTAAGACGACGACCACCACCACCATCAACAACAACAACAATTAAAATGGGAGTGCAATCAGTGGCGGATTGACGGATTCAGACGGGGAAGTCGAGGGAGCGCCTCCCCCACCTATTGACTGGGTGCGTTTTTAATCAAGTAAAAATTTTGCACAAAAATGCATTATTTCTGCATAAATTTTTTTTTAAAATCTGAGGAGCTTCACAGACCCACCCATACCCTTCCGCTACTTATTGCAAAATTCTGTTCCGCCAATGGGAAAGCTTGCTTTTTATTGGACCATCCGGCATGTGTTTTGTACCTCAGTGATACCGAAGCTCTATTTCACAAGGTAGTGTAGCGACGTAACGACGCGTTTAAATCTGAGTGTGATGATATCTAAGAATCTTCGATCATCACCATTACTCGTTTACGGCAGAGTGTATAGACGAAACAATGTTGAAAATAAAAATAGATTAATATTTGATGCAGTCATGACAGCAACGACAAAGACCACAACAAAACAACGTGGGGGAGTGCTTACTTTTTGTTGGACCACCCGGCATATGTGTCCGTTTGCCTTGTTTTTGTTCGAGGAACTAGTGCACGGTGGATATTGAAGAGGCGCTCTCTTGCATTCTGACAACGCGCGTCACCCATCGCTGAACTGCAGCTGCGCTCGACCGCGTCTATCTATTTCCGCTCATAAATCGACGCCAAAACAACGCCCGGCCTACGCACATGCGCAGTCGTCGTCGTCGTCGTCGTCGTGACTTCCGGTTTGTAGATGGACCAGAGAAAGCTGGGCTGGCAGCCAGCCGGCGCGGTTCAGGTCGATTCTCGACTGATAAATAAAATAAAATAAATGCCTCGCCGACGCCATCCGGACAATTAGCTGTGCAGCTGCATCACAGACAAACAAAAATTATAAAGAAAAACATTTTCCATTTCCAGACCATTGACCGCATTGGCTACTGTGTTTTAACCTTTCATGTACAAGTTGAACTAACAATGGCCTATAGCAGGGATACATATATTGCTATTTCAGCTCAATCCCTTACATACAATACGCTCCTAGGGGTTATCTAACACATAACATTAAATATCGTACAATCACAAAACTATCTGCAATACAGCAATATCCCATAACAGACCCCTTTTCCTGTGGGAAGGAAAATGACCACTATTTTTTTCTAAATAGTTTAAACATATATTCATCAAAATATGGTTCACAGGCAGCGTTGCCAACAATGGACAACAAACAAACTTTTTAAAAAGACCATTTTTGCTAAAAAAAAATGTAATAATCTGGCTCACTATATTTAATTTTCAACTCATTATGACATTGAAACTATACAACTGGCGCATGCACATTTACAATGCCATTTGGTGATAAAGGGTTAAACTCCTGAAAGACGAATTTGCTGTAGGTCTATTTAAAATAACTTTTGAAGTGTCAGTCTAAACAATATTAAAAATCGGCCCTGAAGTTAAAAAGTTATCACATTTGGCAGCTCACTTTTTGTAGACTATTCGCTGCTGGAAAAGTTTAAATTACACTTCGGTTTGTAAAACAAACTGTACAGCAAATGCACAACAAATTAACAGTCCACATGGCAGTATTCACAATGAAGTTCTACAACAAGTTTACGAAAAAAAATCGAACGCTTTGCAGCGAATCCACAGTCTCCCGACATGTCCACATGATGTACAGCTTGTTGCATGACCGACTTGTTGTCCAGCAAGTCCAGACGACAAAATTCGAAGTAGTGCAGTTTGGGCTAAATTATTGCGCAAGTTGTCATCGATTGAAGAAACACGACGAATAATAGCGCAATCTCGCCAGTCACGCATCAGTGGTCACACATTACGCAGCCTGCCTGGCATCCTAGGCCTATAACAGTCGCCTGCTTTGACCGATGACCGCTGCCGCTACTGTAACTATTGCATCAGGTCATCCATCACTGCTAGCTGGCAGGCTAAATGCGATCCATCCATCAATGTATCTTGATAACTTTGTCACTATCAGCGTCGATCGAAAAAAAACTTCAATCGTTTACGAGCGACTAGACGTTAATCTATATGATAATTTTTGCTTTTTATGGTTGAAGCTGACTTAAAGGTAAATTACCTGCTTCTTGATACACAATGCATACATACGCCCAAATCAGACTTTACTGGGACTATCTTTTATGTGATATAGCACTTCTGATTTTGAATTTGTTCCTGTTTTAATACTCGCCTAATCATCGAATGATGGTCTTCGCACATACTGTGCCAAGTCCCGCATTGGCCATAATTTTGGCATTAGCACATTAAGCTGAAAAATATCGGCCTACCGGCAGCTAAAGCGACGCTAGGTTTTTTTTTTAATTAAATTTTCGTTCTCCGTGCGCTTCGACAGTGTTTGGAAACAGAGAGACAGAAAGAGGGAGAGAAAAAAAGTCGGATTTTTCAACGTTATGACGACGAGAGACCGAAGCCCTGGACTGACTGACACACGCGGTTTTGCCTTAACACGGTTATTTTTATGCAATAATTTCACGTACGTATCCGCGACACCATTAGGCGACGTCTGCTGCTGCTGCTGCTGCTGCTGCGTCATTGACGCGGGGATGAATGATGATGGATAACAGAATGATAATGCAGGGTATAGGCCAAAAAACGGGACCACTTCGTTCTACAGCTTGTAACTTTAAAACTATTAATCAGATCGGCAACTTATCTGACACAAATTAACACTGTTTTATTTTTTTACGTTATGACGTTAGTTATTTGAATCAGTCATGTCAGTGCTCTGCATGCCTGAGTATGTATGAAATTGAACGGGAGACGGGCATTTGACAGTCGTGTTCGGTGCATTGCAAAGCACGATCTTCGGCTAAAAATCTTAAGCACTTGTCAGGGTTAACTTATTATCATTCATTAGATGGTGCCACTTTATTTTTTAAAAGTTGTATTAAATAAAAATAGCGAATTGATGCTGCTAAGAATGAAATACAGTGATCTGTGCCAAATCTGGTGCCGATCCGAAACAAAATCGACTTCTACCCCACTTACTTGGTCTGTGAGGTACAGAATAGCCTGCTAAACGCCAATGTCTACGACGTCAAAAAGATCTTCAATGTTCACATGGACCAATGTCGGTTGCCTGGAGGCTCATTACGTTTGTGACGCTTTGAGCCGGAAAGGATTAAAGCCAATGCAGCTAGCATACAACCCAATTAAATTAGTCCGGATGACCGACTTTGCTAACAGCCAGCGCCTTCAGCCGAATAGAACAATACGCTAGCACAGTCTTGGTTAAAGCAAAATGTTCTAATGTTGCACGGGATATTTTTCTGCAAAATTCAGTGGCATGAATACAAGCTAAATATTGTCCTACCCGATAAGAAACACTCCAGTCTATCATTACGTTCGCGTGGACATCAGTTCCGTTATCTCAGTTGTGCATATAAGTTTTTAAAGTGTTTGTTCCTTTGTTAACCATTTCCTTTAAAGTTTATTTAGCTTTTCGGTGTTTATTTTTTTGTGTTTTTGCACTTATTTTTTCTTACAATAAAAGATATATCTGCTTACTTACTCGCCAAAGCCAGTGCCAAAGCAAAAATTCACAACAACAGTACTGTCCGTGTCCGTGCTAAAATATTATTAGCCATGTTTCGTTTATGCGGCAAATGATACATAGCATATACAGCAAATAAAGATGTACTGTCTAAACATGCGTTTTCTCCCAATTAAAACTGCAGACTCGCATGCTGAATGTGCTTGACGACAAGATATGTAATGCGCTACTTTACATGTACGTGCGTCGTCAGCTGCGTTCTGCCAACTCAAGGACGTCAAACGGACCTACAGCAGCTACGGAGACAGACGTCTCGCTGCTGCAGGTCCTAAGCTGTGAAACAACCTTCCAGCTCATCTGAGACAAACTGACATTAGCTTTGAACAGTTTAATTTTAAGCGGTCGCTAAAGACATTTTGTTCGGGCGTTTGGATGTTGAGATCGCGGATTTTTTACTTACTTACTTAGTTACGTGCAACCGCAGCCTTACAGTTTCGTGTAAGAGCGACGGCTTATTTATCCAGCAACATTAGCTTACTGACAACCGGCGACCGCCTCAAAATTAGTTTCTTGTTGTGTCAAGTCTTATATACAGTCGCCGTCTCGATGGGGGAGGAATCGGAGATGTACTCGGTTCGTGGCAGTTTTCATTTCACGGTTGATTCTGTCCGCGTTATTAATAGTCTGCTGCTGCAGCCGTTGCCTTCTGCTAGCTTCACGAAGCCTTAGCAAGATGCGACGCCGTCGAATATGACGAAACCGACCAAGCAGGAAACAAGAAGGTCCACGTCGGTCGATGTTGTTTATGTTGACGATCCTGATTCCAGCTCACGTAACGCAACGCCAGTAATTAGAATCATGTAACTAACTGAGTTATAGACGGCGTGTTTTGCCAGAAATTTGGTAGCGGCTTTTTCCTGGGACTATAGGTCGACGATGTTGTGACTTCGAGGAACGAAAATCCTGAGCTAATTATTGGTGTGTAATTACGTTTCAAGTAACTCAGCTTATTTTGGCCACAATACATCAACGTTACAGGCAGAAAGGACAGACGCGCTTGTAGGTCCTACTACGTGCTTTGAGCAGTAATTATCGAATAAAAGACTTGGTCATGCTTTCTTTTTTGTGTCTTATTTTTGTCCCTTTTTTTCTGTACCACTGCATGACAAATAAAAGATTTTTTTCAATAATTTCACAAGATTTAAAATGCAGTAAATAGTCCAGTAATCTGTGAATTCAGTTCAAAAAAGCAGTCTAATTTACCAGCAGTCTATGGCGCACCCCATTGTAGGTTGACGCCTCCTCTCAAAAAAACCTAGCGAATATACGGAGGGCGTGGTGAACTGTCAATAATTCAACATCCGTCAACAGGCAACAGTTATAAAACACACATACACACGCAGACTACGTGCTGCCAGGGAACATGGCTAGCGTGGAGGCAGAGAAGGGGAGGATGGGAACCACGAGGACCCCCTAATTTTGGGCTGTCGGACAACTGTCCGAAAATCTTCATGTTGTCGACAAATTTTCGTCCAAAAATGCAAAATTTAGGGCTGAAAGCCCTCTTTTCGGGAAAATTTAAGAAAAAATTTAAATTTTAAACACTCATAATCTTCTCTGGCAATTATTTGAGGTTTTCTGTCGAAATTGTGTCAAAAATTTGCAATGTTTGTCAAATAATTGCAACTCAACTTCCTGCATGTCCCGCATGCTTTAATTGTAAATCCACACGCTGCTTCCCCTGGCAACACCATGTCGTGTGCCCGGCCCTACACCGGCGGACAGGATATAATCAAAAACTTGCTTCGAACTTTTTTTCTATACCATATTTTCGTATAGACCTAACTTTTCAGTCGCTATTCGCATTTTTTGTCACAGGTCTTCATAATGCAATTCAACGGGAATCAGTTGTAGTTTGATCATTACTGAATACCGACAAGTCAAAAAAAGGAATTAGACGAGAACGATTTCGAGCATAACTGTTGAATTGATTACGGTTAATTCATGTGTAATGACCTGACCTCATCCGACGACTTATTACGCCAACAAATTTTCCAGCAGCGGCGTAGTTCAAAGTCGCAGATAAAAAAACTGTCATATTATGAGGTCGAGTAGGCGGCCATACACTTGAAAGCATTGTATTCGTTTCATCGGTGGGTTTGGTCGTAGAAACGTTTTGTCGCAGAGTATTATTCCAGGATGTTTTGTCGTAAGAAGTTGCTGCAACTTGCGGGGGTTGTCATTTTCATAAGAGGTTATGTCGTGAGGGAAAATGACCCGTAATGTAAATCTTTATTCACCACAGTGATAGAGAAACAAAGCAAAAAAAACATGAGCAAGACGAACAATTTTACTTTCTCAGTCTATTAGAACGAGATTCAGACTTCGTCGAGTTTAGAGTTTCAAGTTTTAACTTAAAACTGTAATTCGAAACCCAGCCTAATACTGGTTCTAATTCTAGTCTAATTTCAACTTTAATTCGCATCCTCGCATCGTCGATGCATCGAACGTCGAGTGCCGGAAACTTGAATCTCGAGAATCAACTTTTCTATCTTCTCCTACAGCAGATTTTTAATAATTATTCGAAAGCTTACTACAACGTATAAACAACGTCTTGTTTCACAAAGGTGCAACCAGTCAAATTAGTGCAGTTAGTTCAAATTTATGCTACTTTGATTTTTTCCTAAACTTGTAACTAATCGCGCAGAAACTCATGCCACTTGTTGTGCAACATCGTGACACGTCATGATTTTGCGGATTTGTCGTTAGGCCATCGATAATTCGATTTTCTACAGACTTGCTTCTTGCGGATTTGCTGTAGTGTATAGACGTTTGATTTCCTGTAGATTTGCTGTACATACAGGCCTTTGTCCAACAGTTTCAAGACAGATCAAAGTAAGCGGGGGCTAGGCTTTAGATTTACAGCAATGTGTCGGTCGACGATTTCCCGGTGGGCAATGTACGAGTGTTGCGCCGACTGACCACGCGCCGTTTTATAACTGTCCAACGCGTGCCGCCGGCGACTGCGCCTGGCGTCAAACTATCATTCACAAATAGCTCCGACCGGCCACCCGCGTCGTCGTCATCATCGTCATCGTCATCGTTTAGTGATGGCCAGCCAGCCAGCCCGTCCGTCGTCCATTAATTCTATATTTAGCAAGGTGGCACGTTTGTCCGGCGAGTGATGCGCGATTATGAAAGACGATCTGCTGCATTTAGCACGGACGCCGCCTTCAGGAAATTACGTGCCAATGACGGCCGGACTCACGGAAATAGACCCAAATAAATGAGTTGGCGCCAGTCGGCTATACAGACCGTGTGACACAAAACTGAATGTGCACTCGTAAACCGTTCACATTTCAGCTTGATCCAAACAATGGTAAGTAAGTAAGGAAGTATGGTTTTCCGGTAATCATATCATTTGATTGAACGCCGGTAATCGCCGGTTTGATAGCCTATAGAATAAATCATAAAAATATAAATATTTATAACTTTATGAAACAGATGCCACATCTTACGCTAGTCACAAATTAGTAACTTGTTTTACAGAAAATTTCAAAATCATCTACAATCATTAGAAGCGCTATTCTTATTTTAAAGTGCACCACAAACCGTTCGGCAGTTGGACTCAACCCAGACTTGCTTGGGAAGTTTATAGAACTCACCCAGAACATTTAGCTGGATTAAAGGAAAATAAAAGAGGAAAATGAAAAAATAGAAAAGGATATACAGAAAGAAGTTACGGGACAGGGAAAAAACGAAAAAAGAGGAAAGAGGAGCAAAAAATGTTATAAAAATTTGTAAAGTTTTTTTTGATAATGCACAAATCTTCAAAATTGAGTAATATCGTTTATGGACCGTCAGATGGACGGTTTTGTACGTATTAACGCACATGCTGAATGATGCTGTAGCCATATTGTTAATGGTAAAACCCAGAGCTTATAACCGGCTGTTATAGCGAATTATTTTTATGTGTACAATTATTACGTGAATAAAGCTCATAGACGTAGTGATCGTTTATATACGGAGAAGTGGATTACTTTACTGCTGCACTGCATCGAACTGATAGGATTCCCGAAGGCCTGAAGTGATATACTTAAGCCGTTCGTTAATACGGCTGTACGAGTCGTTACGAACTCTTGATTCGAAGAATGGCTCTTAAGTTAAGAACGAGCAGAACGGTTTAGTCAACCATGAACGCAACCGGTTCTTACTGTAAGGTACGAAAACATGGCATAAGTAAAAAGATTTCCTCAAATAAGGGGTTTGTCGTAACGAGGATTTTGCCGCACGGTGGTTTTGTCGCAGTGGGTTCCGTTGTAGGAAGTTTTTTATGACGATTTGTTTGTACCCCAATTTGCACCTGTGCATGGGGATGATAATATTATTTTTGGTCGTCGCTCAGTATATCAAACGTTATTTGAGATAATTTGTCAATTTACTACAAATGATAATTCCTTAAATTTATGTGCGTGTTTTTTGCTAATTTTTGCAAAGTTGTAATGCTGCACTAAAACCGGCAAGTGGCATTCATACTAATCAACTTTATTCATCGAAAAATTCTATTCTACTATTCCTTACAATAAAATGTTAATATTTTTTTGCGGGGGGAGAGCAATGTCATTGACAGTTTTACATATTTACGCTTTTTGACGTTTCATTTCTCGTCCATTGTTTCGTGTAAATCTACCCAGTTTTAAAAGTGCGCGAAAATGTCGTTTAAAATCAAAGTCGATCAGTGTCAAACCATGGCCCAGAATGGCCTCATTCGTTGCTTAGCGTCGGTAAATGTAATTAATATAATGTCGGTGTGAAGCCTGTAAGGCAAGCTTAGATTTCTTGCCAGACAATAACCTATAGGCCTAGGCGCTGTTTCGATTGTCAAAGCTTCAGTCGAAGACCATAAGTTTGATTTAAGGGTCGGTTTTATGGCTAATTTAATATCGGACGGCAGACGCGACGCATCGCCAGCACCAACAGTGACGAAGGCGCCCCACACCATGGCGCCTGCCAGTTTCACCAGTCGATTGTAGGCCTACGCGGAATCTTGTGCCATAAAATTCTTATCCATTATTCAGTGACCGACCAGCGATCGCTGGCGCCATGCAGTCATTGCAGTATATTCGCTACTTGCGAAGAACGTTATACCGTCGTGGGCGGTCGACTAAAGGCGACAATATGACTTACGATCATCAGTAGGCCTAATGACTGCGCTTATACTCGACTTACGACAAAATGACAGCCAGCGCTTAACTGTATGTTAGCAAGAACAAAGAAAGACATTTCAAAATTATTTTATTATTATTCATGTTATCATTTCGGCAGTCTTAATAGGCCGTATTACGACTCTTGTCCGCACCGACCGTCCGTTTGTATGTCTTTCTCTCTGTCTGTCTGTCTTTCGGTTTGTATGTCCCGTACGAGACGCTCTTAAATCGAAAACAAAAAATGTAGAGACAGCAAAATCGATGAAAACGATTTCCAAGGCGGAAATATTATGGTATCTGAATAAAAGTTTGAAGATCAGAGTTACGATTACGATTAGGGTTGCGCAGTGCAGTGGACGCATGGTATCCCATTATTGAAAGTTTCGCCATGGGGTTTTACGTAAACTATCCAGGCTTTTTTCCGCGGGGAGTTTTGTTCTTCCGCAACCGCAACGAATTTGGTAGAAATTTCTGTCCGGGTCAAAGCTTTTTTTCCGAAAAAGAAACCTATGTTTGTTTTCAGAACAGAACATTAGAGTGACAGGTGTGGGCCTACTTCTGGCCAAGTGACAGACAAGGAAATTACATACAAGCTTGGTGTCGCTCTAACAGAGTGTAATCGAGTCGCTCGAAGGTCGTTCGTTTACGAACTGACTGGCTCAGTTCAGTCTTTGCGTGACGAACGGAAGCGGTGAAGTCATACAGTATCAGCGGGTCTAAGTTGCATGTCGCATGCAGGCAGTGGCCTTTTCCAGGCATTTCAGAGAACCGTTCCAGGCGCTCTGTGTGTGCTCTGTCGTTGTTGACTTCGTGGAATTCGCGGAATGCGCCGAGACCAGCGGCGACATCGGCTGCTCGGACGGCGTCAGTCGAACTTAAACTCTACTTAGTTCGATTTGTCGTGCACAATGTTGCCCATCAAGTCGTATGCCTACAGTGGCTTCTATCCTCCCAAATCTGGAATCAAAATCAGGTGCAACTTCCCCCTTGTTTTAAGCTCAGGTTTCCCCATAATTTTTGACTCAAGTTTTCCCCTCCATTTTTGGTTTCTTCCCCTTTAGGGAAAAGTTTTGTTAATGGCGTAGATTGAAAAATAGGGGGAAAGTTTTGTTAAGTGGAAATGAAGAATAGAAGAAAGTAAAAATAGAGAAAAAATTTGTTAATGGTGTAGTTTGCCCAGTAAAAAATAGAAAGTAAAAAAAATAAGGGGAAAGTTTTGTTAAGGATGTAGTTTGCCCAGTGATAATATGGAGAAAGTTTTGATCTACAACCTTATCAACACTTCCCCCTATTTTTCACTGGGCGCAAGCTGCGCCCACCAGGTATAGGGATAAAAGCCACTGTATGCCTACAACAGCATGCCTACAACAGCCTGGAGAATACTACATCTACAACCAATATTGAGAGTCGACAGCAAATCCACAGCAAGTTGCAAAACAAGTCCACAAAAAATCGAAAGACTACAACCAGTTTTTTTAAGTGTTACTATATTAATCATTGTCTTTACAGATTTTTGTAACTTTTTGAATGTTCAACTGTTCATGTTTTGCGTTTACGTTTGTTTTAATCAAACTTACTTATTTACTTACTCACTTATTAATCAAGAACATCGTGACATGATTGTGAGGATGTTTTACTACAGACTGTTTTTTGAATTGTTGTTGTCCAACAAATTCACTACAAGTCGAAGTAGTCCAGTTTGAGCTCAAATACGCACTGACATATACTGGCATACGCCATTCATACACTCTCCAGATTAGATTTGCTTCGGGCGGCTGCGGCTTAGCAAATGACTAGGCTAGTCTTAAAACCGTTGATCATAGCAGTGCAGTGTAAATAGCTAACAATCCTACGGGGACTTTCTCCCGTGAAGACGTCAACTCGATTATTGGACGACAGTGCTAATAGGCTTTAATGCGCGTATCGTCCGCCCGTCTGTTCCACTATATAGGTTCATATCCCGAAAACAAAAAAAAAACAAAAGAAATCCCAAATTTGCAAAAAAAATCCTCTGGACATAAATAACTGATGCACTAGACCTAGTTTTTACTTTAAGGAAGTAAAGTTCATGGTTAATCGAATGATATCAATCAACCAATCGGTCATGTTTTGGAACAAATAGTAAAGAATAAAAACATATTGTACATTTTCCAAGTCAGAAAAGATTAAGTTAGACCTGAGCTTTCTAACTGAAGCTGATCGTGATGTTTAAGCAGAATGCCACACAGATGACATAAAATTAAACCCACCGTTACTTTCAGCATAACTGCTGTGCAGTTATCTTACCAACGACATTTAGGCGGCCCTGTAGTACCACATAATACGTTACTGACCAATAGAGGCACACGTTAGTGTATGATCGACTCTTCTAGAGTCGTTACCGTCATCTGCAGTGAAGTGTACTTTGCAGTGGGGTAAAATAGGTCAACTCAGCCTTTTATCCCTCCGGGGTAAGTAAATCGAATACCGGCCTCTCAGGCTGGAATTAAGTCGGGGCGCGTTCACCTGTGTGTGATCCCATACGGCAGGTGACGCCCCGTAGCTCTAAGATGGGCGTCCCATTACGAGCTATATCACCACCTTTAACCTTTTAACCTTTAATTAAACGAACTTATACACCATAGACAGTAGTTTAACCGATATTTATTCCACAATCGTCGACAATCGATAATGTAGTGTAAACCTACGCTGTCGTTCCTGTGGTCACGCTTGAGTGCACCCCCATGGAGTTAGCACTCCGTTTTACTACTGTAGACATAGTGCTAGAGGTAGGCGGTGTCACGGCGACCGTAAAGTAAGTACGGTTATCCGTCAGCGCAACGATCGAAAATGGAACCCAGAGCCTCTAGACCGCGAGTCCGACGCTGTGACCATTAGGCTAGTAAGCCACCCTGATGTGTACACAACAGTTTATGGTGCATTTACACAGCCATCAAACAGGCATAAAACAACAACAACAACGCCGCAGATCCACTCCCACTCAACAATCAATGGTGATTATAACTGAACTCAGGCGTATAATGATAGCATTAACGATCAACTCGTGTCTGCATTTCCGCGCTTAAGTCTGCTAACCGCGAAGTTCCACGAAATCATAATCCTATGATCTAAGTGTCCTTGTGATATAGGGTTTCTGAGTCCGTGTAGATGCGGAGCCGGAAATTTTCGGACGCATTATGGAGTGAAATTTTTGAAGATATGGTCCGGCGAACGGCGACGTCCAAGAAGTGATCCATTGTACTGGCCAGGTGGCGGCACTGTTCCTTCTTATTAAACGGATGTTTGAAAACGATGATCGCTTGTAGTATTTTTGCCAAAGAGGTTACGAAAGGTCCGCGTATCTATGTGTGTGCTTGTGCATGCAAAGTGTCCCATAAATCTGCAAACTGATTAGAATGCCATTTTTGAAGAGATGAAGACCAATTGATCCCTCTTATAGGCTGCCTATATGAACTATATTCGCTTTTTCGAAAAAAGAATTGTAATAAACTGTAGGTTTATCCTAATTCACGAAGCGATGGATTTAGTCAACACGTCAAGTTAAAAAAGCCAGCTTTTTATATAGCGTCGTGTATAAACGCTGTAATACTTGTTTCTTTTCGCGGAAACGCATTTAGACGTTTTAAAGGAAAACTTTCATTAACGTTTATTGCATTTGTGTGCATGCTAGTTGCTTGTTTATTTGCTACCGAAATGCAGGAAGGGAACGAGAGAGTAAATATCAGACCATCGTTATCCGATTAATTTAGACGTCATCTAAGATGCTAGTTGCTCGATCAGTTGACTGCCTTACTTACATCATCTGCTCAAGACTCAACAGACAGGAGAGGAATTCTGCGTGAGAAGATTTGTTTCTACTTTTTTATTTTTATCTCTTTCGCTTGCTCCTTTTCTCCCCTTTTTTGTCTTCAAAAGCCAGATAGGAGACGGAGAACGTTGTACGCTCCCCAATGGGCTGCCAACGTATTTTTAAAGAATTCTGCATTGTGTAAACATTCTCTGTTGAAAATAAGATATGCAGGCGGACATAAAAGAGCGTGTTAAATAAAAAGATATTACGGACATTGTAAAATATTGTATGTTTTACTTTGGTTTTGAAGTACCAATGAGTCAAGCGCGTTAATAAGCTTGACCAAAAACTCGCGAATTGTAACAACGCGTTCGTCGATAATGTTAATGTAGATTTTGCCAACAACATTATTAGATACGTTTAGTTATGTTGCATTTTTGTTTGTACTATAATTTATGGTAAATAAAAATGTACATAAAAAGGCGTGAAACGCCCGGCGCAGAGATGCATGCATGAGACTGGGCATGGCGACGACTACATGTATTTCTCGGCGTGACCAGTGAACGCTGTAAAAGCCGCGTGTGTGGTCAGTGTGTGTTGGATGGATGACATCAGATCCGCCGGAGACCACCCGTGTGATTGATCGACCGCGTAGCGAGTCCTTGAGACGTGCGCAATGTGGGGTGCTGATAACGTGAACGAACGACGACGAAGAAACTAAATCAACTGCACACACCGGATGTTCCAGGCCGTCTGATCGATTGCTCGTCCAATATGAGTGGACAAGCTGTGTCACTGATGGACAGCGTTACAGCAGCGCACCGTTTGGTGACAGGTCGCAATCTTTTGCTCGGCCGCCGGAAAGCGCTGGTGATCGCCATATGAAATCAACCGTCTATCGCCGTCGTCCATCACTGAATAAACTCTTATAGGTTGAAGGCAACGGCACGCGTATTCGTATTTTGTGATCGCTAACCAGGTGACCGCGTGGTTAGAGTTAGAATCTGTGTTTTAACCATAATTTTGGCGCGTATCGACAAAAGCTAGCTAGTTTGCTAGCGCAAACCGTAACCTTGACCCAACTCTAATCTTAATTTTTAACCCTAACCTTGATTTCAACCCAAACCACGTGGTCAGATGGTCACGTGGTCAGTGGTCACAGTTTAGAATTCCCCGAAGTCAACAGCGGTAGCCGAAGCGTTAATACTGTGGTGCCGTGCCATCGTTGACAGCGTTGGCGACCATGCGACTAGGGCACTCTGTCTTCCAAGCTGATGAGCTGTGTCGGGTTTACGTTGTCCTTCCGCAATTCGAACAAACTATCCTGACACTTTTTTTCTCTGACGCCCCACGCAATTATCCCTTCTATTTCTAGCACTATACATGTCAATAACTGACAGTAAATAAAGACTGCGGGTTTCATGAATTTTTGTAGTTATTAGTTTCGGCCAAAAATTCACGCCAAAAAAATTAACAAAGCTATATTTTTTTTATTAACGCCGCCAAAAAACGAAGTTACGTTTTTTGTGTTTTTTGTTTGTTTTTCTTTGTTTTTATTATTATTTTTTTTAATATTAAAAAAATTCCATAATTTTTGGAGGGTGTGGCGTGTATCATTGTTACAATGTGTTTGGCGTGATGCACAAAATGTCAGAACGCTTTCGTGTTGCAAAAAGTACTGTATTTGATGTTTCTAAATATGTTTCGTTGTCGCTTTTTTATTTTTGTTACATATTTTAAGATAGTGGGCCTCCACTACTGGCAGTCGACTAAGGCCTCCACATACTGGAATCCAGCGTATCTTAAGCAAATAAATTGCTTCGTTGGTTGATTAAAGACGTGCGTCGCCCCTGCAGACTCTCCTGCTATCAACGCGGCTCTGCATCAGTACCAGGGCATCAGACCGCATCACTTACGTCATTTAATCGTCTCACGAGCGAATCCAGAGCAGTGACGAGCAGACATTTATTTGGTGTTTAGATTGCACTCTGCATTCTTGTACACGACGTGTCAGGAAGAAAGCGTCTACAGTATTTTCGATATGCCCTATAACTTTGACAAATTAAAATGTATTACTGTAATTTTGGCAAGAATCGTCACCACAATCCACTTTTCTAAAATATCAAAAAAACTTTTTCGGCCTTTTTCAACGATTGTCTAGTGTTTCGTATTGCAAACGTTTATTAGACGCCACCTTTTTTGAAAGCGGTATATTTGGTAACATCATTTTGCATTAGCAATATTTAGTTACAATTCCGAAAGCAAATTATATAGGTACCGTCATGATAAATTGTGCCAGAAATGTAAAACATGTTTACAACTGTGAAAGTTGTTTAAGAAAAACTTAACTTTTCCCCGATCACGGTGTAAGTCTAGATACGTTGCACAGAGTTTACTCGCAATCACTGGCACTTGAAGAACTGTGTCGACATGGTGAAAGCCGCAATAGTTCTGCACGATTTGTCAATGATTTAAACTACTAAAACACGCATTTTTAGAAGAAATTACGCACGAAATAAACACTTTAACGAAATTTTTATGTCTGCGGATTAGCCATGAAAAGCGACGGCTGTAAACATTTTTTAACATATTTTGGTTTAACATCGAACTCTATCCTCCTACCGTGCCTTCTCCTGCTAAAATGTTTTGCACGAATTTCGAAGACTATTAGAGTAAAACGTTTAAAAGCAAACTTTTTTAAAACAAAGCACTGAAACCGTGTTCTAGCATTCTATGACATTCTTCGTTTCGAGTGAAACAAACAGAACTTCGTCATGGCGTTATTTTGGCAGCGCCACGGCAGGCGTCGTAACAATAAAACTTCGTTCAATTGTCGCGGAGTGTGGATACAGCTCGCAGCAGTCCAGTTGGCTTATAACGTCGTCTTTACGACATTGGTAGGCGCGGCTCATTTCTTGATGCAAACCCGTTTTGCGCTGCTCCTCCGCTTTGTCGTTCGGCGTGGAAAAAACTAGCGCTATATATGTACTTTTATGACAGCCGTCACGCACGTGCGTATCATACGCTCACAACCACTTTAATTTGAGTTTGTAATGATAAATAAAATTATAAAGTAAAAAGTAAAAAAAGAAAGAAAACGAACATCGTACGCCCACCACCACGCCAGTATGGTCGTTGACATGAGCAGTATTCTAAGAGCGGCATCGTCGCATTGTCACCGGTGTCGCACTAAATGTATCCCTATAAAAATTTCTGAGGAGAGGAATAATCACGGTATTAACTTTTTTGTCCGTATTAAAATTATTCCGGTCCCGTGAGAAGTCCATTCCGCTATTACCGAAATTTATCTGCATGCGACTGATGTGGTATAATCGTAGTCGTTGAAAACTCTGGGTTAAAAACTATGATCACGCAAAATTTCGCCTGGTCGCAGATTTTTTTTGTCGCCGGGGGAATACTTTTAGAAAGCGATCCTATAGCGGGACACCGCAGGCTCGTGACTGCTGGAAGAGTGACGGATCTATTTCTCGCTTGACTTACGACCGAGTGCCGGGCGAACATGTCTTCCGTCGCCGTCGTCGGTGCGACGGTATCGAACGCCGCCGCGGCACACAGAAGATTGGAGAGTCTCGCAACGTTCCCCTACTCACCACCGGCTTCCTTGCATTCGTCCCTCTTCATGTCTGAGAATCGGAGGTCACAGACACGGACAGCGTGTCTTGCACGTGTGACATAATCGGCAACGGGTCCTCCTGTCCATCGTTTGATATCGTCAGTCCAGCTTCTCCCTGGTTTTCCTGGATGCCGAGGCACAATATACAGAGGACTGGGGAGCCTTGCAACGTTCCCCCAC
>Ga0056128_1004053_pt1 | contig 18240 bp, 11 predicted proteins | sample WorMetLIZISLAND2_FD_71113 | JGI IMG/M metagenome (GOLD analysis project Ga0056128, IMG submission 71113) | Marine gutless worms symbiont microbial communities from Max Planck institute for Marine Microbiology, Germany - Olavius geniculatus... ... | reverse complement strand
GCGTATACCAATGCATTTGAGTTCGGGCCACGTGGCTTTGATGCCGGGGAAACTTTACCCCCCCTCTAATTTCCCCCAATTGGACTTAGGGCGCCGGGCGGACTCACGTTGGGCATTGCCCCAAATTTCTAGTTATTATTATTATACTCGGTTTAGTGCACGTTAGGTCTTTCGGAACGTGAAAAAATCTCAAGTGCAGTAACAGGTGCCTATGGCTGCACAATCCTAATCTAACTTTAACCCTCGCCCCTTTGAGCTAAAAATTGGCGCAGTGGTTACTTCTGCCTTGTGAACGTTCACAGCAATATTATGGTTTCTCTGCACTTCGAGTTAGAAACCCGTAGGAGACAGACAGACGGACGGACGACGGACTGACGGCAAAACTTGTACTGCAGCTTGTTATATCGATAGCATGAAAATATTGCCATATTGAAGAAATGCCAGTTTCTGCCAATTGCTTGCTAAAATTTAATTTTAAATTTCGCCAAGGGCTCTCGAGGTGATGTTATGAGGAAACAGTTTTACCGGATCTGCAAATTAACCCTTTCCCGGAACTTTTAGCCCATCAACAGCGGCGTTCACTAGGCCTGGCGTCTCGCTGCAGATCGCCGGCAGTGGCGTCAAGTTGTCGACACCGCTGTGCTCCAGTATACTAGTTCGCCATCAATCCGGCTCAGCGTGCCATTTGTATCAACGAGAATTGACACTATTTGCCAGTGAGATATAGGCAAACGTCCGCCGATTATGGTGCTACCACCTGGCGAACGCGACGAAAAAAATGGCATGGCGTTGGCGGAGGTTTGCGTTCTTTGAGTGCCCTTCTAGTTTTACTATGTAACCAGACGGCGCTGCACCACTTCAAAACATTTTCTTTGATTGGAATGGAAATTTGACATCTAAAGACTACAGTTTAACAGGACGGCCACTAGAGTATGCATCAAAGTTCAAGAACAAATTGAATTGTCTCGGACAGAGTCTAGGATGCATGCGCTTTCAACCGATAGGCCAATCGAAATCAACGACCTTGGATAATCTTGAGCTGCCACTATACGCACGTTGGTCTGTAATCGGGATATTATAGGCCTAAAGTATTTTTATTGACATTGGACTGTAATTATAATGTACACCGTGGGCCGTAAAAACGTGGCATTTTACTTTTGTCAATATCTTCGCCGATTATTGACCAATTTTCCATTTTTTTCATTTGCACAATCTGCAGACAATTTGCAATAATGTGGTTATTATATATACTACCGCACGGTAAATGCGTTTTTACACTACCTTGTGAAATATAAATGTAAGCAAAAACTAACGATAATAACATAAAATTTAGGTGAATGAAAAAACACTTCAGACCAACATTGTGATGAATGATCTTTATGATACTAGACTGTGTTATACCCACACAGTTTGAGTCTAGTGTCATTCACTGCATTGTTGGTCTAAAGAGTTTTTTTGGTTTTACCAAAATGTCTGTTTGTTATTATCGTTATGTATGCATATTATATTGATATTTCACAAGGTAGTGTAGAGACGCATTTACGGTGTGGTAAGATATGTAATAATTACGTTATTGCAAGTTGTCTGCGGAGTGTGCTGGTGAAAAAATTAAAAAAAATCGATCAATAATTATCGAAGATATGGACAAAAGTTTTTTGGCCCACCCTATATAAATAATATTGTATTCTGGGGGTTAATTGACGTGTATTTTGGTTGTATAAAAAATCAAATGTTGAATGGGCCGTGCACATGAGACGAATTTAGTTACAATTTATACTATCATATCATCATATCACTGAAAAGACGTTTGTCTTCTTAACTATGTCGCCGACTTATACCTGGCCGCCGACCACTCCGTTCTGGTGGCAACAACCGTATGGCAATGTCTGCGGCCAAGTTGACAACCGTTGCCAACCGGGTTTTTCCGGTAATCGGCCCATGGACCTGGAACAATTTGCCAGACGACGTGATTTTAGCCAAGTCGTTATCCACTTTCGGTCAACGACTCAAAATTTACCTCTTCATTGAGTTTTTTTCTTGATTATTTTCTGGACTGAACTTTGCCTAACCTGTTTTTTGGTGGACCTAGCACTTGCAGTAGTTTGTATTAGGCCTACTTAGGCTAATTTTAAAAGTTCGAATCGATTGAATATCTTGAATAGGTTACAGAGTTCGGCGGCTTTTTCGTGGACTTTAAGGACAAGTACGGACAGTTTATAAGACTGAGTGATTTGAGAGCGTCTGTGCCATTTTTAGATCGCCGCTGGTCGGGTTCATCAATGCTTCGCCGGCCAGCTATTGATCACGTCGGTATAGGCGACTTCGATGTCGGGGCAAAGCGTGGTGAAAACCGTCGCCGCCTGGGTGGACTGGGGACGGATGGCGTGGAAACTAAGTTGAACGCTCGCTGGCGTAAATACAATACAGTTCATCCCTGCCGGATTGTGTTGGGCTACGGAACGTTGGTTTCCGACGGTGAAGAGCGGGTGGGGTGTGTCAATGGGCGGAGCGTCCAAACCGCTCTCAGTTGATCTTAACGCCAGAGAAATGCCAACTGACAGCGGCATAAAATATACATGAGCACATTTCGAACAGATTTTTTTGTGGCCAACACAAAAACACACGCACGGTCAGTCATTGACTGCACCTTTCAGTAACCGTAGCCCCGCCTACAACGTCCCGCAACGAGTTTTACGTTTCCATGGCGCAAAACCGTCATTGTGTAAGACGTGAAACCCGCATTTCGTAACACTGCCAGCTGCTGCCCTTGCACTGTCTGTCGGCATCCATCTTTACGTCGTCTGATCATCGACAGCGTCTGTCTGGTGCATGCCGTATTTAATGTCGTCTGGCGCCACGACATGCTGGTAGCTTCTTGAGCTCTGCAGACAGTAACCAGCTGGTAAGTAAGTAAGTAAGTCAGTCACGAGTGATAGTGCGTCCAGAAGCAACGCAGCGTTAATGCGTGGGCGCTGTTCATACTTCTGATAACAGATGAAGAAAAGATGACTCTACAGACAGGACTGGAAAAAGCTACGGAAGGTGCAGAGGTGGCGTGTTTATGCAGACTGTTCCAGATACAAGCAGCGGCGACTGGAAAAGCTCGGTCACTGACGGTAGACAGTCGGGTACGGCTAACGATCAGTGACGAAGACAAGGCAGAACGCATGGTATACAATGCTATATACACCGTCGGCCATAAAAACGTGCCGTTTTACTTTTGTCCATATCTGAGTCAATCATTGACCAATTTTTAAAATTCTTTCACTGGCACACTCTGCAGACAATTTGCAATAATGCGATTGTTATATATTCTACCACACGGTAAATGCGTTTCTACACTACTGTGTGAAATATAAATGTAAGCAAAAACTAACGATAATAACAAAAATTTACGAAAATGAAAAAAAAGCGCTTCAGACCAACAGTGCAATAAATGATTCGTATGACACTAGACTGTGTTATACCCACACAGTTTAGTGTCATATAAACCATTCACTACAATGTTGATCTGAAGTGTTTTTTTTTAATCTTACCAAAATGTTTGTTTGCTATTATTGTTATGTATGCATATTTCATTGATATTTCACAAGGTAGTGTAGAGACGCGTTTACGGTGTCGTGGGATCTATAATAATCACATTATTGTAAATTGTCCGCAGAGTGTGACAATAAAATAATTTTGAAAATTGGTCAATAATTGGCAAAGATATGGACAAAAGTAAAGTGGCACGTTTTTATTTGGCCCACCATGTAGATGTATAAATGCAATGGAAGATAAGAGAGCCAAAATGCGTTTTGCCGGTAAAAATGAAAATAAAACTTTGAATAAAAACGTTATTTTTTCTACTTGACGTATTACAAAATTAATTTCTTTAGGACACTGGTTTTTTCTTATTCATCATTTTTGTCATCATACATAATTTAGTAAATCTGCACTGTGCCCGAAAAAAGTAACCACTATGTTACTATGTTACGATGTTTACATCGCACAATATAAATGTCAAATCAGAACGAATCTAAATAAAATTTTTCACACTTAATTTTTAATAAATTGCTACAGCGACCGTCAAATATCGTTAAAAATATTATTTTTTAGCGGAATTATTAACTGTTCAAGATCAATAATAAAATATCTCCGTTACCAATATGGCGTTACATACCGCAGTCGCTCGATCGGACGTGACGGTTGTTAACGCAATGAAAATAACGCAAACAATGACAAAATTGTATTTTTTGCAGACAATCGTGTTTTAATTAAGCTGATAACACAAGAGAAATGGTATCGTGCTAAAAAGTTTATCGCGAAATTTCCCAGCAAGCCGAGGACACTGTCAGGATTAAACAAACGGGTGTTTCATACTGGACACTTCACGTTTTGAGGGTGACCTCACAATAGTCGTTGTAACTATTTTTTGCGTTAACAGATTTAACTACAATTTGGTATTTTGATTGACAATAAATGGTGCATTGTTAACGCAGAATATTGCCAAAATCAGATGTTGTTCGTTAGAGTTAAACAAACGTACAGATAGGTTTTGTGGTTTTTTATGTAACGCTATATTGGTAACGAAGATATTTTGATATCGATATTCAACAGATCATAACTTTGCCAAAAATAATATTTTTAACAAAATGTAATTTATTGGGGACTAAGTGTACAAAATGTTATTCAGATAGTTTAAACATAACATTTTTATTGTACGATGTTTAGGGGGTTACTTTTTTCCCGGACACAGTGAAAATACGCCTATCCTAGGCGACGAGTGTAAAATCAGAAGTGTTTATCCCGTAGCGTTAGCATTTTCTCTGATTAGGTTTGTAAACCTTTATCAACTCCCAGTAGACTACCTGGCCTAATAATCGAGAATATGTTATCCAGTCAGTTCGCTGTGGAGATGCGTGTGAATTCGTCGCTTTAAACGTTGTTTTTTCGATACATTTTAATCTGCCGGTTTGCATAGCCTTTGAATCGCACTCCAGCTGTATTTCTGATCCTCAACACACTGTCGCCTATGTATTAGTGAAAGCTCAATACATCACAATTTCGAATGGACTCCAGTCAAAAAATTAACCTCTTTCTGCTATGTACTTTTAGGCATGCGAGGCTGCCAAAAATCTTGGGCATTATGATAGAAGGGTTACATAGTCGCAACAGTGGTATCAGATCTCGAGGCAGGCCAAAATAACGCTGATCATGATGAAGGACTGGAGTGCTTTGTCGATTTCGGGACTGAACAGCACGGGGATCTTTCGTGTCGTCAACACTGCAGGTCTTCAGTATTTAAAAATGAGAAAGAACGAACAACAACAACAACAACAACAACAACAACACAGATGCACTGATGCAATACACTTGTACACGCAGACTGGCGGTACAAGCCAATTTTTTTGGTTTAGTACTTGACTATGAACGAATGTTACGGAGGCTGCTTCGTGCTTCGGGTGCGACTTAGGCGTTAGAAGGCTTAGTATCGCTGACTGAATACGAACGGCTTTGTACTTTCTTAATTCTTCATCCCGTTCATGCCCTTTGGTTGATGAATTTGTAGGCCTAGAGGTATGATTTGTGGTACTTTTGCACACAACACCACTTTCACGTAAATTCTTTCACAACATCTGAAACAACGTGTAGGCCTATACTGTCAGCGATCACAACGGACTGTAGTACTATACGAATAAGTTACGAGATCTCTTAACTTTGGTGGGCCATTGTACATGTAAATGCGCTTCATTTCATGGAAGCCGCCACTCACCAGTAAGTCGCAAGGTTGCCATGCAGCTGACATGTTAAAATGCCAAATAAGTTAAATATGACATTATAAAGGCACTGGACGTCATTCTTTGAATTTAGTTTGGCAGTAACAGTTAAATATGGCATCAGTTTGGCTCTGGTGATATTTATACGGATTCTGGTGAATGCTAATAATGTATAAAAATGACTTTTTGTCATTTCAAAAAAGTTATAAAAGTCCTTCAAATTGTTTATTCGTGTTTGGTTGTTTTCGGCAAGCGGAACGACTAATTTCGTTAAAATAATATTGTCAAAAATGTGGCATTTGTGGCCCCGTTTCGTAGTAAAATGCGTTGCGTTTTTCAGCCGAAAGACTTCATAACCTTGGACTCTGTCGTATTACCGGCGAGTGAGCGCTGTATACGTGTTCTCAGCGGGGCTTTACAGTTCCAGTGTCGCGTGGCCATATGCCGCCAAAACAAATATCGGGGGAAATGATCGCAAAATGAACTTCCCCCTTCCTCTGTCTTCCCGTCTCGTCTCTTCCGATGCTGCTTGAAATTACCCATTCAGTCATTCGCCGTGGCGGTACATCGGGTGGCACAAAAATGGAAACATACAGTACATGACATTTTATTTACATATTTTGCAGTTTTACCTTTAAAAAATAAATTTCAAAACAAGTCAAGGGGTTACAGTTTCTGACTTACGAGTGCTGTCGAGGACGTTCACATTAATTTTGGTTTTCTCGTGTTTTATTTTTCGAGTTAAGCGCCCGCTGACACGGACAGACAGATGGACAGACAGACAGACAGGAACGAGGGAGCAACAGTATACAGTAGCCGCACAGTACACGTAGAAATGTGTAAATAAACCATAAGCACCGGTAATAAATTATGTGTGATGCAAAATAGGAAATAGAAAGCAATCAGCGAAAGCTATTTATGAAGAGACGTGCGTGTGATGTTGAAAGCCTGCGTACCGCATACAGCCTGTGGTTGCTGGCGTTTTCCGTTTCGTTTCCCGACCGCCAGCATCATCGCATGTGATCGCTGTCTATATTCGACAAGTCGCGCGCTGACGTCACTAAGGATGGGGAGGGGGAGGTGTAGGGGAGAAGGTGTCAAGCGACGTAGAGCGACATCTAGTGACGTGACGTGCCGTGTCGTCGTCGTAGCTCTTTCATAAATTATGTCGCATCGTCGCACGTCGTCCGTCACGGATTCGGTGTGACGACCGTCTAGCATTCCGGTCCGCTGGCCAGCCGACATCAGCCACGATTCCGCATGTACGGCTCCGAGGGATTTGCATTTACGTTGACGTCTTTATTTGCTGAAATGTTACACAGAATGGAAGTTACAATGTCAGCGTCAATAGATGTCGCTCTAGCATGTACAGTTCTTGTTGCAGTACTGATCTTTGAGGTCATCTAAGATCGATGATTTGTATTTCGTCTGGACGAAACGTTCGAAGGACCCTGATTAATGCATATGAAACACAAAAAAAACACAAACAGTGGCAAAACCATTAAACGAAACTGGCTACTCCTACTAGAGTTAGAAAATTACATTCCGTATTGTGCGTTCGAAAAGCTGGTAGTGAAGAAAAATTGACTGTAGAAGGCAAACTGTTCTACGCATTTTGAACATTTAACGCATGCCACTGCAGATGACGCTTAGCACAATGTACTACGTGTCAGCATGAAGTTTAGACTTGGACTATAGGTCTAGTTACATGAACAGAGTGTCTAGACAAATAATCATGACAACACGCTTGCCACAAAACGCAGATGTGTCTGAAACGTGTAATCCTTGTGCAAGAGCATTACCTGTAATGAAAAAAAAACTTCCATAACGGTGTCGTTAGTGGTCTTGTCTACCGACGAAATGTAAGCGTGCGATGTCGACATAGAATATCGACTGTTGTCTTCTGTAGGTCACTAATGCTAATTTAACACGCTTTCCCTCCGCGTCACTGGCTCTTGTTTTACGAATCTTGCTGAATTGACAGCCGAAATATGTACATTCGTCATGCTGTGCGATGTTTTCCGCTATTGGTGAAGGTAGAAAGATATGGAGACGGAAAACCTTCAATAGTGTCGATGGTTATAGCCACAGAAAAAATGTGAGGCGGTGTGGGAAAAGCCCCTAAAAAGCTAAATACGAAAGCCTAGCTGTCACCAGGGAAGACGCGCTACAGCATGTACGGTTCCTGTTACAGTAGCCTATTAATCTTTAAGGTCATCTAAGGTTGATGATTTGTATTTCGTCTGAAAGGGTGTATGCGATTTTTTTATTAGTGATCAATAGTAACCTTGGCCGTATCTCTTGTTACCGAGATATGGCCAGTTTTCCGATAAAAACGCAATCTTTAATTGTAAAATGTTTCCCTTGTACTAGATCGCTGAAATTTTGCTTGCCTAATTTTAACACACATAGCTAATTATTCGTGTAAAAAATTTTCTTACGATTTAATGCTCAGCCACAGTACATTTGTTACAGACAGACAGACGACAACGATGCCAAAGACGTCTACAGCGTAGCTGCAGCACGTCAAAACAACGTCACTTTTAACGATTGCTGAAACTTCCCTTATCGGCATGTTAGCGTCATTTTCTGAGAAGTAAGAAATTACGACAAAGTGTTTACGACAGTATATGACAACCGTTGTGTGAAGACTTCGTGCAGTTATTAGTCGGTTGTAAAATTCTGAACGCATCGGATTCACTCAATCTTGTGACAGAATCTGTGGAGTACTAGAAGCAGTTGCCCCTGTGGCGAAGCTGATTTTCGTACTTCAGACATTATTTCCTGTCCATGACGCAATGTGCAGAGAAAACGCGTCGCCAGTGAAATCGATCGCTTAATCACGTTTGGGACAGTAATGCGATCGGCTCGGCTTATCGCGGCGTGCAGGTGGCTTATTGGAGCTATACTTGACATCTGAAAGGTCGGTCCTTTTTATTGGCTCGTGACCGCTTAATATGTACTGCGATAAAAATGTCAGCTGTATCTAAATATAATCATGTTTTATTCACCGAGAAATGGGCAGCAACTGTTCCAAGCACTAATGTACGATCACATGCGCACTCACTGCGATATAATCATAATTCAAAGCACACACATAAATATCAAATAAATGTCATGTTTTGTGTACAGTAGTATACTCGTACTTGATGAAGGTGCGTTAGACATTTGGCTTACAGTAATAACTTTCGCAACTGACCGGCTTTAGTGATTTTTCACCGTTTCGTTGAGGGTTAAGCCACGAAAGAACTTAAATTAATCGTAAAATTTAGTCTCATATCGGTTTCTGTACTAATGTGGATGTAAAATTTTTAGTGCTTAACATTGCGACGTTCTCATTCATGTTGGCCGGAATAATTTGCACAGTGTCGCAATGTTAAGTGAGGTTCATGATCACAAACCACCAGAATTTTTTGTTTGATAGGTGTATTTTTACCACTTTTTCGTGAGAGCGCTGACGTCAGTTTACGTTTTGGGAAACAACTATTGAACCCCAAACTGCACTTACCTCGATGAGTCGTAGAGTTGTCGTACAACACTCTGTACAACAAGTTGTACAACAAATCCGCAACGCATTTAAAGTCTGCAGCAAGTAAACAATAAATTGTGCAAAAAATTCATGGAAAATCGAACGCTCAGCCTACAAAAAATATAAGTAGTGGAGTTTTGGCTGGAACGCTTAATACGTCTCCATGGTGGCGGGTGCCACTGTCGCGTCCAGTGACCAGTGTGATCCGCACGAGTTGAACATTTTAACACATGTACGCTTTTAGTTTAAATCAATCGCAAAGATGGTGTGAACGTGATCTCAACATCTCCGGTTGAATGAACGATTTGCGTATAGCTGTCGAATTGAACAGCTGCTGTAAAAGTTTATCGTATCGAGTCATTCTACGACAGCGCTCATACTGCCTAGTGACTGAGTGTCCATATCTAGCACTGTGTCTGCAGTGGTATAGTGGGTTAATTACGAGTGACCATTGACCAAGCGTGACCAAGCTACATGTACACGGCCGACCGTAGATAACCGTGGTGTAAATAAAGGTTTAAACAGTCTACAGTGTATTATGCCAGTTTAACGAGGCACAGTACACTCTAAACTGTGTTGAAACGTACTTGTTTCATGATTGTGATCGACGGCGTGTTTTGCCTGGACGCACGTGTGATATACGAACGCGAGATGCCATTAGTCGTCACGCTCCAGTAAAGCGAGATGATAAGTCAACACTTTACACACTACAACAAAATACGAAAGGACTAATAGGCTACCCTGTTTACACGATCAAGCAATCATCAAGCAAGCATCGAGCAAACATCGAGCAGACATCGAGCAATTAGAGCACACGTCGTGCACGTGTATTTTGAATGCATTTGCTGGATGTTTAATTGCTCGGTGATTGCTCGATGTTTGCTTGATTGTGTAAACGGGGTATAAGTAGGTCACGAAATAAGTCAGTTAAACCACTGTCTCGAGTGTATAGGCTTATGTTCGTTTAGCACTCACTTTTCCCACTTATCCCACTCCGAATGTAGCGGTACTAGAATTAGTAAGATCGATCGCTGTCCACACGTTGCTCAATGTGAATTTCGACTGACACGAAATCCTGCAGCGTCAGCGAATTAAAGTGCGCGTGTGAGCGGATCTGAGTCCGCTCTCTCCGGCTGCACGCATAACTGACCTCCTGACGCTCAAGGGGCAGAAATAGCTTCTTGGCAACGCGTGTCTCTGGGGCCGGTGGCGAGTGGCGACAGTTGTACGGGACCGACGAGCTGAAGCAGCTAAGCGTGCGAGGATACGACGTAAGATAAGATGGCCGCTCAAGGTCATTTAAGGTCACGGAATTCAATTTTAGCTGAAAGCCGACACTAATATTATAGTCTAGAGAATGCCGTCGTACCACCAAGTAAAGTGTGAAATCTCACAGGTCAGATAATGTCACACTGTTTTCTATAAACATTTTTGGTTTTGGGGGACCCTTTTCATGGGGTCTCTGTTCGGCCAAACATGTTGAACATGCCTGAATACATCTCTGTGCGTGAGGGCGTTGGTTCGTCTCCCGGAGGTACAGACAGATGAAGATGTGGTGCAGCGAGCTTGACGACCGACGACTGAATCGAGTACAGCTCGATATAGCCGTGCACGCTGGTCGACCGGTCGCTAATCCGATTCCAGTTTCATCAAACAGCAATCGCGATCAATCGACACTACTACTCAGCACTCAGCACTTGCACTAGCTTCTGCTCGCTGCGGTCAGCGTGTCGTGTCGTCACCAACAACTACATTTCACTCGCCTGTAGTCTCTGCTGTCTTTTTGTGTCTTTTTCTGCGACACCAGATTGCGTTTAGCATCTACTGTAGCCGGTTTATGACTACAAAAATATCGGTTATGTTGGTCGAGTCGGCTACAATAAATGACACTCGAAAACGTTTTTTTGTGTGTTGCTGTAGAAAACATAGCCGTTGCGCGCAGTTTAGCCAGGGGACACTTGACTTTCTTGCTTTCTCGAGAGTTTTTCTCCGTGTGCACCACGTGTGACGGGCGTGCTGCGTATGTATAAGGGGAATCTAATTTAGTCAATTGCGGTTAAAATTATAATATTTCAGCGATGTAACAGCATTTAATGGTGTATGCCATGCGCAGGCGAAAACTTAGAGTGGAGTTTTAGCGGAAAGCAAATTAGGCCTAGCCTACATTGGTGATAGCGTCATAGTAGTGCCGGGTACAGAAATTGCCAAAGAAGTGAATTGAGGCAAACATACATGTAAAAAGAAATATTAATAGATTGTGACCAATCTAATGTATTTCTCGCGAGCATCATTTTCTTTCTTATTCTTTTAAGAGCTTTTTCGTTCATTTCGGTTGGTATTAGAGACCCGGCGTCTAATTGAGACCCGTTTAATATTAATACTAATAGTGACTGGCGTTGAGGTCGTTATCGAAAATAGTCTTCCCGAAGTTCCTAAAATATTGCCCGATTTTAGGAACTGAGCGGGAAAACTTTCCAATAGTGGTCGATGACGCTTGTTACCATTGGTGTTGCTGTACCTTAACGCATGCGTTTATCTGGCACCGTTGTGGAGATATGGCGCCTCAAACATAATGGGGTCACGACCTTGAACTTTTGGCGTCACGTAACGTCATCGGTCACGTGACCATTCGACTTCCGGGTGTCGATTTCCTATGGGTGGTCCATAGTGACCATGCGTTTATCTGGCAACGTTAATAGGAGCAAAAACTGAAAATTTGGCCAAAAAACTGTCTGTATTCTGTGTAAGGTAGCAATGACCAGGTCAATGGGGGCGCCAGGTTTATCGTTATAGCTTGATCCACCACAGAGTGATGGCAAAAGCGAGGTTTGGTCTTATGTGTCTGGCGTGCACATTTGTCAACTGGATTTGTAGTCACCGGAGGAAGAGTCGTTCATCGTAGCATAACGTCACACAAATTGACCCAGCGTCTATATGGTTCCTGTGCCTCGCGACATAGTAGCTGGATTGATCACGTCCTTGGGCACCGCGTTCGCGTTGGCCATAGCTTAATAACTGACTGTCTCCGTGGTGCTGACATTTCCATTATCCTACGTAGGCCTAATAATTGCCCGACTACGCAATTTAGGCCTACTATTATCAATTTGCGTCGGTTCTTACTGTGCGCGGCATCGACGACAGTATTGTTTTCAGCGTCGTCGCTAAGGTTTTCTGTTTCTCATTTTCTTTGTTATCAGGATAACTTATGAACCGTTGCACTTATTTCGTTGAAATTTTGCAAGAACATGTACCTTGACATGCACAAAAATTTTATTAAATTTCAAGGTCATCAGTCAAAAGTCAAGGTCACTGAACCGGAGGTTTGTATACTATTTTATTGCAGAATATGACCAGACTCAAGACCAAAAGCGCTTCACAATCTCCGAAGTGGCAGCTGATTAGCATGAGCTAATGATACCGCAGCGCACTATGCGGCCGTCCATTGCCCGCATAAGCGAACAATTGGACCCTCGGTTTGCAGTTAGCAGACATACCACCGCCCCAATTAGTCACACTTGGCCTTCACCCGGTAGCCCATAAGTTACTACTCATTTCTCATCCCACGGAAAGTCGGAGGCTAAGTTGGCCTAAGCACACAGTAGGTTAGCAACTTGTTCAACTGTTGCTTTGCACGGCTTTGCACGGTTGCTTGCAAATGACCGGCAATGAGAATCGAACCGCAACCTGAAAGTTACGAGTGGACACTAACCACTGGACACTTGCACCTACACAGGCAGGTAGGTGTGAACAACTTGCCCACGGTTGTTACTTGGTAGTGCACCGGCTGGGAATTGAACCGTGGACCTTTCGGTCTCGTATCAAACGCCCTAACTGCTGAGCCGTCAAGCCACTCAAGCTACACGTATCGTAGCATGCCACGGCGGCCACCGCGGACAGCTTAGCCTAGCGCAAGGCTTGGCAGTTTAGTTTATCATGTTCTGTTTTATTGATTGATTGAGTCAATAATAATTGACTGATTGATGATTTAAATGTCTAAGACAAAACTGTCGTTGTAAAAACTGCGGCGTGTGTCGATTTGTGTTGTAGTCAGGAGAGCTTCAGTGTTTCGTGGTAGCAGCGACGCTCGTCTGGCACTGGTATGGCGTCGGTGGGTGCGTGGTTACCGTTCGTCAGAGCGGCGGCCGTCGGTTGGGTTCCGATCGCTCACAGTCCGGTCCCTCCGACCCCCATCAGTCGTGGCACCGACGCACTGGTGCGTGCTGATGTCCGCGTGCGCATCAACGTCAGCGGACATCGCTTCGAGACCTGGCGACACACGCTCGACAAGTACCCGGACACTCTGCTCGGTTCAGACGAGAAAGAATACTTCTACGACGACCAACTGGACGAGTACTTCTTTGACAGAGATCCCGAGCTGTTCCGATGCGTGCTGGCATTCTACCGCACCGGCAAACTGCACTATCCGAAACAGGTGATCACGGGCAATGATGTAAACTTTTACCTTAGACCTTAGTTCAACCCTCATCATTGGGTGTCGCGATGATGGCATCCTGTACAAGTGAAGATGCGATGGATCTGTTGTAGGCATTTGATCTTTACGACGTTTATTTGTTGTGCAATTTGTTGGCGATTCGCTATAGACTTTTCTGGATTTGCTATAAAACTTGTCAGCTTACCGTACTTGAGTAACGGTCGAGCTCATGGTACGATTGTCGTCTGTCGTTGACGGTCTGTAATTGTCGTCGTCTGTAAGGGATGTATTATGGCTAAATGATAGGCCATGGGAAAAATTTTTACACGAATAATTAGTCCAATGTCGTAGGCCTAATCGTGCAAAATTTCAGCGATTTTGTGCACAGGAAACATTTTCAATTTCGGTGTTGAATGGACGGCAGGTAGGAAAAATGTGCGTTTTCACCGAAAACTGGCCATATCTGAGAAACGGCGAGAGATACGGCCAAGGTTACTATTAATCACTAATAGGAAATGGCATACGCCTTTTCAGATGAAATAAAAATCATCGACCTTGGGTGAACTTGAAGGCCATTGACAACCAGTACGGTTGGCTCTCCTAGCGACAGCTGGGCTTCTTGTTATAAACTCTATCTAGACCATGTTGTACTCACGTACAACAAATCTACAAAAGATCAAAGCACGTGCGAGTAGGCTGAAACTCTTGTGCACTTATCGCAAGTCTTGGCGCTCAGCGTTGTCATCTAACTCCGAGATATCGGAGCTGGACTATGAGTGATCCTGTGAGCCAGGGGTATGGCTATGAGAGTGATCAGTCACACCGGCCCTATACCATTGTTCGCACAGTACAACAATGCTGTACCGCCTGCCATACGGACGCAAGATGGAGTAGTCGTCAGTCTTTATAGAGCTGTCAACCGATACGTAGAGTTTCGCGTCTTGGGACAGCTTCGTCTTTGCCACTCTCTGGCAGCCTAGCATATGCACGCCCCACAGTACAGCCTGCCTCGCAGATACATCATGCAGCTCTCAATAGGAAATGACAATTTGGGTTATCAGTACTTAGGACACCCCAAGACCAGAAGCTATCAGAAATCTAAACCCTTCGCCAAACAGTGCTGCCGTCTGGCTAATACAGCGGTCTAATATTTGTTTCTTGAGCGATCCACGACCACCTTTGAAAAATGTTATCCATACATTTTCGGGTCCGGCCGTTGTCGTATGACAGCTGCGCATTCTGGCCACTGAAGTTTGCCATCCGGCCCACGACGTACAACGAAAAAGCGAAAACACGAAATAAACTTAATGTTTACTTTCTGTTTTGCTCGTACTCAGAAGTAATAAAAAAGATTATTACGTCCATATCATGTCTCCTTTTGCAGGGATGCGTACAGTGTTGTCTAATAAAAATCCCCAAGCAATTATCATTCTGTTAAGGTATTGCAGTGATCTAGCCCGTTGTATAGTTTTAACTTTCAAGACAACGTTTAGTGGCCCTCGGCTGAATAGGTCAGAGCATCATCGTTTCATTGTGTGGACGCGCAGGAGTGCCTACAAGCGTTCGAGGAGGAGCTCGCGTTCTTCGGCGTCCAACCGGAAGTGATCGGCGACTGTTGCTATGAAGAATACAAAGACCGGAAGCGAGAGAACGCGGACCGGCTGGCCGACGACCAAGATCCCGACGAGGTACCAGCTGCGAAGTCTGTGTAAAAAGTAAAGCAGAGGCGCGTTTCGCAATTTATTTTTCGCAGAGCCTAATATAATTGAAAATTCTTACTGCACATTTTCTTTCCCCCTTTCGTCTCCTTTCCCCTTTTTATCTCTTCTCCGTCTCCCTTATATTTTTTCCTCCGTTCATAACGCGCTTCCCCTATTCCAGCCCTTTCCTTTTCTTTTCTTTTCTTTCCTTTCTTTCCCTTTTTTATTTTTAAAAGTAGTCCCTCAAATCCAGCTAGGGAGTCTGGGGAACGCTGTAAGCTTTCCCAAGTTTCTCAGTAGGGTCTGGAGTGGAGCCCCAGCCGAAATCGAATTTGATGCATTTTAGCTTCAAAAAATAAACATCTAGTGGCAAAAATTTTAAAGATTTTTTTCAGCATTGCTAAAAATGCTACTGCACATTAAGTAAATTCTTACTACACATGCACCATTTTTTACTGCACGATTTATGTCGAAAAAAAACACTATTTTAGACCCTGCTTTTTCTACGAGAATCTTGTTTCTACAATTTTCTAGTTCTCGTGAAAGTTTGAGACGCGCATGCAATAATTCTACGATAATTCTACGTCGGGTTATTTGACGCTGAAATTTCCTGGCATAAACCGCCTATGAACTCGACGACGCAACACTACGCAAACGTGTGAGCAGAGCTGGCAAAACGCAGCAAAAACATTTGCTGGAGATATCTCGCAGCAGCTCGCGAGTGCTAAAAGTGTGAGACACGTTTCAGGTTTCCAGAACATGCGTAGCTTTTGATACACTGTAGGTTAAAAAGGTTTCTGGGTGGGTTTTTCAATCGGCTATACGACTCGTATATGGCTGCCACTAATACAGAACCATAACGTCCGTTTCCTCGAATAACCGCAAATGCAGGGTTTGTCAGGAACTTTTCTGCAATAAGTTTTTCGACTAATTTTTAAGCAGTTTTATTCAACTTTAGTAGAAAACTTTAAAGCGGGTTTTCTGGAAAATCTATGCCATTTGAGAAAATCGGATTAAATTGATTAAATTATGTCACTGATAGATTTTAGAGAAAATTAGGTAACAAATAAAAATAACTGTGCAAATAATTAAGCTCTTACGATGGATGTTTCTGTTTGAGTTACTTAGCAGCTTACTGATTAAAAACGTCGTAAAACATTCTTCAGAAAAATACATTAGCACATTCGAAATTTTATTTTACATGTACCTTATGCTTTATATAAATTTTCGTTTTACTTACTTACTTACTGACTCAATTGAATACAGTATGTCGGTCAATAGCTTGTTATAAACAGTCGGCAGGCTTACTTTTACTTTTCTAATTTATTTATCTGGGTTGTATAGTGCGCGTGTTTTTGTAAGCTTAAATACAAGTTGTGCTCGAGTTACCTGTCTGTACTAGATACGGCACTGCTGGAGTGGATAAGCGAATACGCAGTACAATCTTATGCCATTCCAGACCATGCTCAGATCGCATGGATCACACTGTCGTTTGCTTTGTGATGCAGATTGCAGCGGAAAGTTGTGGAAACCGTACCGACGCGTGCCGAGTGTCGTTTAAACGATGTGATGCTACGTGTGCGCCATAGATGTTACAAACATTAATTCGCAAATAAAAAACATAAAGACAACTTTTTTCGATTTATAAAAAACATGTAAAAACATACATAAAAACATTAAACTGCATTTGGCAGAAACTAGCACAATAACATGTTAAAAACGCAAATCTACCATTTGTCAAGAGTAAAGACCGACATGTACTGAATGTTATTATGTAATGGTCTTTATGGTACAGATCGAAAACAGGGCTAAACGCAATTTGCCCGTGGGAAATGCATCATATTTGTAATTTTGTACGTTTATTTTTTAATAAGAACAAAAACGCAACATTATAAATAAGACAAAGCATTTTTTAAAATTAAAAAAAAAACATTAAAAAACACAAAACGTGTTTTTAAACTTTTATATAAAACATTTTTAAAACTGTTTTTTTCACATCTATGGTGTGCGCAGGTGGATAAGTACCTGGCGACGACGCCGCGCGAGCACATGTGGCGTGCGTTTGAGAACCCGCAGACCAGCACTCCGGCGCTGGTGTTCTACTACGTCACCGGCTTCTTCATCGCTCTGTCCGTGCTGTGCAACGTGGCGGAGACCGTGCCGTGCGGACTGCAGCCGGGCATGGACCGCGAGCTGGCGTGCGGGGAAAGATACGAGGTCGAACTGTTCTGTCTCGACACCGCTTGCGTCATGCTTTTCACCGGTAACGTGTCACCGCTGCATTTTATCGTTCTGTTGAAATTATAGCGCTATGAAACGTAACGTAAGAAACGGAAACGTTTGCTGTAGGTTACAGTTACAATTTGTTACTCACTGTATAGGCAACAGCCAGAAATTGCTCCGTTGTTTTGTGAAAAATAATTTTAAAATACTATTTCTTTGTCTTATTTAGCAAATTACAAAACAGTAGTTACTAATCTGTTTTAGCAACCGCTGCGGTGTTTCTCAAATCAGTGTTTGTTTACCATGGCGCACAATGATAGATATGAAGAAGTTTTTAGAACCCATCACCGATTTGTCTTGTTCTTTTCTGTCGTGAATATACCGCTCGTTAATTAGTGTTTTAACCCACTAGTCTATTCAAACATAACTACTGTTGAATTTTGCAAATTTACTCACAAAAATAGTTACAGAAATACGTAACATCAAAATAAACGCGCCAATAGCTCGCTGAGACGGCATCAGCCATGGGCGCAAAAATCAACACATCTCCATAACAAACTTTCTCATCATAAGCGAAGTTTGTTACTTGTTTTTTGG
>Ga0056128_1004051_pt1 | contig 18243 bp, 12 predicted proteins | sample WorMetLIZISLAND2_FD_71113 | JGI IMG/M metagenome (GOLD analysis project Ga0056128, IMG submission 71113) | Marine gutless worms symbiont microbial communities from Max Planck institute for Marine Microbiology, Germany - Olavius geniculatus... ... | reverse complement strand
AGCGCCGTCTTGCTGAAACACGAATCCAAATGGAAGCAACCGTTTGCAGTCGTCAACGAGCATTGGCAGCAGACTTCCGACGTAATATGCCGCATTCACCCAAAGCCAAAGACCATTCCAAAGCTAAAAAGTGCATTGCAGCAGATCTGGGACGACTTGCCACAGACAACGATCAATAAAGCTATCAGCGACTTTCGCAAACGTCTGAACTCATGCGTTTCAGCCGATGGCCGACATTTTGAGCATACGATGTAAACTTCGTACTGAAATATGTTAACTAAACTGTGTGCTGGTTCATAAAATGTCAATTATTTCTGTTTTAAACCTGCTGTTTATTGTCAGTTAGTAAAACTCGTGATGAAAGTGTTGTGAAATGTAAAAATTCGGCGAGTGGTCGCACTTAATACGGCATATCTTTGTCAAAGTTGGAGATAACTGAATAAAATTTTGCAGGTTAGCATAAATCTGAATGGATAATAGGCGTGTAAAATTTTGTTTGAAAATTCTCAGCCGTTTCAGAAAAATTATCAGAAAACCCCAGGGGGGAAAATTTTTTGGCGCACCCTGTAGACTTGTGTCGCAGCCTGAAATCGGCAAAAAATCCATAAACCCCCTATTTTGGCATTCAAGGTCAATGAATTCGGTGCCAATCGAGAGCCAGTGTACGACTTTTTATTAGTGATTAATAGTAACCTAGGCCCTATCTCGCACCGTTACTGAGATACAGCGACTTATTGGCCAAAAATCGCAAATTTTCCCACCTCCTCTCATTTAGCGCCCTCGTTCGGGGTGATCCCTTTGAATTTATGGAAAAGCTTTTTGGTTCCCGAAACTAGAGTCTTCCAGGCAGCCAATGGTGAAGATTTGGTGATTCTAGCTTGCACCGTTTTTGACTGATCCACCCATGTGACGGACAGACAGACAGACAAACGGACAGACAGAATTGCGATGGCTAAGACGCGCTGAAGGCAGTAGCTGCTTTCGTGCATAATAATTAAAAGCTACATGTAGAAATGTAATTAATACATTTAGTTGCACCATAAAGCTCATGACTGACATATTACAGGGTGGGCCAAAAAAACCGGACCTGTTTGAGCATTGATAACTCAGCGATGGTTAGTGGTAGAAAGACGTGTATATGTGAAAAGTTTCAGAAGGCTGTAAAGAATAAATGACAAATTTGCATAATAAAGCATTTAAATATTCTTTGCCTAATTTGCATACATATTTGTTACCCAAAATTCTGCCAAATTTGACCGTAACACATGGATTTAACATGGATATTTGAGCATTTGAGCGATGTTTACTGATGGAAAAACGAGTAATATACCAAAAGTTTTGAAATTGTGTACAGAAGAAGAGTACAACTTGCATGTTTCAGCATTTAAATATTCTTTGCCTGATTTACACAAATCTGCCCCACCCCTAAAATCATGCTAAATTGGCAGTAACAACACGAATTTAAGTTGATTTTTATTCAGCATACAGTGAAATAACAACAATCATTAGCACATACGTTGAGTTTAGATGAAATTCGACATAGGCTGTTGCCCATCTTTTGCATACATAACCTTCATCAGTCCTTTTAGGCAGCTGATCGATCGCTGGAGTCAATGTGTTCAGGATTAGCTGAGCCCAGCATTCGATTAGAACACGTTTTAGGTGGTCAGTTACTGAAATTTTGTGACCATGCTGTCTGTTGCAATGCCCCCACACTGAATAATTCACAGAATTTAAACGTGGAGTTTTTAGCACTGAGTTTTTGAGTTCAATGAACTCGGGCACATCGGAGTGCCGGCAAACGCGTAATTTCAAGGGTAATGAAGATTTATGCAAATTAGGCAAAGAATATTTAAACGATTTGCTATGCAAGTTCGGCCCTTTTTGTCTACAACATTCTAAAACTTTTGACATATCACACTTTTCTACGGATAACTATCGCTGAGTTATCAAAGCTCAAACAGGTCTGGTTTTTTTGGGCCCACCCTATACATATGGTGACGGCCCGTCATAGCCACAATCCCACAATCGATGGTATGAATGTAGCTCTGCCACACTTTCCTATAGGCTACTAGGGTTAGGGTTAGGTCTAGTGGGGTCCTAACTCTAACCGTAACCCTAACTATGGTGGCCCCTGGCTATGGTTATGGCGGCCTTGACTATGGCGGCCCCTAGCTATGGCGGCCCTTGGCTATGGCGGGCCACGATCGTACATACACAGCAATCAAAGGGAAGAAAGGAGAAGGGATGGAATAAATGTGAGGGGAAAGAAGAGCATACAACATATTATAGAAGAAGAGCAGAAAGGGAGGGAAAGGGCAAAGAGAGAAGACTGCCCAATTCACATTTTTAGCATCGTCACTAGTCCGGGTGTGATATTCTGAAAAGCCAGATTTTCAGTCTGACATCAAAAATGAATGCCGAAGTCAGTGTAAAATAGCAGCAGTAATATGGCAGTGATTCATTTGGCGCACATCTAGCACAGTCTAAGTGACTGCAGCATACCGAGTCCAACGGCAAAGCAGATCACGTAGCCGAGAACACAACCGATGCTGACATAACTCATCCATGCCAGATAAGCCTGCAACAGACATACCTCCAACCATTAGCAGACTGAATTCAGGCACAGAACAGCAGAGAATACAGATAAAGCTGGCTTGTTAAATTTTCACCTAACAGTCAGGACATTGGATGGATATGTGATCACAATCCCAATCATGATGCCATCAAGTGGTTACTACTCAGATGGGTGACTGTCTGTGGACAGGCAAACCATCTTGGTATATAACCAACACCAAGGTTAACTCAGCCTTCCATCCCACCGTGGTAGGTACATCGAGTACTGGCCTGCGTGGCTGGGGTTAAAGCGAGGCATGTCACCACTCTTTGACTGCTGGTACCAAATTTTATTGCTTGGTGAAAAAAGCATGTGTGTGAACAATTTGTCCACCCATGGTTGCCACTGGTGTGAAACCAACTGAGTAACAATAAGAACAAGCCAAAGACAAGAGGCATTATTAATATTAGCAGCGTTTACCTGCAGCTTCGATATTTTATGCCAAATGTTTATATTTTTATTACCGCACTACCAAAATAACGAGAATAAACGTAGAAAACGACAAACTAACCGAAGTAAACTAACAATATGATGTCGTAATTTGACAACACTAACGATAGCTTTTAGTTAATTGAGTTAATCGCTTGACACATTTTAGTACCTGGGTAAGCATACTGCCTTGCTCAATGTTCACATCTTGTTCATATGCTTGCATAAGATTTACATACTTATCAGTTTTTGAAATATCGATATCAATGTAACGATATTCTGATATCGTATCAAAACTGAAATCCTGATATCAAGCCATCACTAATGGGTGGGATTAAGGCAAGACATGTCACCAATCTTTGACCACTGGTACCAAATTATATTATATATTATATATTATTATTGAAAAAAACACCTGTGTGAACAACCTGCCCACCCAAGGTTGTCACTTGTGCAAGACAGACTGAGTAATAATAGAAACGAGCCAAAGACAAGAAACATCATTATTGGCAGCGTTTACCTGCAGCTTGAGAGCTATTGTAATCAATGCAAGAATCAAAACCATGAGAACCATAGGCACCAGCAGCAGAGGTCTACGGCCGAGCTTATCCATCAGTGGCACCTACGACAGAATCACACTCAATCTGTCAGTAAAACATAAACAGCACTAATGAGAAATCTGAGCAAATCTCATGAGATGCGTGAACGCCTATAGCAGTTCCTGTTCACAGGCAATTCACTCTTCTGCAGCTGAAAATCACAAAAAAAATCACTAAAAGCCCCTATTTTGGGAGTTCAAGGTTATTCAAGGTTATCAACATTGATACCATTAAAAAACATGCCATCAGTGGTTATTATAAGCAACACATCTGTGCCTATCTGGAACCGTTTGCATGATATACAAGCCAATAGCAGAAAAATGACCACTTTTAGGGGGTACCCCTTTCTGACATGCGCATCTGCAGGCCTCCTTGAACGCAGAGGGTCGGGACATGGGACTGCTAAAATCTACATTCAATGGCAAAAATTTCACATGCAGGTTGTCTTGGTCTATCTCCAGACATTTCGGCGCAGATTCACTCTTGAAATGTGCGCCACAGCCCAAAAACATGACAATTCACTAAAAGCCCCCTTTGTGGGAGTTCAAGGTCATTCAAGGTCATCGATGTTGACACTTCTAAAAAGCTCATCGCCAGTGCTTGTTATGATAAGCAGCATGCCGGTGCCTATCTGCAAGCATTTTCACGCTAGATAAGCCAATAGTGGTAAAATAATGTATTTTTAGGGGGGATGCTCCTGCGTCACCCCCTCATTTATGGGGACCCCTTTGACCCAGCAGCATCAAATTTTGTCATGAAATACTAGAGACTCAAACTATCAGACGATGAAAACCCGAGGTCTCTATCTCACCTGGGCTCCAATCGGTACTGGGTTGTGACAGACAGATGGACAGACACCAAGACAGAATAACCGTAGCTAATATGCACTATAGCAATGTTAGCTCTCACGTGTAAAAAATTACGAGACACTGCTCAGCTTACAAGGACAAGGGGTAGTGGCCTGGTGTAGCGGTAACGCGTTTCATTCGATCAACAAAGTTACTGTACACCGGGCCAGGTTAGTACTGCAATGGGTGACTGCCATCTTGGTATGTAACCATCCACCTAGGTCAACTCAGCCTTCCATCCTACTGCGGTAGGTAAATCGAGTACCGGCCTATCTGGCTGGGGTTAAGGTGGGGCGCGTTCACCTGTGTTGGGTGGCAGGTAACAGTGTGTGATCCCATACGGCAGGTGACGCTCTGTAGCTCTGTCAGGGGTTTAATCTTCTAAAGAGCTATATTCCAACCTTTACCTTTTAACCTTTACCTTTACACCCTTTGTAAATTAAACCTGATAATGGCCTTAATGATATTTTCCACACTGTGGCTTTACAGCAACATTAATAACATCAAAGCAAATGTAGCCTACACCTCCGGAGTCTGTTACTAATACTAAAGCTCTATAAATTGACGATTAATTAATTCATTAATCATGAAAAAAATTAACTGATCGATTACAATGGGCAATGAAAAAATTGACGCTTCAAGTTAAAGCACAGCAGACATACCGCAACGATGGTCATGACCATATTGATAGCGTTAGTGACAACAACGGCATACTGGATCCCATGGGCAGCCACTCCGGCTTTTTCATAGATGCCTTTCGAATAAAAGAAAATCTACAATGCAAACACTCATGCCAGTAGAACTACACAAGAAAAGCCCCGTTAACGCAAAAAGGAACGCGCAACAGCAGTGCATGTTTGAAAGCCTAAATCAAAGTAATCAAACTAAACCAAAATCAGTCACCAGAGGGCGCCAGACGACTGGTGTTTTACTTGTACTCACCAGAGAGTGTGACCTGTCTCACTCAGCCAATGCCGTATCGGCTGAAAATCGCAAATTTTGCCTACCCCCTCTCATTTAGCGCCTTCGTTTGGGGTGACCCCCTTCGAATTTATGAAAAAAGCTTTATGGTTTCTGTAAATAGAGTCTTCCAGGCAGCCAACAGTAAAGATTTGGTGATTCTAGCTTGCAACATTTTTAACTGATTCACCCGTGTGACAGACAGACGGAGAGACGAACAGAATTGTGATGGCTAAGCAGTAGCTGCTGTTGCGCGTAAAACAAAACATACCAATCAGCAATGCAGAAGAATGAATGTAACTCTAATGATGGAAGCAAAATGGCACACAAAATCTGAACAAATAAAGGAAAATCAAAATAAAAACATCCAACAACAAAGTGTATAAACTGAATATTCATAAACACAAAAAAATGACTGAATTAAAATTCATGCATTAATTAATTACCAGTAGACTGCATAGCATCGCTAACAAAAGACATGCTTCACTCATTCCACTCCATAGAGTAATATATTAAACATGCACTTAATTCAGCTGCAATGACTGTAAAAGTAAGAAACACAGCTGTCGCTAGGGTAGCCGGCTGTACCTGCTGTACTTGCCTGCACCTTACTTACTTACATAATACATAACTTGCAAACGTAAACTTCCTGCCATGCTGCCAAATTGCTACTAGTAAGCAATTCACAACTTAGGTAACGGGATGTAGTTATTAGCGCCATCTAAGGGAAGAGGGGGTTCCAACTGTTACCATGGGGTAGGGGTCAGGCAACCCTATTTATTCCTCAGGCAGATTTTCAGCAAGACGTACCATTTAGACACAATACATATGTTACAGACAACAAACAAAGAGGCACAGCATCATACCTTAAGCTCAACTGTCAGTATGGTCGGCTAAAAAATGCACACAAAGCTTACCGCATTGATGCCGGACAGCTGTTGTATGACCTGCAGAAACATGGCAATGAACAGCGGCAGTCTCAGCTGACGAGACTTAACCAGATCCCTCATTGAAAACTTCTCTCCATCCGCTACCTTCACCCTTTCTGCAACCTTCTTATTGAGGCTTTCCGCCTCTTCCGGCGCTGCTCCGTTGGTTGTGGCATCAGATTTCTGCATCTCAGTTTCCATTTCCTCGATATCAGCCGACACGTCGTTCGTCCAACGCAGCTTCCGCAGTGCTACATTACCAACACAAACAGATCATTCTTCTCACACCTCGTCCATTATGCACAATTACTGTCCACAAAAATGACAACAGTATTGTTTTCAGCATCATCACTAAATTTTCTTTTGATAACTCGTGAACCGCTGCACTTAGCTTTATGAATTTTTGCACGAACACGTACCTTGACAACCACAAAAAGACTATTGAATTTCAAGGTCAATGATCAACGGCCAAGGTCACAGAACTGGATTTTCAGATACTTCAGATAGGACCATGCTGCTAACAACTGCTGCTAGGCTGACGTCATTTCTATTAATATCACAGCATCCACGGTAGACTTGACTTGCACAACGCTTGACAGTCTAGTCTTCATTATTACAAAAGCACAACACATTACAGTGACACTGTCACATCTACACACTGTAGGGGGGGCACTATAATGTTCGGATGCATTTTACAAATCACGGCAGTTGCTTCTGATCAGTGCATTCCAGTTACACAGAGACAGTTAAATTAAATAACAATTAGACTTTCACCTTTCTCGGCAGCTTTGATGTCTTTCCGAACTAACATGAGATAGCGTGGACTCTCGGGCATAAAGGGCAGCACAATATTACAAAACAGCGCAGGAAACACATTCAGCAACAGCAGCACTGGCCAACGTGTCTCCGTTCCTAACAATATAACACAGCAATTAATCAGTCACTCAATCAATCCAAACATTATCAATAACCAAAGTAGTAACACAGTAAAGGTAAAAATGACATATAGCTCTTAATAGGAAACCCATCACAGAGCTACTGAGCATCACCTGCCGTATGAGATCACCTCCCACTAGACACAAGTGAATGCACCCCTCCTTAACCGCAGCTAGGCAGGCCGGAAGGTGCAAGATACACGATTTACCTACCCTGGAGGGATAGAAGGCTGAATCAAATGTGCAGTCATACCAAAGAAAATCTATTACAGAAAAGTTTATACCAGTAGAACTATGAAGAAAAAATACAGACGAATGAATGCAGATTTAATGACAGAAGCAAAATAGTGCACAAAATCCGAACAAAAAAAGAAAATCAAAATGAAAACGTCTATCAACATAGTGTATAAACTGTATATTCATTACACAAGAAAATGACTGAATTAAAATTCATGCATTAACAGTAGACTGCAAAGCCCAAATTCCATTACGCTGACTTTGTCTCGGACTTTGTCGCAAACACAAATCATGAAAGTCTGCGACACAAATCATTTTGCAGAATTTCATGATTTGTGTCCGCGACAAAGTCCGTGTTTGCCGCCGACTTTCCCCGTGCATTGTAACAAACTAAATTCCATTAGAGCAAAAAAAAACTGATTTGTCGCTGACTTGTCACGGACTTTGTCACAAACATCTCGACATGTCGAGATTGTTTGTGTCCGCGACTTTTGAGATTTGTGTCAACGACTTTCACCGAAACTTCGTGATTTCATAATTTGTCACTATTTGTGTCCGCAACTTTCACGACTTGTGTCCACGACTTTAACCGTGTGGAGGTTTCAGTGAAAGTTGGCGCAATGGAATTTGGGCTATAGCATTGCTAACAAAAGACATACTTCACTTCCTCCACTCCACACAGTGACAAATTAAACATGCACTTAATTCAAAAATTCAGCGCACTATAAAAACAAGAAGACCAAACAACATCCAGAAACCATCCAGCAGTGTCTCAGTGGTAAATGCAGAACAAGAAAGGCCAGCTAATGCATAGGGGGACACATGACAGTGATGCATGTTTGAAGGCCTGCTGAGAACAAAAATCTCTGCTCACAATTGACATTAAATGATTTTCATTCATTCATTTACATATGCCAGACGGTGCAACCGATCTCGCACAGCTGCTGCTGTTTCAGGGGCCAAAAGCGCACATTTTGAAGGGTACTCAAGTCTGATGCCCCCATACAGAGAATTTCTTGAACATAGGAAGCCAAAATTTAAACTACTAAAAACTATGTTTAATGCCAAAAATTTCACGTGCAGGTTGTCCTGCTCTATCCCTAGTGATTTCGGAGCAATTCGCTGTTGAAATGCATGTCCAGTCCAAAATCATCAAAAGTCAATAAAACCCCTATTCTGGCGTTCAAGGTCACCCAAGGTCATTGGTTTCAGCGCCAATCGATAGCCAGTGTACAACTTCCTATTAGTGATTAATAGTAACCTATGCCTTATATCGCACCGTTACTGAGATACGGCGACTTATTGGCTAAAAATCGCAAATTTTCCCACCTCCTCTCATTTAGCACCCTCGTTCGGGGTGATCCCTTCGAATTTATGGAAAAGCTTTACGGTTCCTGAAACTAGAGTCTTCCAGGCAGCCAGTGGTGAAGATTTGATGATCCTAGCTTGCACCGTTTTTGACTGATCCACCCGTGTGACAGACGGACGAACAGAGAGACGGACACAATTGCAATGGCTAAGATGTGCCAAAGCAGTAGTTGCTTTCGCACGTAAAAAACAATCAGCCAATGAATAGACCTCACAGCCTTCTTCTTCTGTGTATTAACTGTTTATCATTCATTTTTTCAGCAAATAAGCTCTCTCTCACCAAGTAATTCTCTCAAGCCGAGTACGCCACCCATGAATATGCCAATGGTGCAGAACAGTTGACAAGCTGTGCCAAATGCACCTTTCAGATTGAAAGGCACAATCTCCAGTAAATACATCGGACCAAGCTGAGTAGCCATACCTAGAAACATTGCAGACTTTCTATAATCAACTATCTATGTTATAAAAATACACTAACAACGTTAGGGATAAACTAATTTTTTTAATGAAAAACCATAAATATTTCCAACCAGCATAATCGTAATTCCAACCAAACCAGATAATCTTAGATAATCTTGGTGTGTGAACACTGAATAGTCACATAAAATATAATAATTTAGGAAACTTCATCAGCGAAAATACTGTGGAACATTCTGAAGTTTACAGTTGTAAAAAAATAAAGAGTGCTGAGCCTGAAATGCAATACATTGAAAAAATTGGCTGATTAGGCAGAAATTGAAAGCAGTATCACTAGCAAAAAATGCAACATTCTGTACACAAAAACTCTAATCTTTTACCAGTTGTGTCACTGGCATTCTGCTCCATTAGTTTTTCTCTGCAAATACTCTGCGCACATACACTTTGTTGATGAAAATTTTACACATGCATAAGAAGAATTGCTGAGTAATTGACATTATTTCGTAATCTACTTCGTCTTCCTATCAATCACCATAGTGCTTGGAGTGTTATAAATGCCGACAATCGCACTCCACTCAAGTGTGACAACTGATAGCATCTCATGTTAGTATATCACATGTGAGTTCACACATGCCATCGATTATGCCCATGAAATACATACATTTCAACACGATCTATTATGCCTAATTACACTGGCATAGTAGACTGCAGACCATGTTGAGACCCATACTTATCATACGTACCGCAGTTGATGCCAGTAATAAATCGTCCAATCATGAGTAGTTCTGGTGACTTGGCCAACTGACAGACAGCGCAGAGTGCTGCACCGACGTACGCTGGTATACAACTGATCAGGACCGCTTTCTTTCTGAAAGTAACCAACCATGCACACACTTACCTCCATCATCGTTATACGACTCGATATGATGCATTTGAAAACAGACAGACAAGCTGACAGCTTCAATTAGCACACAAACTGAAAAAAACTTAATAATGTTTCAAATGGATATAGAATAAAAGAAAGTACTGTTATGTCAAACAAAAAAATTAAGACTGCCAGAAGCCTGAGATTAGAAAAACTAAAGAGGAAAAAATAATAATAACTAAAACTAAAAAAAGAAACAGGAAAAACTGTAAGCAAGTCCAGATATCCATGAAACAGATATCCGTGAAGAGAACGGGTGCCAGATGTTTACGGAGGGTAGGTTTTGTCTGTGAATTATCATCATCATCAGAGAGGGGCTAAGTGTGGCTTAAATAATGCAAATTACTTTGGACCATACCACTAACGTGCCAGAGTAACTGAGTCAGTACGTAATTTTTCTGGCGTCTTAACTGTAAGCAGCCGAGAATGCACTCAAGCGCTGGGTCAGCAAAATCAGAATTGTTGGAGATGGCATCTAAAAGCGGTTTCAGTAAATCCTCATATTAAAAATGGAAACAAGAAAATCTTCTCAAAGACTAAGTGAACAGTACAGCTCTCATCTCATTTGATCGGCTAGCACTCAGCTTTCTACCTGCAACGGCACGTAAAATGAACTGTACCCAAAGAAACAGGTCAACTCAGCTTGGCCATCCCTAAGTGGGTAAGTGCAGTGAATGAATATCACCAAAAGCTGGAACTTAAACAGACACACCACGTGATGCAGTTAGCCCCCTATCTGTGGTCACCCCACAGTGGAAACTGTTGTCTGTCTGGCTGAGAGCTAAGGTAACTGAAATGAGCGCTGCCGTAGGCATCCTGTGGCTCCTTACGTTTTTATGCCTATATAACCCAGAAGCCGCAGTCATGAAAACAAGTACTTTAAGCAAAGCTAACGTGACACACGACAGCAGCAGTCCTGCCACCTGGTGGGCAATTGTGTACAGCATGCAATAAAATAATACTGCGTTTTGAAAAAGTACCCAAATTTGGGGCCTCCATATTGAAGACTCCTTGAACTTAAAAAGTCGAAATTTAAACTATAAAATGGACGTTCCATGCTAAAAATTTCACAGGTCTATGCAGGTTGTCCAGGTTTATCTCCAGCCATTTCGACGCAATTCACTCTTGAAATGTACGTCACAGCTGAAAATTGCAAAAAAAAAACACTAAAATCCCGTCGTTCAAGGTTCAAGGTCATTAAAAGTCATCAATGTTAACACCATTCTAAAGCTTGGCACTAGTGCTTGTTATAAGCAACATGTCTGTGCCTATATGCAACTGTTTTCATGCTAGTCAAGCTAATAGTAGTAAAATAACCACTTTTTAAGGCGTATCCCTCTTTGATGCCCACCTGCGCAGGCCTCCTTGAACCTAGAGGGCAGTGATGTTAATCCTTGGCCTTGGCCTTAAGGCCAAATTTTATGGCCTTGGCCTTGAAATAGGCTGGCCATGGCCTTGGGACTGTGGCTTTGGCCTTAGAGATTTGGTCTTGGCCAGAAAATCAAGGCCACCGATAAAAGTGTCGTGAGACTACAAAATTCACCATCGTGATAAATTTCAACAATTTCATACGCAAGGTGTCTTGATCTATCTCCGGCCATTTCGTCACAATTCACTCTTAAAATGTGCGCTGCCAAAATTAGCAAAAAATTCACCAAAACCCCCCTTTTTGGGGAGTTCAAGATCGTTCAAGGTTCTCGATGTTAATAAATCTAAAAAGCCCATCGCCAGTGCTTGTTATGATAAGCAGCATGTCTGTGCCTATCTGCAATCGTTTTCACGCTACACAAGCTAATTGCAGTAAAATAACCACTTTTTAGGGGGTACCCCTCTTTGATGCTTCTGTGCACAGGCCTCCATGAACTTAGGGAGTCAGGCCTTGGACTGCTAAAATCTAATGCTGAAAATTTCATATGCAAATTTTCTCTATCTCTGACCATTTCAGCACAATTCACTCTCAAAATGTGTCGCAGCCCAGAATCATGAAAAATTCCTGAAAACCCCTAATTTTGGGGATCAAGATCGTTTAAGGTCATCGATGTTGATAAAACTAAAAAACCCGTGACCAGTGCTTGTTATGATAAGCTACATGTCTGTACCTATCTGCAACCATTTTCACACTAGACAAGCCAATACCAGCAAAAAACGTCTTTTAGAGGAGGTGCCCCTCTTTGATGCCCTCATTCAAGGGGAACCCCCCTCACCCAAAAGCACAAAATTTTGTCACGATGAACTGGAGTCCTTGGGGCAGCCCACAGTGAAGATTTAGTGATCCTAGCTTGCACCATTTTCATACAGATCAAGAGTGTGACGAACAAACAGATGGACGAACAAACAGACGCCCAGGCCATGGCTAAGACATGCAAAACATTCTGCTATCGTGTGTAAAAACTGATAAAGTACAGACTGCTCAAAAAACTTGCCGGCCGATTCGATTAGCAAGAAATCCAGCAAAGAAAGCTCCACACATTCCTCCAATGACGTATAATGTTGTTGTAAGCGACCAGAGGAAAGTGAGAGTAAAGTCTTCAAGACCAGTGCCTTTCATCTGCACGCTGGAATTGCTGACTAACGATTCGTTGGCATATCGAGCGCTGTACGTAACGTTGTAAAAGTTCTGAATATGCTGCAACAGGCCCACAACAAACAAACAGTCAGCACTGACACTACTTACTGCATCAGCAATCGATGCATTTTCTGCAACACCCAATCACTTTGATGCTACGCAAACAGAAAAATTCACAAATGCTTTCCTTCTAAACTGTGTATGTACAAAAAAATTATCAGTAACACTTAACCTAACTTTTTTACTAAACCTTGTATTTTCTTCTTACTATTTAAAGCTAGTAAATTCTATTTCACCAACTGGCTTCTGATTCAGCACATTTTACACTAGTTGCCATAATGTGCAATATAGAATTACAGTTGATCTGATTTACACACCATCACCGATTGTCCGGTGATTTCAAGATAAATTATATCAGTCATGACTCATCAGGCTGAGTGCAATGCTTTCTTGCCATGACATTTCTTGCACACACTGCACGTGTGGCCACAGTTTTGGGCCAAAAATTCAAGAACTTTTCATGGACTTTTGAGTATATTTTCCAGACCCATTCCCATGATATTTAACATTTCTGGCATCATGTGCCAAAAAATTCTCAAACTGCAATCACGATGATTCTGAACAACTACAATTCAAGGACTTTTAAGACTATCTGACATAAAATTCCAAAACTTTCGAGACCCGATTTGATTATCAAGAACTTTGCAGAGCCTGAAAAGAGGAAAACTTATTCCAGACCTTCCAAGAACCTTTGGCCACCGTGATTGCAGTGTATTGACGTGACCAATGCACATATCAACAGTCAAAGATGCTTTTACTGTAATCAGCAATTTGACTTGAGCTAGACCACTACGTACGTACGACAATAATAATTATCAGACTTCACCACTGCAACTTACGTCGACAGGCTGGTTCAGCACGCCGATATTGTAACCAAACTGAAAATTGGTTCCCACTAAAACAGTGAAGCTCATGAATAGGAGATATCTGTTGTATCCCTAGGAATGCCATTGCAACAAACATATCAATTATTCATAGTCATATACTACTGGAAAGCAAATAAGGCAGTAGAGGTGACGCAAAAAAAACTGACTGCAAGATATTTAAATTATACTGATGACACTTAACGATTAAGAAAAAGTCATCTCATGTAAGTCTGAAAGAAAAACAGTGATATGAAATTCTATGTAAAAAGAAGTAGAGACTTCTGCATATCACTGTGCAGTAAAAATGAATAATGCTTCTAAACCAGTTTGCTTTCACATTAAATCATGCATAACGTTTCTTCCATATGCTCAGTCTTGTTTTCACTTTGTTAGCTCTAGGTCTAGTTGTCTGTACTTTTCTTCTGATTTCCAATGAAAGCAACAATTTGGTCCTCAAGTTTTTCTAAGACCTTGTAGGTTGTAAAAGTGTGACACATGCCAAAGCTCAAAGCATATTATTTAATTTATTAATCATTCTACTTATGCTATTCATGCAAATGTATAAGCATGTTTCATGCACTTCGCTACATCATTCTTTAGATACAAAGCTAGTCACTAATGCAATATGTGAGCCTAAATGCATAAAGTGCATTTGCTTCTTAAAACCGTTTATTTCATGTGTTCCATCTGCTGCAAATAAAATGATGCCAGTGGTGATGGTGATACCGTTGACAGCTGTGGTTTAAGGTCTTCATGGTACTCGGCTCTAGTAGCAACACGCGATCGAATGCTTTTGCCGCTCGGAGTGCGTGACTTGTAGCTGAAGTTGCCTCGACTGCCCAATGATTCCAACTCAATGCCGCTGCCTCCGATCTGCGAGCCATAGCTGCCCTGCCGATAGAGTCGACGTTCACGAGTGGACCCGTGACTGCTGGCGGAGGCACGGGAACTGCGCCGTGATGGCACAGTCGATGAGTCTTGATTCAACGGCTTGACAACACAACACACAGCAACATCAGAATCAGAATAATTCGCTTCAACACTGCAGCAATATTCCATTATAATGGCCAGGGGCTTCCATCCCTATACCAGGTGAGTGCCACTTGCTACCAGTGACAAATATCGGAGGTGGAAAAGTTTTGCTAATAGTGTATGCGAAATTGCTACCACCAGAGCTGCTGTTTTAATTTTAACCTCAAAATCCACCACAAACCGTTTGGCAGCCAGACACTGCCCGCACTGTGGGGAAAGGAAGGGCAAGGGGGAGAGGAAGACATATACTAGGTACAGAACTTGAGCCCAATTTCAAATTTTAAATTCTAGATTAGGGGAGATAGAAGACACTGATTATGGTGCGGTGGCATAATGGTAGAGTGTTGGTTTAACTTATGATCACGAGGTTGTGGCTTAGACTCCCGGTCAGGTGACTATCACGTGGTTAAGTACTTGGATAAATGACCCTCTGTGGACAGGTGAATCATCTCAGTATATAACCAACCCCAAGGTCAACTCAGCCTTCCATCTTTCCACATTAGCTAAACTGACTACCGGCCTGGCTGGCTGGAGTCAAGGCAAGGCACAGTCACCTTATTGGGTGTAATCCCATATGGCAGGTGATGCTCTGTAGCTCTGTGATGGGTTCCCATAGAAAGCTATACACCACCACTATTGTCTTACAATGACCGAGTTTTTCCAGTCTCTGATGAATAATATGCACATAACTAGAAGACGCTTGTAAGTGCATATCTCTGCCAAGTGAATAACATGTGGAGAGGATGATGAGTCATCGTGTACACACACACACACACACCCACAAAACGACGGACAGAACGACCAATCTCTTAACCTCCTCCAATGTTCACTACGTTCACCTTGGTTGAGATAATCAGTATTATCAATGCTAAGATCACTGTGCAGTCACTGCAGTGCATTAATTCATAGACTCTTAGCAGAAACAGCAATTGAAACTGACTATCTGTGGACTCCTACATACTACTAGCAATACCATGATTCATCGCATTCATCCCATCTTTGCAGGCCGGCTCATCACTGATCAGACAATACGACAATGCAGGCATTAGCAATCAATGACAGGACGGGCACAGGATGGGATGGGCCGGCCGGCCGGTCGCTGGGTGGGCGCTGAGACCGATATAGAATATATGAGCCAAGAGCAGACATGATAACAGGAAACACATAAACAGTAAACACAGACAGATGGTCGTGCACCAAACAGACACCTTAGGCAAACACACAGGCACTCCTGACCAGAACCACAGATGGGTTGCTAGCTGTCCTATGGCATGGACCCCTTTGATTAATTAGCTGCTATGGATTAACGAGTGGGTGGATGTAGGATTTGAGGCTACCCAGTACAGTGCACAGACATAGATAGCGTTCAATTTATTACAAAAACAACAATGCAATTAGTTGATTAGCATCATTAGTTTTTCTTCCCTTTTAGTTTTTACGCGTAAAAGCAGCTACTGCTTTCAGCGCGCGATCGCAATTCTGTCCGTCTGTCCGTCCATCACACCGGTGGATCAGTCAAAAACGGTGCAAGCTACGATTACCAAATCTTCACCACCGGCTCCGTGGGAGACTCTAGTTTCAGAAACCGTAAAGCTTTTCCATAAATTCGAAGCGGGTCACCCGAACAAGGGCGCTAAATGAGAGGGGGTAGGGAAAATCTGCGACATCCAACCGATATGGCGTTGCCAGAGCGAGATAGTGGCACCATCTGGTGAGTACAAGTAAGACACCATAAGCTTAGGGCCTACATATTTAGTCGTAGGGCGTCTGGCGCCATCTGGTTAATGTTTTACTCGGCCTTCTGTGAAACTAGCCAAAAGCCGTATGGATGAGATCTACAGATGAAGTCTACGCATCACTAGCGTACGACGGCACCGCTGTTGCGCGTTCCTGTTTGCGTTAGCAGAATTTTACCTGTTTCTGTTCTCAGGCAATTTCTTGATGTTTATGTTTCTCATTAAAATTGTACCTATTTAATTATTTCAGTTTCTTACATTTAGTTTACCTGTTTAGTTCTAAAGGTGATGGAGGACACTCGTTATATTTTAAGTCAAGCAGCAGCTAGCATTAAACCACACTTAGCTTGCGCTGGTACTAACTGTTTTCACAACTTTCAACTGCAATCCTGCATCATAAAGCAAACGACGCTGTAACCTAGGCAACCTAAGGGTGATTTAATTACGATACCACACTGTCTGGAGCGGTATAAGCTCAAACTGCATCCTCCCTTACCCTCTCAAGCAGTGTGGTATCTAGTAATCAAACAACGGGACACAGCATGATCTAGTCACGACTGGCTGCTGAACAGCTGGACAGTGACAACTAACGACTTACTGTAATAACCACACACAGCATGCAGTCTATATGCTACACCTATGCACTGTACTGGACTGACACAGTTTATGCATGCAGCCAGGCCATGCAGTGCAACATACCACTGCAGGGTATATTCTAATTAGCATGGAACCCGTACAGTACACGTCACCTGACATGTAATCTGAATGTAGCTTCTACGTGTACACAATTGTACAGTTCAGTAAACGTTGAACTTGCAGTGGCAGCAAAGACAGGTAAAAACTGCCAATGTCCATGGCTTATTATGACATCCTACATACGAACCTCACTTCACACAGTGATAAGCAATAAGGCACGCAGCAACAATAATTGCATCACCAGTAAAAAAAGCAGCAGCACCACAGATATGCAGTAATTCAGGTCGGATCAAACAACTTCAGTAGCTGCAGTGCAGTGGAATAAAACATACTGATAATTTTTCATCTGAGAACCAGAGGGCTAGCTGGAAGTTCTAAATAAAACTTATCTCACCACAAACACCCACCAGTCAGAGCTCAGTCTTAGCATACCATTTATTAGTTTATTAGAACCAGAAGCCCAGCTGTTACTAGGCTAGCTGACCGTACCCTACTGGCATTAGCAGCACTGGCTTCAGCTTCAGATGGTTAAATAACAAAGAACAAAGCTGGCCCGGCTTTCCTATTGCTAAATACATACTATCTCAAATGTAATCTACTGCTTTTTATACAATTTCTTTGAATGACCTCTTCTTTGACATTCATCATATGTAAAGAATAAATCTGATTGCATATTATAGCAACCATTAATAATTAGTCCGCCCGGAAGCAATAGCTTGCGGAGCGGACTTAAGTTTTAGCCCAGATGTTTTTTTTCCTCGCGAGATCTCTGAGATGCGTGGGCCGACCGGCGTGAAATTTTGCATGGTGGTCGGTACTGGGCCCAATTTTATAATGCCAGTCCAAAATTTTGGGGGACACACCCCCAAAAAATTTTAGGGGCCAAAAACATGCAAAATTTGGCCCGATTTCGAACGACTTTGAAGTTCGGAGGCAAATATCTCCGAAACGGATGAAGATATTCAAATTCGGATTTTTATTCCGTCTACCGCGATTCCTCCTGCGTTAGGCGAAACAAGTCTG
>Ga0056128_1004049_pt1 | contig 18248 bp, 8 predicted proteins | sample WorMetLIZISLAND2_FD_71113 | JGI IMG/M metagenome (GOLD analysis project Ga0056128, IMG submission 71113) | Marine gutless worms symbiont microbial communities from Max Planck institute for Marine Microbiology, Germany - Olavius geniculatus... ... | reverse complement strand
GTCGGCCAATTTAACGGTGTCATTTATATTTACCCCTGATTGACCCCGTTGCCATGGCAACAAAATTTGAGACAAAATGGACCATAACTTGGCCCTCTTATAAGACAATTGCGCGCTGTTTGCACCTATTCCCTATTTTCTGGCCCGCGCTATCCGATGGTGTCATTTAAATTTCTCTCCTGCGCTTCCTGTTGCCATGGCAACGAAATTTAGGACAAAATTGGCTATAACTCGGTCTGTGTAAGAGATAAAATATATTTCTGTGTAAGAAACCCCCCTATCAACGCAAAATTTTTGCGTCAATATGTAGGTTTTGGGAATGGGTCATCGAATGCTGTCAACCAAATTTTTCCCCTAGCAACCCTCGTTGCCATGGCAACAAAATTTGGGACAAAATTGGCGATAACTAGGTTTATGTAAAAGATATCTGCTAAATTTTTGGGCATATAGAGAGGGTTTCGGGGATGGGCCATCGAATGATGCCAAGCGAATCTTCCCGAGCGAGCCTCGAGAAATTTGGGACATAATGAATTACATAATGGGTGACCCCATTTAATCTTTTCCACTCCAGCATTATCTCGTAAGCTAATAAACTGATAAACGTGGTCAATGCAAATGTGATACAAATGTTTTCTAGCTGATTAAAATGTACTGCTGGTCTGTAGCTAAAAGAGTCAAATTAGAAACAAAGTTGAATCTACTCTTCCGAAAGAGATTCAACTTTGTTTCCAAAAAAATCAAGTAACAACAAAAAATTTATTTAATTAATGTGCACAACGGTAGTTGCCTAAAGTGGAACAAAATCACTCCCGCCTATTAGCAGCTTTTAGTGGTGAAATAGATGTCAGCTGACTCAGTTGCTTGGCATATCCTAGCCAAAAGTGGGTTAAATACAGCTCAACAGCCGTGACTGAGCAGTGTTTCAATAATATGAGCAAGTTTCCTTAAACAGAACACACTGAGCATTTTGTTCCAATTAGGGAAACTATAGCTGTTCCATTCAGCGCAATTTAAGCACATTTTACAAATCACTGTGCAGCAACACAGCCGTTGTTTACATCACATTGTCGCTCATACACCCGACACTGATAAACATCCTGCAGTGTGCACAGCATTAGTGGCTACGAAGTCACTTCACAAATAGGCCTACGGCGTGTGCCATCCTCACTACTGGTGCTGCATTTAAGGTCGTAAGCCTATCAATCGAAAATCAACAATCGTCATTAACTGCAAATCGAGTCGATAACACACACCATACTTACCTAAAATCGAAAGCGAAACCACCGTAGAGTACTAATTATTACTTACTTTCAGTAAGCAGCTCATAGATTTCGAGTAAGTAAAGTGTTCCAATCAAGCAACTGTTCCAATTCAGGCAACTCTCCCCTATTGGCTTACGGGATAATGCGGGATGGAAAACGTTAAATGATGTCACGTCACATAGTTTGTAAGGGCAGCCAGCTCGTCGTTCTATCACTCTGTGTCCTAGTAAAATGATTTCTGCTGTTTTGGATGTGTGACTTGGTCGCCCTTACACAGTAATGTAAACTGGTAAGTTTTTTTGTATCACCCAGCGCGGTGGCATCTACAAATAAGACAAAATGTCGTCATTTTACTATTACTGGTATTACCGCAACAAGGTTTTGTCTTGAGCTTGTATTTGTTTTTTTTTAATTAGTGCGCTTTTGATATTGATGAATAAGAAAATAATTTGCGCATGTGGTGAATTTTTGTTGCAGTCTATAGTGGCATACCAATAGATATTTCACTGACGGATATGACATTAGCAGCAGCACGGTGCCAGCAACATCAGCAGTGTCTTGATTCTAAGCACATCCAAGAACACAGCCAATGAAGAAAATACCCACGTGCAGAAAGCATGCTTGTTAGTTGTTGCCAAACGACTCGCTAAAAGTTAATAATACTGAAAAAAATTACCGCTAACTGAGAGATAACGTCAACGCTCTTGTAAGTCTTCAGTGTGTAGGCCTAAAGGATACGGCAGCTATTAGGCCTATTATTTTAGTTCTTATCTTGACTCGATATCATAGGCTTACTGTTACTCAGCTGTAAAAAGTTCTACAATGTGGAGCATAGAAAACAAAACATAAATGCAATTAGTACGTACTACGTTGATCGAAAGAACAAGAAATTTAAGCAAAGCTCATGAAACGGGCGACAGCAGGTTGTCCAGGTCTATCTCCAGCCATTTCGGTGCAATCCACTCTTAAAATGTGTATCGCAGGCCGAAATCGCCAAAAATTCACAAAAAACCTTTTTTTGGGAGTTCAAGGTTATTCAAGGTTATCGATGTTGATAAATCTACAAAGCCCGGCACCAGTGCTTGTAACTATGTGCAGTATGTCTGTACATATCTGCAACAGTTTTCACACTAAACGAGCCAATAGCGGCAAAATAACGTCTTTTTAGGGGGTACCCCTTTTCGATGCTCTCGTTCAAGAGAAACCCCCTCACCCAGGGGCACAAAATTTTGTCACTAAAACTAGAGTCCTTAACGCAGCCCACAGTAAAAATTTCCTCATCCTAGCTTGCACAGTTTTGATACTGATCACGAGTGTAACAAACAGACAGACAGACAGACGCCTAGACGATGGCTAAAACGCGCGAATCATTCTGCTGTCGCGCGTAAAAAACTGATAAAATTAGCTTACGAATTGCCTCGATCATTACTGTGATGGGTGGACACTTGAACACAGTGTTGACCACCATTCACTGTAGTGATCGAAGCAAGTCGTCACGAATCGTTTCCGAAATCCTGATTGATCAAAAATCTCAAATTTCTACGTTTTCTACTTCCACTTTCTATGCGTTATTTTGTAGAAATTTTTGAAGCTCAATTATTTATATATTTTTAATAATTGCAGTCTTGTCTCAGAAGGCGCTAGTTGTCTTGCCGAGGCTAATGAGATGACTTTGCTTGGTGCTTTGTCTGCTGTCATCGTCTTCGCCAATCATGATGCGCGGTTTCTGGGCGGGTTTAACAGGTGCGCCGCTGTCACGTGATCCCTTCTCCTTCGTCTTGCTGGGTGGTCCAGCGGCAGTGTTCTGTGTGGTCTGGCCGGGAGCTTGTTCACTGTCTTCGTCGTCGACACCGAACTGCGTGTCGCCTTTGATGTTGCCGATGTCCCAGACTCGCAGCGTCGAATCGTGCGAGCCCGTGTACAGCTTACCTTCCACCACCTACGTCATTACGAGCGCACGTCTAGGCCTATACATCGAATCTCTGAATTATCGCAAGACACAACCACATCATCAACAGATCGCAAATCAGCCTTGAAAATTGTTTCTTAGCTGTAAACGCGTTAACCTGCGTAGTTTTATCTCCATCGGAGTCAGTGCTCTTCGAAGCAATTTTCTGAAACATTAATTGAAGCTCCCTAGCTAGATTTGAAAGTTTGATTAAAAAGTTGGACATCAATGCAAAATTTTAAATATTTTTTCGTGTTTCTCTTATCCAGGAGGCGTCTCTTAGTATGCCATGTGTTCTGTCGCACTTGCAGCAACTTTAAATCTACATAGTAAAATAAAATACGTAAATAATCATAATAACAAACAACAATGTCGGCCTAACGACAGACGAGATAATCGTCTTTGATAATCACTAATTAAGATAAAATGTCTGCTTAACTGTTGTCATTAGCTATATTCGTAATCGTTTGTAAATATATAATGCTAAATGCAATAGGTTTAGGGCTTGAAAAAGCCTTGAATAGCAACAAAAATGTTTTTCAAAATTAGCGCATAAATTGATAACATTTTTATGTACGTCTGCTAACCCAAACCAGTCCTGGAATTTTGGTTTTGCAAACAAATCGGTGATAACAAAAACACGTGACAAACTAACAAACATTAAGATTTGAAATCAGAACAAAATTCCGTATAGGTCAAACTGTGAAGCAGCTGCGTAATACCTGAAAAGCGTTAATAGCGACCCTATGTCCTTTCAAGGTGCGTTTGAGCGCACCAGACTTCGCATCGAAACATCTTGCTATACCGTCTCCGCAGCCCGTCACAACTAACGCCAGTGAACAATTACATAAACAACAAACAATCAAAAAGCCACATGGCACTGTACATTTGTGGTCAATTCTAAATATACATGTAGGCTAACATGCGGAAAACAGCTAAAAACCTTCGTCGACTACTTTGACGGTCACTGAGTCTAGTCAATTTGGTGCGTAATATTATCTTTCAGGGTATTACCACAGTACATAATACGTCGAAACGAACATAAAATGTCATAAATAAACAAAATAGGCCTACATACGACGACAAACGTACGCTTGTCTCATGCCGAAGCGTTACGCAATGGTTGTCTGCGCACTTTTACTCCATTCAAGTTATTGCTTTTAGGAACAACTTTTTGTTAGCAGTTGCAACGGCTAGCTGTTGCCTATGTACGTAGTACAGGGTGCGGCAAAAAAGTGGTCTCCTAGAAAATTCTTCGCCATTTTCTCAGCAATCGTTTAAATTTTTAACTTGAAATTTTACAGATTTACTTACTGAAACCTACTACATCTAACTGCCAAGTAAAATGTGATTCTGTTAAAAAACGATGAAGTTATAGACTTTCATGTTTGAAAGTCTATAACTTCCGCTTACCGATTTTTCAGCATTCAAAAATTTTCAAGCTAAAAATGCTATTTAATTTTCAAAAACTGGTTACACGTTGCTGCCGATGACGTCACAGTGACGTTTTAATAAACAGTAATTTGTATTGTTTATAAATTATCACTAAATTATCGTTCCCTTAAAGCAATCGCCAGCTGCCCACCGGATTCATCTTCCAGCAGGACGGCGAGTCATCACACACAGCGCGCAACGCCACGCAGCGCGCAGAACTGGCTGCGGGCTAGCTGTCCAGATATCATCACAAAAGACTAATGACCTCCAAATTCACCAAATGGATTACCACGTATGGGGTGCAATGTTGGAAGCTTACCGCAAGCTTAAATCAAAGCCGAAAACAAGCGCCGAACTCAAGGAAGCGTTTCGGGTTATCTGGGGCAACCTGCCACAGGGACCAATCGACAAGGCTGTAAAAGATTTCTCAAATAAGGCGACTGGAGGCTGGTGTTATAGCTTGGAGCTGGCGGTGAACACTTTGAACATTTACAGTAACTATGGAATTCTGGCATTTGATCATTAGTTAACTGTGTTGTTTCAACGATGTTATTAAATTGGTGTTGTAGCCGGAACATTTTTGAATGCTGAAAAATCGGTAGGCGGTCGTGTTAAAAAATTTATAACTTCGTCGTTTTTCAACAGAATCACACTTTACTTGGCAGTTGAATGTAGAAGGTTTTACTAAATAAATCTATAACATTTCAAATTAAAATTCCAAACGGTTGTTGAGAAAACAGCGAAAATTATTAGGGGTCTTTTTTGCCGCACCCTGTAGATCCTGCATTGCTGGAGTAGTTAAGTGTGTACGCAGTGCGAGCTTACACCTCTCCAGACAGTGCTGTATCGTACTTATACCACGCTCGGGTCGCAAAGACTACGCCGTCGTTTGCTTTGTGAGGCACGACTGAAACCGAAAGTTGCTAAAACACTATACCAGTGCAAGCTAAGTGTGGTTTAACCGCAGATCGGGTTTGTTCGTAAATGATCATAGCAAGTATTATTCTAAACGATAAGCAGTTATTCTGCTGTTGTACCTAAGCCGTTGTAGAACTTGACGCATCCGACGGTGTGTTCGTGGCCGCGATAGACGCGTGCGCAGTCGCCAAACTCAATCACCCACGAGCGCGCTGTGTGGTCCGAACTACCCGTGTACAGAACACCTTTCGCTACCTTCGCATCAGACAATCCACCCGCGAAGTACGAGTGAAATGGAACTAAACAAAAAAAAACGTTTTACAGGCGCATATACCTAAAGCGACATAACTGGACTAAGCGGAAATGAGACCTTATGTCTTTTTTACTTAAATTCAGTTTAATTCCGTTCAGTTACGTCGCTCCGTACGCGCCTTGTCGGTTGAAACACTCCGTATTTGCTTCCATTTATTTGTGAAATACGACGTCCTAATTTGCAGTAATTTTAACAAGACCAAAATATTCAAAACCAAAGCTTGGTCGAGGCCTAATTCTTCGAGTCGTGCCGTTGTCGTCTTTGCTATCGTTGCATACAATGAAAGCCTAATATAAAAGGTAAAGTAGTAAACTCATGTTTTTTCAACTTACTTGAGCGCACAATTTCATTTGCGCCTCTGACCTTACGACAGTAAAAAACTAATAACAACATAAATTTAGTAATATTACTTAATTATTGGTAAACACTTTTCGACTCAAACATTTTGTAGGGCTACTGCAGGATAGTTAACTAAAATGTTGAACTTAACTTTTTTGACCTCTAAGACAAGGTCACGTTGACAAGGCCAAGGCCGGGACCAAGGATTACCAACATTGTTAATATGACCACGCTACACATACATAACTACTGAAACAGCAATTATGTTCAGCGATTTTTGATACGTGAAAAAAGGTTCGTCAGCTTACAGTGTACCCTGGTTATAAGATGCGCTTAGCAGAAAAATTCGTATAACGTTATGGTCAATCATCATCATCATCAACAAAGGCGACGTTATCACGACACAGATGAAAACAAATTGTAGAAAAAGCAGCGTTACAAGGCAACACAGAACGCATGGAAGACGACCGACTATACTAAATGCACGTACCGTCATACAGACGATGGAACTCTTGTGACCTTCGAAGACCTTTAGGCTTTCTCCGGACCTGAGATCCCAGCTTCTGACCGTGCTGTCCGTAGCTCCGGTCAGCAGTATCTTGCCGGTCTTGTCGACAACCATGCAAGTGATGGCGCCCGTGTGTTCTGAGAACGTCTGTAGAGGCTCGCCCGTCTCGAACGACCAAGCTATGGCCGTGAAGTCGGCCGAACCGGTCACCAAAATGTCCTGGTTCTCAGATTCTTCGCCGTCGTCGTCGTTGTCGTTGTCGTAGTCGTAGTTGTCGTTGTCGATGTCGCTGTTGTCGTAGTTGTTGTCTTTGTTGTCTTCCTTGTTGGGGCCTAATTCTCTTGGCCTTCGTCGTCGTCGACATCATCGTAGTTTTCGTCGTTATCGATATCGTAGTTGTAGTTGGTGGGGGCCTAATTCTCCGAGTCTTCGTCGTCGTCGTCGTTGTCGTGGTTGTCGAGGTTGTCACGGTTGTTGTCCTCGGGCGCTGGTATGAACATGAGCGGGTAGACGCTGCGTCGATGACCGCGGAACTCGCGCACCCACTCGCCGCTCTGGAAGTCCCAGCAACGCGCCGTGCGGTCGTACGAGCTGCTGAAGATGAACTCTCCCGTGCAGATGATGCGATTCACCGTCGACTCGTGACCTTCAAGCACCGCCACGCACGAACACGTAGCCATGTCCCACTTGCGGATCGTCTTATCGGCGCTCCCGCTAACCACGTACGTGTCCTCGATTAGCACGCAGTTGATGACGCCATCGTCATCTCTCCGACGTTATGCCACCGGGTCAGGTCAACTTTTGCTACTAAGACTTTTGTCTAAGATCAAAGTTCGGTTTAAGTCCGGAGTCAAGACCGATTTTTTATATAAATAGCAAACGTTCTGAGTCTATGACTTTTGTCATAGATTAAAGTATCAGCGTAACTGACTTTGTACATTAACTTCGTTATTCAGTACTTATTAGTGTTAAAGTCATCGAGACGCACTTCGTCGCGATCAGCACGGAGTTGATGTAATCTTCGTGCCCTACCAAGACTCCGATACACTCGCACTCGTCAGTTACTGTCGTCCAAATATAGACATAAACAGTAACCTAAAAAGCCAAAACAAGTAATTACAGAAAAGGGATATGTGGTATATATTGTAACGATGAAATAAGAAATAGACTTGAGAAGAACACGATAAGTTCACAGATGTTGAGGTCGGTTACTGTCGTCCACAGTCTGACGGTGTGGTCGTCGGATCCAGTTGCAAGGATTGCTTCATCCTCACTCAATGCCATCGCATTCACTCCGCCCTCGTGGTCAGTCAACATACCTAGCTGGTAGGTCTGCTTCGCCTTCGCTTCCACTTTTACTTTGGATTTTGAATGAGAAGCGCCACCCATCTTTCGATTACTCTTGATATTGTCCTTCCCGCTACTAGTCCTACAGTTTTCTATAGGCCTATTTGTCTGAAGTCTTTGCACTGTTGATCCTGGTCTCTCTAGACCAGCACAATCAGTTGAAACTCTACAATTTGCAAGATAACAACGCTGGTTTTGTTGTTGATTGAGTGAGTACAGTAGTTTCTTAACGGCACATCAGCACAAAATAGGCCCTTCAGTGCCATACGTGGTTAAAATTAGTTAAAAGCAGTTAATATATGTATTAAAAGCAAAGTTAGAATACTTGTTAAGATCAAGGCTATTAAGCTAATGTAAAAACAACATTATATACGATTGTAAAAGCCGATATATTTAACATAAGCGATGATGTTGCGAGATGCAACATTTTCGAAAACGTCCTTGAGTGTGTCCACTCCAAAATATTGTTGTTGAAACACATAGCGACAAACCACGAGATATTCCGCTGTAAATGTAACTTAAAACATTCAATTACGCCAGTTTAAAACAAAATTTCAACTTTTCGAACAAATTAGTTTATTGTTCTTAGGTTATCGTCTATAATCGTCCACGACGGTGCACATAAGTAAGACGTTAAATAAATAACTTTTGTGAGTTTTTAAATATAATGTAATATTTTAATTTTTTTGTTCTTTTCGTAGGCTACAATATTATGCTTTTCCATTTCCAACGTTAGCACGACATGCGTTTTAAAAAGCGATATGTGTGACAGAGGCTTTAAAATCATATAATAGCTGCCGTTGCCGGTAAAGCACACATTACCCTTGAAAGAACTATTTTCAAATAATCAAAAGCAAACGATCATACGAACAACACCAGGAACTCATTAGTGGATGTGAATGCCGTTTCATAAATAAATGATAGCCATACAACGAGAAAGCCGCCACCGCCACGTAAATGTATGCGAGTAAGCCCCCTATCGCGCATAGGCCTAACTACAATGCAGCCGACATACCATTACAGTTTTACCGTACGAAAACTCAAGCAGCAGGCAGTGTAATATTCTCCCTATGCAGGAAAATGTTTGCGTGCGGATGTTTAAACGATAACAAGCACTTGTGGCTAACATAACGTAACGCACTCAGTGTACACGTAGGCCTACAGTGTGTATAGTTTGGTGGCAACACGCAGTAGCTATAGCGACGCACAGGCCTACTACCGCAATCACCAATCAGCAGCAACAGCCTCGTGTGTGATGATTTAATTGCTCCGAAATACATTTTCCAACGCCACTGGATAATACGCTGATCAAATAATGTCTTATTAACTATCCTTCTTTTATAAGTTAGCATAAGACTGTTTGTCGATATGTACGATATCTAAGAAGATAGCCATTAAAAACCGTTTACAATGTTTCAATTTTTTTATTTCACATGCAACACGGTTTCTGTGTCATGCTCGAGTGTTTTGGAAGATTATATAACATCACAAAATATCGCCAGTTAGGACAGCACTAAGTTCGCATATTCCTCGCTACCATTAGTAACCGTACAAACTATTTTAAGTTTCGTTTAATCTCACGAACTATAAACAGTAAACCAAACAGGTAATTAATTCGGCTAGCTGCCGCAAGGGAAAACTTTTGCTTTAGTAAACATTGCAAAGCAATCGCTGAAACAATCGCTTTCAGTTAAAATAACTTGGAACTTAGAATTATTTAGCACGCTTAGCGCAAATATACATTGTATTGAATTTTTGGTTAAAATCAATAAAACTGGATGCTTTTTAGCTCGTTTTGAACGAATTATGATACTCGTATTAAAAATAGTGTTTATTTTATGATTTATGAGTACATTTATAATATATAATCTTGATGTTTGAAGTAAACCAGCTAGCGTGCATGTTCGTGTTAATCTTGAATGGGGTTGACCAGTGTAGACAAACGGTAGGCCACTGGTTACACTGCCAAGCTAATTAATATTCGCCGCAGTCAGCGCTCACCTTTGAATAGCGTCTTAATGCAGCTGCAGGTGATTTTATCAACCTGCTGATATTGATTATTGATTAGCAGTCACTGACTGCACCCCGGAAGGGGTTGGCCTTCTTCGCCCTTTCCTTTTTCCTTTCCCCTTCCTCCCTTCCTCCATTTCCCTCTGCCTTTCTCTTCCTTTATCTCTTAGAAGTAGGACACATGAAATCCAGCTAGGGGGTCTGGGAGAGCGCTGGGGACTGGGACAGAGCCCCAGCCGAAATCGAATTTGGTGCATTTCAGCCTTAAGATATGGCATCCGGTAGCAACAATGTTAATTATTTTTCTAAGAATTAACTGACCAACTTCAGGACATGCAATATAAACAATAAAGGCAAACAAGAACAAGGGAACAAATTTAAAAGTGGAGGTACAAATAATCTGCGAGCAAAACGAGCAAAAAAGGAACTCTTGTACACAGAATTGTAACATTAACTTTAAAAGTTTCTAACATTGGGGGGGCGTTTGAACCCCCTAACCCCTTCTCATTTTCCAGCCCTTAAATACTGCCCTGGTCTGAAGGGGCGAAGCCCCCAAGAGTTGAAAAGCTTTCAAAATTCACTCAGCTGAAACTGTTGTTTTGTGATACACATGCTTAATATTGAAGGCTTCCGTGTTCATCTGTAGCTGGCTTATTTATAGTGACCTTATAACTGGCGATGGAGTACAGTGACAATCAATCAATCAATCATATATTCGATCAATCATATATTCGTTTAACGTAAAGTTGACAAGCGCAACTTCTAACATCAACCACAAGATATACATAATAAATCTAAATCTAAAAAAAATCTAAATCTAAGAAAAACATGCAATCTAAGAAAAACATGCAAACAGTTTGTGCAATATTCACATTAACGTTCACATCAGTTCAGTTGACTTAAACTACTGGTGGTGTTAGTTGGTGCGTTGCACTAATATGAATATTTGTACAGCATACGGACAAGAAAGTCATTATCGTTTAGAAATTTAGTTTTATTGATCAGGGTCATTGAGTGAGAGCGGGCTCGAAGCTGATATGGCATCTGTCCGTCGCCGAAAGGGGGGAGCCTGCATGCTCCCTCTAAATACGCCAGTGCTTCCCAACTTTCGTGACCAACGCCGCCGTTGGCGACGAGTAAGCTTATGCAGTGGATTGGTTGCAAGCTAAAATATTTCTCGCAATTCGGTCAGATTTGAGTGTTTCGATTCTGAGAGGGTCGATTTTTTTGGTCGAACGAGGAATCGCCAATGATCTATAGGCGTGATCTATAAAGTCGTTCTTATTTTTTGAATAGTTCCATGAAACATTGGCCGATATGAATAATTTTTAACATGCAACATCAAAAAGAAACTTGGCACAAATGACTGTAGTTTTGGCCACCTCACCGAAATAGGCCTACAACTGTCGCTACACTGCCTTGCGAAATGAAGAAGTCATAGTTTGGCCGTTTACAACAATGAATTCATACTGGATAGCACATGCGTCGGCTCAGAAAATTATCGAGATCACATATTAATTATTAAAGTCTTTTACTTCGTGTTCACTTATAGATCGTACGTCGACGAACTGAAATTACACATCAACAGCCGCTTTGAGTCATGCAGTTATTGGACGTGCTGTTGGCGAGTGACGTCAACGTCTACCGCTTGCGTTTGTGCTGGCTGAGGATATTTTGAGCACATGCTGTAACAAAGATGAGATACAATAATTGCCAATCGTGTTTGTCGCTTTTCAGTTAATCATTTCTGAGCCGACGCGCGCGTGCACTACCCAGTACGAATTCATTGTTGTAAACGGTCAAACTACGACTTCTGCATTTCCTAAGGTAGTGTGACGACAGTATTTAGGTAAGATGGCCAAAACTAAAGTCGTTTGCATCAAATTTTTTCTCGATGTTTCATGCCGAAAATCACGGCTTGTGCGGTAACAACAAGCTGTTGTATAAGCGATGTGCCAAGTCAATGGGAAGGCCAAAATTTCGAACCCCCACAGCTCCCACATTTTTCAACCGATCTTAAAAAAAATGAAACTTGAAACCAAGAAAGATATCCGAAATACGACCCCACATGCAAAACTTGGTTGATGTGGGTCGACGGAAAAAAGCATTTTCTGTTACTTTTTGTGTTTTATCCTTTTTTGTATTCTTGCCCACGCCTACAGGTCACACCAGAAGACCGATCACGACCGTTTATGGCTCAAAACGCGTGTTTCCGCGTAATATAAAGCCTGTTGGGGGTCTCGATGATAAAAAATAATGTTTGGGGGTCAAAACGTCCCAAAAACATGATTTGGGGGGCCTGAATAGACATTTTAAGCCAAACCTGCAAAATTTTCGAATCGCGATATCTCGAAAAGTACGCACTCGATCAACACGAAATTTGAAGGGGAATTTCAGGTGGGCAAATGGACTTTGTGGGTGGTCCAGCATCACAAAATTGTAATTCAAGATAGTGACAACCGCTATGTTGTATTTTTGCACAAACATCAATAACTCAGCCGCTGATTGACGTAAATAGATGAAATTTTGCAGTGATGTAAACGGCTAAAACCGGAAATAGACCATTTGACCAAAATGGACAGAAATAAAAAAATTCAAAATAGCGGCGGCTGCCATTTTAAATTTCATCTATCGCTCATAACACGTTTACTATAGCACATATTTGCACGAAATTTGGCACGTATATTACGCTAGAGGTCCTACATGCAGGTATGCCAAAAATATTGAACAAAAATAAAATCCAAGATGGCGGCGGCCGCCATCTTGGATTTTTGCACAAACAGAAATAACTCAGCCGCCGATTGACGTAGATAAATAAAATTTTGCAGTGATGTAAACGGCTGAAACCGGAAATAGACCATTTGACCAAAATGGACAAAAATAATAAATTCAAGATGGCGTCGGCCGTTATTTTGAATTTCATCTATCGCTCATAACTCGTTTACTGTTGCACATATCTTCACGAAATTTGGCACGTGTATTACGCTGGCGGTCTACATGCAAGAATGCCAAAATATTAAACAAAAATAAAATCCAAGATGGCGGCGGCCACCATGTTGGATTTTTGCACAAACAGATATCTCGGCCGCCGATTGGCGTAGACGAATGAAATTTTGCAGTGATGTAGACGGCTATAACCGGAAATAGACCATTTAACCCAAATGCACAAAAATAACAAATTCAAGATGGCGGCGGCCGCCATTTTAAATTTCATTTATTGCTTATAACTCATTTACTATAGCACATATTTGCACGAAATTTGGCATGTGTATTACGCTGGAGGTCCTACATTCAGGTATGTCAAAATATTAAACAAAAATAAAATCCAAGATGGCGGCGGCCACCATGTTGGATTATTGCACAAACAGCAATAACTCAGCCGCCGATTGACGTAGATAAATGAAATTTTGCAGTGATGTAAACGGCTGAAACCGGAAATAGACCATTTGACCAAAATGGACAAAAATAATAAATTTAAGATGGCGGTGGCCGTTATTTTGAATTTCATCTATCGCTCATAACTCGTTTAGTGTTGCACATATTTGCACGAAATTTGGCACGTGCTTACGCTAGAAATCCTACATGTAGGTATGCCAAAATATTGAACAAAAAGAAAACCCAAGATGGCGGCGGCAGCCGACTTAGATTTTTGCACAAACAGCAATAATTCAGTCACCAATTGACATAGATTAGTAAAATTTTGCAGTATTGTCGTCGGCTGCTACCAGAAATAGATCGTATGACCAAAATCGACAAAAATAATAAATTCAGGATAGCGGACGCCGCCATTTTGAATTTTGTTTATTGCTCATAACTTAGTTGCTATTGCTCATAACTTAGTTGCTATTGCACGTACTTGCACGAAATTTCATATGCGAGCTAAGTTTGACGTTCTACACATAGTTGTACCATAAAATCAAACAAAAATAAAATTTAACATGGCGACGGCCACCATTTTGTACTTTAACACACAGCATAACAAATTAGCTGCCGACTGAAATAAATTCATAAAATTTTGCAAAAATGTGGCTAGATGCTACTGGAAATAAATCACGTGACCAGAATCGAGAAAAGTAGTAAATTCAAGATAGCGTTGGTCACCATTTTAAATGTCGTTCATCACTTATAACTGCTTTTTCACCCATCTGCATGAAATTTGGTATGTAGACTAAATTTGCGGTCCCACATGCAAACTTGTTATTATATTAAACAAATAATAAAATCCAAGATGGTGGAGGCAGTAGTAGTAGTTGTTGTTGTTGTGTACAAAGTGACCTTTCAAACTGAGCAGTTACTTTGTACACAACAATAACAACAACTACTACTACTGCCTCCACCATGTTGGATTTTGTTATTTGTTTAATATAATGGCAAGTTTGCATGTGGGACCGCAAATTTAGTCTACATATTAAATTTTATGCAGATTAGTAAAACCGCATATATTATATATAAAAAAAACTGCAAGCAATTAATTTAATGTTGTATAAGCGTTGATGTAAAAAAAGCAAAAATCAAAAAGTATAAGCACGAACATTATGCATTAGCTTAGACATTTATATCTGGCTACTGATAACAGATTGAATGTCTAAGCTAATATTAGTTCGGGCTTATACTTTTTGATTTTTGCCGTTTTACATCAGCGCTTATACAACATTAAATGCATTGTTTGCAGTTTTTATATTTCAAAAAATAACAATGGCAGCTTCTATGGACATATATTTAAACATCTATGGCTTAAATATGACCTAGGCTAAATGAACAAACATCAGTTTTACGCCTACGCCAGTGCTTGGCATCGTCTATGCGTAAGTTGCATTTCAACCGAAAGCGCCTACTTTTGTCAAATAACTCAAAACCAACGTTTGTTTAAATCGAAACACATTTTATCAGACAATTATTGTTTTTTTCTTGCTAAGTTGGCACGTTAGCGTTAAGGTTTTTACCCGCACCATGTTATATTGCACTGGCGAGTAATGCTAACGTGTGTCGTCTGTCTGTTTATCTGTGCGTTTGTCTGGGGTGACGTTGATGCAATTTGATCATATAAGTTAGGCTACCAACTCCGCTCTTTACACGCATAGCTTCAGCAATCTAGTAAGTTACAAGGTGGCCATTTTTAAATTTGGTACAGAATAAAGGTCTGCTAGTCTAGAAAAAATAGCGATTTTCAACCAGTGAGTCGCCGTATATCGGAAACGGCGATAGGGAGCGAACTAATCACTAATAATTAAAAAGTTGCATATGCGCTCTCGACTGACACCAAAAATCGACGACCTTGAATGACTATGAACGTCCAGCGGACTGTGGTATACAAATAGTTATGCGTTTTTCGGAGCTCGTCTAAATTCTACTGCTACATTACACGAGAAGCAGTATTAATCTTTTTATAAAGCGAAAGCAATGAGCCGTTAACAAACCGTGCTTGAGTAGGGCCTATGCAGCGTAGACGGACACGAAGCATAATGTACAGAATTGCAATGGTATTATAATATCATCACGCCTTATGCGAAATTGTGGGCTCGCAAAAAAATTGTCGGCATGTGAAATGGCTTTGCAGATTAGGCCTAATTGTGATGCTGACTGGGATAAACGTTGCAGATTTGACACGATGCATTCTTTGGCTTGCCCGTTTTCGGGCGAATACTTTCACACTCAACGTGATCAATTCGTCCGTCGTTGATGCGTATCTCCTCTGTATAAAATACATCGATCCACGCGGAAGTGGTGTGCATCATAAGACCAGATTTAGGATCCTTATACAGAAACGGGTTTTCCGTTCTGTTCAATTTCGGAAGATGATCTTCGCAGAACTTACCGGCCGGGGAACTGGCTTTGGCGATGACGAGGGTTATATGGTGAGATTTAGATTTGGAACCAACGTGGCAGTAAAAGTCGGCGAAATATAGATTAAAATCGGGCCCGTATAATTGTTCTATCTGGACGGAAAATCTGAGATACCCAAAAAGCGAGATTGCTGGCAATGTGCCGGTCTTACAATCAACATTAACTCCTAAGTATATTCCATCGATACGGCAGTTAATTGGCGAAGCAGGGTCGCCATTTTCATTTTTCCGGAACACTGGGAGCAAACCCTTGTGCCGATAGCGACAGTAATCGTAATATTCTTTATCTTTGTCCCGATAGAACATCTCGCACGGCATCCATCTTTTGTTTTCCTGAATATGCGCAATTGCTTTGTCTTGCAACTGATTCATTTCGCTCCAATTGTATTTGTACTCTAACAGTCACAATACAGAATGTTCGAACAAACTGCCAAATGCATACATTTCAGGAAATAAATAAATAAATACTTTATCTTGGCACAAAATTACAGAGGTTTGTGCTGTCAAAAATAGGTCTCTCTTTTTATACTAGCATGCACTGCTGTAAAATATAACACGTTAAATCGTACAAAAAAAGTTTTGCGATAAATTTACGCGGTGACTATTTGACCAAATAGCCTACAGGCAATTTGACCGGTCAAAAGGAAAAATCGCAGTCCCCCGTTAGCGAATGACATTAAATAAAGTATACGCGCTAGAATTACCGTGAATATTATGGTGTAGTGTTTAAGGCTTAGGATTAGAGTTATGGTTAAGGTTTATGTTTGGATTAGGGCGGTAAGGGTTTGAATTTGGGTTAGGATTAGCGTTTTTGAAAGAATGCACACCAAATGAACACCAAAAATTAGCGTACAATATGGGTAGTAAATCCGAGATTTCTGCAGGCAAGCACAAAACTTGCAGACTGCACCGTGATAGCCGGGCTGTTTGTTATAGTCCGCCAGTACTACAACATACCGGGACAAAATTTGGCACAAGCCATATTTGATATCATTGGAAAGGTAATTTTATGCAGAATCATTGTACAAGTTTCCCCATTCATCCCAGCTAGGGGAAAAAGTTACACACAAAAATCCGATAGGCCCTTTTGCTGTACATTGGCCATGCCAGTCGTACAATGACAGATAAGTATTTACAGTATACAATTATAACACACTAACCTAATAGTGTCAGTGCACTAAATGCAGTACAGTAAACTATATTGTACACATAAGAAAATGGTGCAGTCCAAATTTAACAGAAAATGTAAGTTCAAAACATGCTTCAACATCAAAATATTTCAAAGCATGATACCGGTTCAGTAGATGGATGCATCGGAATGCCAGTGATAAGACAACATAAACTCTTGCAACAGTAATTGAAATGATAAGTCCAAAGATGCAAGAGATCAATACACCTGGAATCACAGTAGAGAAAAATGTGAGTCTGTGGGGTTTAATATACCACCCAACACATTATAGGTCATTTTGAGGATGGCCTTTCCAGGCAGAATACATACAAACACATAGTAATGCAACAGTAAGTTTAACCTTTACAGACAAACCTAATATGAAACAAAAACACAGAAACAACCAAAACATAAAATTGTAACAAATCGACATTAAGAATGTGCATATGTAACACTGTAACAGTAATTTCAGTTCTAATAATCTTACCTGTTATTACAGTTTTTAGAAGAAAAATGGCTTCAGTTCATTACAACATTTAAGCAGTTTCTATCACTTTTCATAGGCACAAGATTTGTTACCGAATAATTTCCTACAGTGAACATTGATTGCAGCAATAGTAATCTCACATAACGAATGCAGCACATAACAATGCACCATACTAAAAGCCTTAAATACTGTTAAACACAAACAAAACATAAACCAGCTAAAAGCAAAAAACACATGTGTAACATTATTAACCAACAAACAAGAGAGCATATAACAATGTGGTACAAAGTGTAGCCATGACTACTGCCATGCAATGAGTTAAATCACAAACACAGCCAACAAATCTAAGAACAACCATAAAAACTTGAAATGTTAGTACTGTACTTACACTACAGTTATCACTAGTGGAACCAACTGAACACACTGACGAGTCGTCCGACGACGGCATGAACCATAAATGCCTTGACTAAGTGCAACATGGAATCGAGCGTATACCTCATACATATAGGTGTCAACACTTTCAATGATTTCCTCTGAAATCCAGTCCACATCACTGTCATACATTACTTCTAGATCAGTAGAATCATTTGAGACCAATGAAATATCATGTTCAAAACCGGCAGCAGATGGAGGATGGGATGCAGAGCTGAGACGGTTACGGCATGACTGTC
>Ga0056128_1004048_pt1 | contig 18249 bp, 9 predicted proteins | sample WorMetLIZISLAND2_FD_71113 | JGI IMG/M metagenome (GOLD analysis project Ga0056128, IMG submission 71113) | Marine gutless worms symbiont microbial communities from Max Planck institute for Marine Microbiology, Germany - Olavius geniculatus... ... | reverse complement strand
TCCTTCAACTGCTGCGCTTCCGGTTCGTGGCCGAGGCGGGAGTGCCGCTGTTTGACATCGGCGCGACGACCGGTGAGCTGCGGACGACGTCGGCAATCGACCGCGAGAGTCCTGGACTGTGTGCGGCCAGCGGCAGCACTGGAGGGCGCCGCGTCCAGGCGCCAGCTGATATCGACAACTGCGAGCTGCATCTGAGCGTCGTGGTGCAGCCGGTCGAGTACCTGCAGATCATCCGGGTCATCGTCGTCATCGATGACGTCAACGACCACGCCCCTCGCTTCCGTGAGACAACCATTCGACTTCCGATCAACGAGGCCGCAGCGCCGGGCAGCAGCTACGTCCTGCCGACCGCGTCTGACACCGACGGGCGCAAGTTCGGCGCGCTGCGCTACGAGTTGGCGACGGCGGCGGCTGCGGCCGGGAAGTTCACGCTGTCCACGACGCGTAAGGTGGACGGCTCTACGGACGTGCGACTGGTGCTAGTAGGAAGACTGGACCGCGAGGTGGAGCCACAGTACCGACTGAGACTGATGGCGTACGACGGCGGGGAGCCGGCGCGCAGTGCCAGTGTCGACATCATCGTCAGTGTGACCGACTCCAACGACCATCGACCGCACTTCACCAGCGACCAGTACCAGGCTACGGTCGTCGAGAACGCACCTGTCGGCACCGTCGTCGTACAGGTGAATATTACAGGTGTTCTACAGTAGAGTTATTGACACAGTACTATAGCTGTGGTGTGATGTGATCGCTGTTTGTGTGAACTGTCATTATGCACACACGGCATATGCCACTCTACAGGGTGAAGTGAGTGAGTGAGTAAGTAGGATTTAACGTCCCACCCGACACAATATTGGTTATTTCGGGCCAAAAAAGTAAGCTGTTGCACTTTATCCATATTTTCGCTAAATATTGAATGATCAATTTTACAATTTTTTTACCAGTGGACTCTGTAAGAGATTTGCTACTCAGTGGCATGCACACCACACTCATTATGTCGCTACACTACTTATATTTAACATTTTACTTAAATACTTTATAAATTTACAACTCCACCTTATTACCATCTGTAGATATTGTACGTTTTTAACTACCGGTATTCATATTTTAGAAGGTAGTGTAGGGATATAATATGTGTGGTGTGCATGTCACTAAGTAGCAAATTTCTTCCAGAGTCCACAGGTGAAAAAATTGTGAAAATTGGTCAATATTTAGCGAAGATATGAAAAAAGTACAATAGCTTACTTTTTTTGGCCCACCCTGTACATTACGAATAATGATTGCATCGTGGCATAGTGCATTACGGCTACGACATGTAGTGAACAAGAAAGCCCAGCTGTCGCCAGGGAAGACGCGCTACAGCCTATACAGTTCATGTTGCAGTACTGACCTTCAAGGTCATCCAAGCTCAATGATTTTCATGTCATTTAAAAGGCAATATGCGACTTTCTATCGTGATTTATAGCAACCTACGCCCTATTTTTCACCGTTTAGCCACAATATAAAGCACAGACAGACGACAGATGACAATCGTGCCATAGGCGTTTGTAAAGCGTCAAAAATCACAAAACGTAGAAACTAGCATTTGTGGCAAAGTACACATGCGAGCTTACAAACTTTATTTCTTTACTTTTATCAAAACTTTGATTTTTATATATTTTTTATTAATCAAACGCATGCGTCATTAAACGTTGCGGCGCCGGATACAAACGTTTTGAGTCAAGGCAAGCCGGTTGAGACGAGCTTCATGACAGTGCCTTGGAGTATACAGGGCAGATCGTCCGACATAGAGTGTGCTTACAGCTGTGCGTTCACAGTCCGTATAACGGGAGTTGTTGCAGACAGACCGCAAGGTCCACAGTCGACGGGAGACATACATTTCCCACTGGGACTTAGAGTTCCTGTAATCCTGTAAATATACAGCCGCAACGTCACCAATGCGTTACGCACATAGACGGCAATTTCGACAAAAAGCTCAGCCACCGCACAGAAAACGTAGCATTATATATGCATTTCGTGGCAGCGCAATCGCCGTAATTACAGTAAGCTCGGGAGAGAAGGCGTCAAGCGAATAAAATTAAGCCACGCCAACGGTCGCGCAGCAGGTTTTACGCTTAGATTTTCAACACGACACAATGCTAGATTATTTTGTGCAGAATTTTCAGTTTATGCTGTGACCTAAACATGTGTTTATGTGCCGCTAGTAGCACGTATATAATGCAACTGTATCGATAAATGTAGCAAAAAAATGGGAGGGTGTAGACAATGGTCTACGGGTCCAAAACGAAATTTAACGAAAGAGGTCGTGCGAAATCGTTCGAAAGCACGTATTTTGGTGTCAATTAAAAACCGAAAAAAAACTGCATGTTTCTAATAACGCTGTTTTATAAAGATTTTCAGAACATAACGACTAAATATCCCAATATCCGAATATCGCATCTTTGTTCTACGTCGTCTTTCCAGCAAATCGCTCGAATGTGCGCATTAACTTTGTATTGCTATACAGTAACTAAAATCTGTGCTTATATTTCGGGTCTATCTTTAGTCAAAATTTATTTGTTATTACACCACGTGGATAGCACTGTACACTGTAATTTATTGTTAACTATAGATGTTATGTATATTTTTATCGTACATTTAAGGGTTTTTTTAAAAAAAGGTTGTAACAAAGTTGTAACAGGTTTTAAAAAAGCTGTAACAATTCTTTATTTTATACACGGCGTGGTCAACAATGATGTGTTCATATACTGATGCCGCCGCAATAAACAAACTGATGAATAGACACAAGTGTTAACGCTGGTCAGTTATGGCAAAGTAATGAAACTATTTGTCTTATCCGCAACCCAAAATGGGAAATAATAAAAGAATCCTATTAAACGTTGTAGACATAATGAAACCAGTTTACTGTATGATGTCGGAAACATAATAGTCGCGTCACTGTTTTTGGCGATATACAAGTACTTGTTCACAAAGCACAAAAAACGTAGATTTATCACTGTAAAAGCGCGTATACTGAGGGACCGAAATGGAGTAAATTGCAGTCCGTCTGCTCACACGGGTTGCATTTGCGTTAGCAGAACTTGCAGAGCCAATAATGTGTACAAAAAGCCCAGCTGTCGCTAGGATGGCCAACCGTACTCGTTGTCAGTGACCTTGAAGGTCATCCAAGGTCGATAATTTTCATTTTATTTGAAAGGGTGTATGTATGCCGCTTTTTATTAGTGATTAATAGAAACCTTGACCGTATGTCTCACTGTTTCTGAAATAATTTTTTTTACTTATATAAAGATAAACAGCGAAATGCATAAGAACAGCAGCCGGAAGCTGCTGTTTTGTGTGCAAGACGGCACGGTTGCCGACAGCGTCACTGGCAGCCTGGATAATTTAAGGCGCTGTATGTCTGTGACGCAACGCTCCCGCGAGCAACGTACAGACGCAATGCACGATAATTATCTGACTGAGTTGGGTAACAGTAACGAACGCTATTCACCGCTGTCTACAGCTGCGCCACGGTCCAATGTTTGGATGACATTACGTTATTCTCGTCTGCTGAACTGATGCATGTGGTTAAAGAGCTAGTTGAAACCGCATGTTGTAGGCCTACACAATCAGCGACTGATCCGCAGCAAGTCTTATGAAATCTTCTTTCGTGCTGTAGACTTTTGTAAGCAGCTTCAAGTTCACTTTTTTTATGGATCGCTATTTTCACTGTTATTTGACCACCGAATACACTAAATAGTTTTGCAGCTAAATTTTTGCTGTTCCAACGTTAAAGAAAGCACGATTCGTTGGCTTAGCTTTACACTGATAAGCAGCACTGCTGATAACTGCTGATAAGTAGTGGTTGAAATGTACATAGGCTATTAAAATTTCAGACACCGTAAATCTTTCGCAATCGCCGACCCACGAGTCTGAAACTGTTTCCCGCCATCGGTAGTGCAGAAGATTACGAACGGTTTAAGAAACTACTAAAACATCAGTACCAGAGGTCACGCATAATCTGTCAATCTTGCAATTGCACTTAATTTTACTATATCTTTGATGATTGTCAGCCAGTGCCAGCTGTCTGCGTCTCCAGTGTGTATATAAGTTGTTTCTGCACTGTGTTGTAGCCTATATATGCCTACTGTGAGGGACTGTGTGTTGCAGTGTTGTATGTACTGTTGTGCTAGATACCGCATTGCTAGAGTGGGTAAGCGAGTACGCAGTACAACTTTATACCACTTCAAACAGTGCGGTATTGTAGTTAAACCACGTTCAGATCGCACAGACTTCACCTTCGTTTGCTTTATAACGCCGACTGCAACCGAAAATTGTGGAAACAGTAGGTACCAGGGCGAGCTGGGTGTTGTTTAAATGCAGGTGAAGGCGGTGGACAACGATGCCGGTCGGAACGGCGAGATAGTCTACAGTTTCTCTGCGCAGACGATGACGTCGCACGGCGCGGAGTTTGGCGTACGCAACACGACTGGAGTCGTTTACATCCGAGGCGTCATTGACCACGAGAGCACCGCTGTCTATCATCTGGTGGTCGTGGCGAAAGACCGCGGGCCTGACGCAGTCGCTGCCGAGACCACCGTGGTCGTCCACGTACAGGACGTGAATGACAATAGCCCGGTGGTAGTAGCCAGCACGCTACAGCACGGCGGGACGCCAGGGGGCGGGGGTGCCAGCAACGTGGCTCCTGCTGTCGCCCAGATCGTCGAGGACGCTCCGGCCGGCATGTTCGTAGCACACGTGTCTGTAACGGACGTCGATTCCGGCCGGAACGGACGAGTCAACTGCACGATGGTCGGCGGCGGCACCGCGTTCCGTTTGCTACGAAAGTACGACACCGAGTACCAGGTGAGTTCTATACCGCACGCATTTCTAACGTAAAAGCGCGTGTGCGAAAAAAACATTAAGTATTCTGCGTCGCGTTGTGGTGCTTGGTTTATTACCTACTCCCAAACTTTGACACAACTTTCTATACTCTTAATCGCACTTCAAGTATTTCTATTAACTGTAAGTACAACGCTTTTGACAAAATTTCAACAAAATTCGATTGGCATTACTTAATAGCAAAGCAGAAATCTCAATATCGGTTGACTTTTAACATTATGGCTATATAGATATTATTGCCGAAAGACGGAGAGACTGTCTGCGACGACGTAAAGCGAGACTGCCGCTGCCGTACAACGCATTATTGTCGGTGCATGGCAGTAATATATGACTTAAGTAAGTCAAAGTCGAAACCAAATGATTTCTGGAAGTCAGATATCACTGGTGCATGGTGTGTAAGGTGGAGACTGCGAGGCCGTTGGATCGTGAGCGGACGGCGCGCTACGCGCTCAAAGTTCGCTGTCGTGACGCCGGCGACGAGCCTCGAATGACTGAGACGACGATCCAAGTGAACGTGGTTGATACGAATGATAATTCGCCCGTTTTCACTGCACAGACGTACCGAGGGACGTTGGTAGAGAACAACTACATCGGCGCCTCAGTCCTGCAGGTCTGTACGTCACTGATCACTCGACTCCATCTGTCTCTAGCGGGATCGATCTCGCATTCTCCACCACAATGTAAGTTAGCTTCTTTGAGAGTTACAAGACAGTTTCTATAGAACTTTCCTCGACTTTATTACTGCGATATTAACCGAACAGAGCTCAGGAAAAGAAGTGCGTCAATCAACTGCCAAAAAGCCTAGTAGCCCAGAAGTGACGTCAAGAGGCGTAAATTTCTCGGGCCTAACTGAACTTGGGTCATAGCGATTTCCTGGCTACAGGCTGTCGCCCCCAAAATGTAAACATACTCTTAGGCTCTACCTCCAGGCCAACACAAGACTCAGAGAAAGCCTTTTAAGGAGCTACGATGATACCGTTCGAAGCTTTAGCCTACTGCTACTTAATATTCAATTTCTTCCCCAGGCTACCACGCAGGAACTAAGTTTAGCCACGACCTTTACCTTAGCAAAGCTCAGACAGCTATGGAAAACCCAATGTTTACAGGTTTTTATAAGTAACTGACATTCTACTGGCCAGGACGCCCCGCTATACCAAACCTCCAACACCAAACGACCTTTGAGAATACTTTTCCTACGATACCAGCAACCGATTAGCTATTCGTTAAATTAGCTTCCCTCCATAAACAATTTTTTCTGAACATTTTGCTAAAACCGCACCACTCTGTGACGTACGGTTGCAAAATTATTGTACCGTAATCTCTGTGCCGTTTTTTGGACCACCCTTTAGTTAGGTTTTATACCTTCGGACTAGCACTTATTGATACGGCAAGCTGTTTCCGCAAATGTCAGGTTTAGCGCTCTGCCACCTGCTCGTAAACGCTAATTAATGTAAGTTGGCCAGACCGTCGAGTAGTCTAATTTGGCGGTGTTCGTGAGCAGGTGACGGCGACGGACTGGGATGATGGCAACAACGGTCGGATAGAGTACAGCATCCCGGGCAGCATGGCCGTCACGTTCCACGTCGATCAGCGAGGTGTCGTCAGTGCACAGGACTCGGTTGATCGCGAGCGCTATGACAACTTCCGGTTCCCCGTCCTAGCCGTTGACCACGGCGTGCCGCGGCGCACCGGGTCGACACTGGTGATCGTCTCCGTGGCGGACGTCGACGACGAGAAACCGCGCTTCATGAGCGACTCTGACGACGGTCGCTACCGCTTCAACGTGACCGAGAATGAGCCGGCCGACACGAAGGTCGGCTACGTGTCGGCCGAGGACCGTGACGGCCTGGCAGAGAACAATGCGTTCATCTACGCGTTTGACGGAGGGTCGTCATCGACGAACGAGTTCAGCATTGACCCACATTCAGGCGCCATCATCACACGACGGCCGCTCGACCGCGAGGTGATGCTCATACGTGCGCCGTCTGTAGGATAATTTCACCCGTCTATTCATCAGACGTGACAACAACGAGCACTTTACATGCCTTAGCTTATCATATAGGCCTACCGGGACCGCGTCATTTGGGACGAAACACGTGACAGTATCTAGCTGTTTAGATTGCTTACTCAGTTGCTGAATTTTTTGTAAACTGAACATTAATCATTCAGTTGATTTTGTTTTCATTTCTGATATTTACCAAATATCTACAGCCAAAACCATCTTTTTCGGTAGTTCCAACCCCAGTCGTAGACATTTTCCGGTAAAACATGCGTAAATAAACGTATTCGCTCGGTTTTTGTTTAACCAGCACATTTTTTTCTGAGTTACTTCGTTTGAACTGGCTGGTGGCTAATAGACGTAAATGAATGTCCTTTTGAGAACTATTCTTTGCATTTGTCGATTTTTTTTCTTTTGTGCGTAATCTAATAATCTAATAATAATCGTAATCAGTTTTTTGGTGGCTACGACGTATAATATTGTGATGCGTGTGTGCGTAGAGGCGAGCTGTGTACGAGCTGACGGTAACAGCTCGTCCGGAGTCGGTGACTTCGAGCACCATGTCTGGCACAGCTGACGTCATCATCAACGTCATCGACGTCAACGATAACTCGCCCACATTCACTTTCCCGTCGCCGTCCAACGACAGCGTCCACGTGTCCAGCAGAGACGACACTGTCTATGTGTCCAGTGCTACGCTGGTCAATCAGAGACAACATTGTCCACGTGTCCAGCGCCACGCCAGTTGGCCACGTGATCGCCCGCCTGACCGCCCGTGACGACGACGTCGGTGACAACGGCCGTCTCACGTTCGGTTCCCGGCCGGCCACGACCAAGTCCTCCGAGTCAGGCAGTGACAACGAGCTGGTAGGGGACTATGATACGGTCGACAACGCATTCAGCGTGAGCTCGGAGCAAGGCACAGTCAGCGTGCTGCGGTCACTGGCTGACATTGACTTCCGTGTCTACTACATCCCGCTGTACGTCGTCGACAGCGGTCAACCGATCCGCAGCGGCACCGGCACGCTACGGATCATAGTTAACCGGACAATACCGTTCAACGGTGGCGCCGGTAATAGCGCCATGTCGTCTCCAGGCTATCTGCTAGCACTGCTGTCCCGGCGTGACGGTCTGCCAGTCTACGTGGCCGTCGCAGTCGCTGTTGGCTGTTGCTTGCTAGTCACCGCGCCCCTGGCAATGTCCGTAGCGATGCGCCGACGCCGACAACAGAGACGACCGAGCGATAAGAACTTACAGGGTGACGGTGAGATCGTTCAGCCTACAGACCGTCTCATGAGTTCGCCCGCACTGCCGCCGCCGCCGTCGACCGACGTCGCTACAGTGCGGGCCGCCGTGTCACCGTACAAGCGCAATGGCGTCGTGCCTACCGCCCAGTCTCTGCGATGTCTCACTGACGACGTCGATGTACGTATACGCTTCTTTGCATGTCATCTCAGTCTGTATATGAGCGACAGTCAAATATTATGTAAAGGTAAGGGTAAAAAGGTAAAGGCCAACTCTTGCTATAACAATTCTTACCGTTGCCTAGAAGTGCTTTACAATCTCGGAAGTGGCAGCTGATCGGCACGAGCTAATGATACCGCAGCGCACTATGCGGCCATCCATTGCCCGCGTCAGCGAACAACTGGACCCGCGACTTGCAGCAAGCAGACATACCACTGCCCCAATCAGCCACACTAGGCCTTAACCCCGTAGCCCATAAGCTACTACTCATTTCTCGTCCCACGGAGGGCAGGAGGCTGAGTTGGCCTGAGCACACAGTAGGTTAGCTACTTGCTCAAGGTTGCTTGCAAATGACGGCACTAATAATCGAACCGTAACCTGAAAGTTACGAGTCGACACTAACCACTAGACACTCGCACCTACACAGGCAGGTAGGTGTGAACAACTTGCCCAAAGTTGTTACTTGGTAGCGCATCGGCTGGGCATTGAACCGTGGATCTTTCGGTCTCGTATCCAGCCTCTTAACCACTGAGCCACCAAGCCATGTAGTGTGATGATCGTACGAAGCAATAATGATAATAATGAATGATGTGACAAGAATAGTAATAACAACGCGTAAACAAGTTCCAAACAAGATAATCAGATATCAAGCTGCCAAGTACCAATGTCGCTATAGCATGGTCTCTGTCCACGGCTGGTGTTCGAGTGATGAAAAAGCCATGTGGCTTGACAAGAACTGACGGCAGGCGCCCAGACGGACTTACCTTGACTCCTTGGCAAGCCGGAAGGCTGCTGTCTTGGGATGTGGCGGTTGTCAGTACACTGGCAGACTCTTATGTCCACATGCCATCAAGTACTTTGCATCTTTCAGCCACTTGCATTTGAAACTCACGGAGTCACCCACTCCTCAGCGATAATTTTTTTGACGTTGTGAATGACCGATCAGTTACTGGATGGGGTGTTGAAAAAATGTCAAAAAAAATTTTTCTTGTGAGTAAATTTTCGTATAAAATTGCAAAAGCTGGGGCTGAAAACCGCCATTTTGGGAAAGTTTGGGGAAAAAATTGGAATTTACAGTCTCTGTCGGAAAATTGCAACTTCTTGGCTCGTCTACTTTTTTGACCCACGACGCCGCCAGTTGAGCTACTTCATTGAGCGGCGTCTATGGCTCAGATTATTCCAGATTGGCAGTTAGATGTGTAATACCCAGTTTACACGATCGAGCAAACATCGAGCAAAAGTCAAGAAAATGCATTCAAAATACACGTGCTAATTGATCGACGTCTGCTCGACGTCTGCTCGATGTTTGCTAGCATTCATCCAGCTTGCTCGACGAGCTATGGTAATTAGCATGCTAATTAAGAGAGCGGGCGGGTTGTAATTGAAAGGCCTATATAACACGTGATCAGCTCTGGGCTAAGCCTAGACCTACATTTGAGCAAGGGGCGGGGTTCCATCAGGCCTGCTTTATGTTTGCTCGATGTTTGCTCGATCGTGTAAACGGGGTATAATAGTGTGAATAGCTGTCGGATGAGGGCAGTGGCCGTGCTGATTGCGAGGTGGGTGGCAAGCCGCGCACGTGACAATCTCGGCAGAGTTATCATTCATTTATGCACGCGACGAGCCGTGTCGGGATGTCAGCGCGTGACCAGAATTCAGCGAAATACGACAGTCGACGTTGAGGCACGCGGCGTGGCATTTTACAGCTTCGCCCAGAACCTGCAGAGAGCGTGTGTCAGTCAACACTGTGCCACTGTTCCAGCTTTTATGACGTGACAATGCCGCTGTCGCTACCCATACATAATGAAATGAGCGTTTATCGTCATTCTGAGGCAGTGTGGCTTGGATTCACGAACAGCCGGCGTACGACCGGAACACTCCATCATTTGCTGGAAACGTATTTACTCATTGAGACGTCTTGGCGATTTGTTACAGTCTGACAAGGCCTTATGCTCATTTTACATCTTTTTGGTGACCTTGGCCATCTGCGTCGCCATTTCAGCAGTCGGCCACTTTAAGCTTACGTTTATAGACGGGACTTAGCATTTACGTTGCTATAATGTATACCATACGATAACTTAAAAGTTTCCGCGGACTATACAGTTTGCCGTTGTCAAATGCAGTTCAATGCACCAATATTACTATACATTTTACCGCCCAACGCATTGCACGCAATGCAAGCCTATGCAAGGTTATTGGGATCACATAAATTTGTATTTCAAAAATAACGAATAAAAAATACCATATGTGTATCATTTTGACTATCGTTAATGAATTCAAAAGCTGCTCTTGGTCACAAGCGGTCATGTAAACTAAACTCTTTAGTAGGGTCTACTATTCTGAAAAAATGTATAGTAGAGATACGGTTTCTATACAGAGACCACTAACAGGAAGTTGCATACTTTGAATCAGACATGACACTGAATGACCTTAAAATGCATTTCAGACACTGCAACTTGAACTGGGTCACGTTTTAAAAAATGGGCTAATGATGATGTCATCCGTACTGGTTCACAGGGCAGTGTTGTGTAATTCTGTAATCGTTGCTGCTTTTCAGTGCTTGAAGAATAATGAGATGATTTTCTTACAGTGGCTCGTCTGTAGTCCTATAGTAGACTTATGTGTGCATGTTTAGATGCAGCCGTGGGCGCTGGTGCTTAGTGAGTCGAAGAATGAGGACAGTCCTCACTCGGCGGAAGGCAGCTCGGCAACGGACAGTGGTCGCGGTGCCAGTGATGAGGGCTGCGACGGTCGCCCGACTCGCTACATACCGCCGCCGCCGCCGCCAGCGTCACTGCCTCGACCAGCCTACTGGACAGTTCATCATCACCCCCATCCACAATCACATCTCCAGCCTCCGCCGCCGTCGTCTTCCGTGCCCGAGTCATCGTCGTCACACACATTGCCTTCACGATCGCTGCTGCGCTCCGCCCGCAAGCAGACTTCAGCGGCGGCACCGGCACTTCACCAGCAGTACCCGCCGTCCAGCCGAGGTACGGTCAGGTTCAAAGGACTGAACTCGACGCCGGAGGAAGACGCCGACGAGGTCGAGATGACAACGTCAGTACCGACCACCCCCGCTACAGCGACACTGCCGACTGTCAAGTCGAGCGTCTCTGACGGGCTGCCTCGCAACGGGTTGTCCCGCGGTGCGAGGGGGTCTGCGCCAACGCCGCCCGTACGTCAGCAGCCGCGCGTCGACCATGCCATCACCTCGACACCATCTCGCATCGTCCTTCCACAGTCACTGTCAGCAACAGCAGCAGCAGCAGCGTCCGCACCCACAACATCGCGGTCTCCCTGTATCTTCGTCACGACGTCTCGCAGCTTCGACGTCTGACCAACTCAAACCAATCACCGAACTGTGACACATCACCAGAGACAGACAAAACACGACGTGGAAGATGTAGGCGCGCTTGAGTCGCGCTGCTGCGCACGCTGATTTAACTGCATCGCTATACCGGTGTCTTTTATTCTAAAGGTGCGTACAAAGCGACGTAACTGAACTGAACTGAACTGACACGGTTTAGTTTTTGACGAACTGACCAATGGACAAGCAGTAATGCATTACAGTAGACACCGTCTAACGGCGTCGGTAGATTACATGACTACGCTGTCGTACGCGTCAACCAATGACCAATGGGCTCGCCCTGCTTGCTCAGTTCAGTTCAGTCCAGTTACGTCGCTCTATATGCGCCTTCACGATATCGAATGTCGATAATGTGCCAGTGCTGTATGAGTTGTATTGTTATTTGTTTGTAAATTAAACAATAACCACGACAACGACGATGACAATGACAGCAACAGTAATAATATTATTACAACATAAAACAACGAGCTGGTCACAATACGAGTAGTCAGCACACTTTTCTCTTTCAGTCTACAGGATTTTTGACTCTTTTTTTGGTTTTCATCGCCATGTGTGTGTGGTTCCAACAACACAAAACAACGCGAGTCCTTCTTAAGACACGAATGAGGCCCAGTTCTAAATCTTTTAAAAGGTTAAAGCTGGTGTTATAGCTTTTAATGCAAGCCTATTCCAGAGCCACGGAGCGTCACCTGCCGTATGTGATCCCACAGTGTTACCTGCCACCCGACACAGGTAAACGCGCCCCGCCTTAACCCCAGACAGATAGGCCGGTACTTGATTTACCTACCCCGGAGGGATGGAAGGCTGAGTTGACCTAGGCGGCTGGTTAAATACCGAGATGGTTTACCTGCCCGCAGGCAGTCACCCATCGCAGTACTAACCCGGCCCGGCGTAGAGTAACTTCGTTGATCGAATCAAACGCGTTACCGCTAAGCCACGTCACCACCTTTACTGACACCGTGTAGTAATTTAGTATAAATTAAAAGTCGTCGCAGCAGCATTTGTGCGCAGTGAGTGTATGAGCTTCAGTAGCTTAACGGGGGAGGGGCGGCTGGAGGGATCTACGGACCCCCAAGGATTTATGATTTCATTTTCCCCCGTAAATCGTACCTTTGAAACAGTGTTACTGCTGCAAGAACAATACGTTATGTACACAGAGACCTCCCCACACGTGGATTACTAAAACCCCTCCCAACGATTTACTGAAATGACGCCACTGGCGGGTCCTTCCTGTACGTCCACAGACTGTAAGAAGGGTTTTTAGTTCGATCAATTGCGTGTGACTTATGTAAACTGAACGTTGTAACGATACATTGATGACATGAATGCTCTATACATTGCAGCAACTAAGGTACGATTCGTTAAAGATGACGATTCATTATGGCATCGGATGCCGTCTTGAACATTAGCTGAATAAAACGTGGGGTCTGCGAAAGCTACAAATATAAAGTGATCTGATACTGCTATAATTCATACAGCGGAACCACTGAATGCAGTCGATAACCAGATTTAATGCGCCAAATATGTAACGTTTTGTTTTATGCTGTAATACATTTTAGATTTTTTGGCAGTTTATTTTCGTTGTACTTTCAGTACTTTTTACTATTACGATATAATTGATTAAAAAACATTAACGTTTACTGTCCGTGACAGCGCACTGTCTATGCTTGATAAGGACCTACATCTGCGAAATTAATTTATTGAACTGACGATTATTTGTTATTCGTTTGCTTCGCGAACGTATTATCTGTTTGGTATGTTGCCATGCGTATTTAAAACATATCAACATTATGTTGCTGCTTATACGCTGTCGGATTTTAAAAAAATTTCAAATGTCCGTTATTTACTATACTTATTGCGTTTTATTTAGGTACATTAAGAATATAAGAAAGAACCTGCTGTTATTCGTGGCCTAACTCAAAGCAGTTTTATTTCTGTCAGTAAGCTGTGCAATGCCCCATGGACGACGGCGGCGTAACAAGCGAAGATGTCGGCCGTCTAATGTCGACATGATAATGCGGCTGTCCGTCTATAGCAATGCCCACTGTGAACCGGCGTGCCACTTACTGTTAGGGATAATTGGCAATGGCGTCGTGACACTAACAGCTCTAGGGCAATAAGGCAATTTTCCATTTCCTTAAATTGCGGGCTATCGCAGAAAAAACTCGGCCAAAGATGTAAAATTTTGCGCTATAAATTTCCATTTTTAAGAAATTTAAAGGCAAAATTAAAATTTTAAACACCCATAATCTTCTCTGTCGGAAATTAACAGCTGTCAATCGAAAATTTCTCTCCCGCTTATTTTTCTAAATAGACGACGCCTGTGATAGTATGAAGTATACGTGTTACAATTAACTGTCTCTGAGAGCACGCTAATAAATATGTGCATGCGATAGCACCCAGCATCCTTCAGGCCTAGTTACTTACCCACGCAGTGTGCTAATTACAGCACGTCTTAGCAGCCTACGTCGAAGAGCTATTGATGCAGCTCGCTGTCAGATAAAATTCTGTCGCCGACGTCATTATGAGGCGTCATCGGCCACAGCGACACGTTCGCATTTGTCTCGATCGCTTTAATCTTTCTCCAGCCATCAATCTGAACTAAATGCTTAGGGCGTCTTGCTGCAAACGCTGCTGATTAATGTAAACGTAGAATAGACCTTTTATCAAAAAATAGCCACGAAAAATGTCATAAGTTACGGAAAAACATTCTGCCGAACAGGAGCAGATGTTTTTGAAGACGCGCAGTAATTAAGGCACCTTATAAAAATAGGATAAACTTAAATAAGTAACCATGTTATGTCTTATGATATACGCACCGTCATACCATTAACGTCAGAAAAATGACAGGCCAATTGTATGAATCCAAAATTAATTCAGCGCGCTGTAATACATTTGCAACCCGCTAAAATTAATTCATACGCACAATGCGTCAAATAAAAAAAACTTTTTGCCAAGCGCCGCCAGAGCCAGCGAAAGATGTTGGCAAGGATTTGATAGATTAGACCATGTCATCGTGAGCCCCTGAATACCTACTTGCACGATAACATCTTAATGTTAGCAACAACGTATCAGAGACCAAAGGATTGTTTATGTGAGAGACGGAAGTAAGGTCTATGAGCACAAACTTTCATTCAGAAATCTCCTGGGTAAAAGCCGCCGTTAACCAGACAGTGGAGTTCCGCTTTTTATGAGCCCATCCTGTAGAACAGCCTGCAATCTGTGACAACAGTCCACCTCTTATAGACGCGTTCTGGTCGACCGTCGAAGTTGAAAGCGTTTTTTTTGAACACTGCCAGTGACAAACACTTGCCATTTGCTTAAGCACTAAAAGCTTATCGGCAGCGGCGGCCGCGGTTCCGGGGACTAGTTCCGCTGTGACGTTCTTGTGACTTTGGCGCCGACGATCTGTGTTCGGATTCACTGACTAATTGCATCTACGTAAGGAAATTATTTCAAGTTGCATCAAAGCTAGGTGCGTCTGCTATAATGTAGCCTACTATCAAAGTAAAAGCGATTAATCTACTGTTCGAAAGAGAGCGCGGGCTACAGGTGATAGGCCATTCCGAACGACTATAAAGCTGGCTAATGTTCAGCGCGCGATGTACGCAGCACAAAGCGCCGTATTAATTGTCGTCATACTTACGACTGTCCGTCTGTCCCTCCGTCCGTCTGCTTCTCTGTGCTTATGAAACGTTGCTGCAGAAGCTCGAGACAGCTGTTGTCAAGCGATCTCACACAAAAGAAGGCGGTACTGTTGTCGTTGCACCACGCGACACCAAAACCATAGAAGTTAAAAACATTGATTTGCAAATAAGAAACATAAAAAACATGTTTTTATACTTTTATAAAAACACTATAAAACATGCATAAAAACATTAAACTGGAGATGTTTCCAATCGCTACTTTTTTCGCCATTATACACGCAAAGAATATCTAATTTAGCTAATTAAAAACAAAAACCTACCATTTGTAAAGACTAAAAACCCGAATGTACGGAATGTACTGATCAAAAATAGCTGAACGCAATTTGAGTATAAAAAATAAATCATATTTGTAATTTTGTATGTTTATGTTTTAACAAGAACAAAATACACGACATTAAAAAGCACAAGAACACTAAAAATAGAAACAAACATTAAAAAATCAACAAAACATTTTAAAATAAAAAAACTAAACACATGTTTTTTTAAAAACTTTTATAAAAAACATTAAAAATGTTTTTACATCTATGACCAAAACGACTGAGCCAGTCTATTGTCTTTATCTCCATGTCTCCATCGTCCTAAAAGTAAGCCAATAAAGGCTTATGGACAAGCGTAGGCCTACTGTGATGTCAAAACATCGCCGCAAAAACAGCAATTTCTAGCAATCACTACATCTAATAATTACTACATCATCACACAGTGTTAACCTCCAGCTTTAAGACTCTTGGACGCATAGGCCTAAACTTCCCCGAACTCGGCCCAACGATTATATTTCATGAGACTCTTCCAACGAGTCTTTCTGATGGTCCAGCGGCAGCGTTAAAAGTAGGCCTACCTTCTTCGTCCGTACGAAAGTGGACCAGCAAAGCCTAGTGACCTACTAATGACCATGATGATGACTTGATAATACAAAGATTTTAGTAAACCTTAGCTGAATTGGTGCTGCGGGATTGATCGACTTAGAATGCCTGGGAATGTGTCGCACACCGCTCATGCTAACGACATACGAAACTATAATGAATACTAACACCTGTCTAAGCTTCCCGACGCCGGCACGAAATGCGTTATAGCAATATCGCAGTCTGTCAATCGCTTTAGCAATTATTGACAAATTAAAGAAAATCCCGAGTGAAGTGTTGTCGTCGCCAGGTTTTTCGCTGGTCATCGACGTCAGCAATAGCATCTGCACACACCGCAGTCTTGGAGACAAGGACAAATGTGACGCTAATTACATGTAGCCTACATGTATGCCGTCGACGTCGCACTAACTGCCAGTGCCGTAGTTCGGTGAAACACTGGAGAAATTCTAGTTCCGATTTTGAGTCGTTTGAAAATTCGACGCACTTGCTAAAATGTCATTGGTGAAACTAAACGACCGCATTTTTTCTTCCCGATTTCCTTCCCCGGATGCAAATAATCAGGACTCGATTGTCCGTGAGTGACATTTTCTGATTTTTCAACCACCTGCACTCTGCATCGATTTTCTGCTGTCCGTAAAATAACGAATCGTCAGTACTGTTTCGATCCCCAACTCATCAGTGACAACGCTAACGGCATCACCGACAATCGGTGGAAAATCTGAGCGGCTATCTGTATACGCCATTAATTAGGACACATGTCCACTTGTCCAGACTGTCGATACACTAAATGTAGCCTAGGCCTACCGTGTGGCGTGCCTTCTTCACTTCAGCAGTGTGTCCGCCACACGCCGGACCAATTGTCCAACTTTATCTTTGCTGAACGTCGCACGGTCGCAACACGTCAATCCCAACGCAGACGACACGCCACTCATCACACGATGAGCCACGGGGCTTGCTTGAATGTAGACCGGAGTAGCGCAGGAGTGTTTTGATGTAACTCAAACTCATGCGGGCATGACCACGGGGTCCAGAAGTTCCAGCTGGTTCGAAGAACAGAATGGAGTAGTCCTAAATGGGTTTATCTACTCTTCTGCAGCAGTGTTTTCTGAACTGTGGACGTCTAGAGCGAAGTGTTGTACTGTAACATTGTGAACATGGTCTCCGTATAAAATATTGAGAACTTTGCATTAGAGACTACCGAATAACGAACATCCACATCGGTGACAGGGACTGTTAAGAGTTCAACTCTAAAATCAGTCCACATTTGTTTCACGAAAACAAAGATGCTTAATTAGGCCTACGGCCGCTATCGATTGCTACCGAAATGAACGACCTTGAACGATCATTACGAACTCTACTGCACAAAACCTGCATCTTTAGAAGGCAACCAGGAAATTATAAATAAAAATGTCAGCGGCAAAAATGTAGCCCGTGGTTGCTTGTAAGTTACACGCATTTTTGATAGCTTACTGGATCAAACTGATTGCGGCATACCGCGCGGCTTTCTCATTTCTTATCGACAGGACATTTGCACAGCGTACAATTTAGGCATTTTGTCATTTTTTACTCCTCGCGCGCTACGTTCCTAACGTAGCGAAAAGGAGTATATAAAATCACACCTCACACGATAGTGTGAGTGTTGTAAGGACGACCTTCAAAGTCTATGGGAAAATGCAAACTTTGACCTTCAGCCAACCTCAAACCCCTGAACCGATCGTCACCAAATTTGAATGGCCTGATTACGTCGTGGATGCCTACCACCAAAAATTAAACTCAATCCGCCCAGGGGTTTTTGCTCCCCATATAGGTAAAATATACACCCCTCCTGTTTGAAATTTACTACACTTTTAGTGATTACCAACTAAAGTCAGCTTGTAAGGACGCCATATGCATAGCCCCATCTAAGGTTACCCAAATGATTTTTGCTGTTTTAGAGGACTGATATCATCACATCGTCCTCACACACAG